>Ga0210059_1004077_pt1 | contig 23517 bp, 14 predicted proteins | sample Ectturendosymbi2_FD_188042 | JGI IMG/M metagenome (GOLD analysis project Ga0210059, IMG submission 188042) | Ecteinascidia turbinata endosymbiont from Florida, USA - Sample 2 (SPAdes) (version 2) | ecosystem: Host-associated > Tunicates > Ascidians > Unclassified | place: Key West, Florida...
TCCCAGCAGCGGGTACGGCAGTTATCGTCTGCGCAGCGCACTTTACACCTTGAAGTATGCGATGAAGTGATACACATCTACAAATTAAAACAGGTTTAAAGTGTTTTGACAGGTTTAAACGTTGAAGCCAGTGGTTCCCATAGCATGGGTCGCGACCCAAACAAACGTTGCGATTTCGCAGAGGATCAGAAAATAGGTCGCGCCGAGGCGATCATAACCTAAACTTGTGTTGTAATTCTTCAAAATTGTTCGCTTGTCTGTTTGTAGTGTAGCGTAGGTACTTGAGAAAAGAGTAAACTGCTGACACTGAAAACAAACTTAGCAACCTACTGCCAAAAATCTTACGCTGTTTGAGACTTGGGTCGCAAGATGTTCACCAAGTCAGATTTCAGTCACGCTCGAAAAAGTTTTGGAACCGCTGGTTAAAGCAGTGTGCATTCATTATCAGGAGTCGTCTGATAACCACCACATCCGGATTCACTATCATTTCTCAACTTTTTCTGAGTATTGCAAACGCTCCATACGGCAATTTGACACTAACGTTATCAATCAAGAATTTTGGTGTGTATCCCATTTCTTTACTTAGTGATCTTTGTAATGTTAGTTATGCAGTACAGATTGCAGTTTTGACAACGAAATACAAATATGTGCAACAATAATATACGAAGTAGGATTAAATGTGCATTCTGGTGTTCAAAAACGTCAAGAGAAAGCACAGCAGCAAAATTCAAAGTTCTGTTGCAAAGTTCAGAAAGCTGACATAATTTTTTGCTGCTTCATCACCCCGACTAACAACAATTTAGCTGAAACAGGTCAGTTTGTAATACTTTACTAGTAATTATCCAAGTTCAAAGACAAGGTTTTCTTGCCTTTGCTACTGCAAATTTATTGATTTATTTCATCAAAAAATTGATATAAGTTAAACGGCCACATGTATTGACCTAGGAAATATCTAACGCCATAGGCACTCAATGAGAAGTTCTTGGTCAGCCATTTTGTGACATGAATTGCGACAATTATGTCCATCCACGGAGATGTTCAGTTTATAAACCAACTCAAATACAAAACACATGTAGAAGTAATTGAAAAGTTCACATTTATGACTAGTAAACTTAACGCTGTTGCACAGTTTCAATTATTATCTTGAAAAAGTAGTCAGTATTAGTTGCATTTTCTTGTGATTACTCTTTCATCCCCTTCATGTTGAGGATATGCGCAAGACAAATAGTAAGACATAGTTAAATTTATGTTATAATTAATGCCAACCATCAAATCATGATTTAAATTCACTGAAAAGGTTGTCTGTCTGAAGTTAAAAATATCTCGCAAAAGCATTTGATACCTTTTGTCAAAACAATCTACATGCTTTTGTGCGCCACTGGGCATCTCCATTCGACGTTTTCAGCCATTTACTTCAGAACCTGTTGTTAAAATGCCTTCATTTTCTTCCCACTACCATAGGATACTGAAATTTGATTACTAGTGAAAGTAGTTATAGCTCGTGCGCTGTTTCAGTGTTTGCCATCCCCTTGTGTTCATGGGAAAGGGGAAATGGGCATTTGCTGCCATTTGGAAATTGGGCCTCAAAAACAAAAATTTCTAGAACACCTAAAGTCAGCAGCTTAATTGACTTAATTCTTTCAATGACAGTTTCATTTGCCGGTATGACACTCACACTGCACAAGAGCCGGGTTCACTGTTCGGGCATCATGCAGTGATGACTGATGAGCTTGCAGTTCATTAAATCCGCTACATTGCCTGCAGAGGCATGTTGCGAAACTTGGGAGAGGATAGTTTTAAAATTAGCCTTTATCGCGTAACAATAACATGGCAACAAAGGTTCACTTAAGTTACGGCAGCAGGCTTTTTGCTGCATGTGACTGTTGAACGCAGACATCTGTGGCAGGTAAGTAATGCAGCGAGGCAGCGACTGCTGATAGCAATAAGTCACGGTGTGAAAAGAAACATCGATGTGAAAACTGAAAAGAAATATTGCTGCCAACGAGTTTTATACGGTGTGAAAAGAAACATTGCTGCCAAGGAAGCGCATTTTTGTGACTGTTGCAGTATCGTAGGTCATTTTCTTTGTGGTGTAGCAAGGGCAAAGCATTATGTGAACCTCTGGTTGCATTTGTATCGTCAGCAGCCTGAAATGGACAACCAAAATGTCGACTTTGCCTACCCTGGAAAAATTTTTGCGGACGCCCATGCTTGCATTATTTGTGTTTACAATCTAACATCTGCTTTGTACTTCGCTATATAACCATTTTTGTGTTATTCGAGTACCCTTTGCTCCAGCCTCCCGGTTAGCGTGTCATTGAATGTGCGATTCACCACGAACGGGGTATGCTCGAAAACTGACAACCATATATATGTGGCGCGAACAAACGAAGACTTAAGCCCATATATATGTAACGTTTGTGAGTTTTTAGGAACTACTTACTGCATGCCCACACGATGGCTAACGGGCCCACTTCAGAAAATTCCCCCCTTGGCTCAAACCTCTGGTTACGCCACTGACTGTAGGGGAGCGGCACTTTTCCCTCGCCCCAGGTCGGCACTTCGCCATGTCGGGGTCCTGACCAACCATCAACTGTTCTTTGCAGTTGTTTTCACTTGTCTCAAACTTTCTTCAGTAAAGTGAATGTGCTCTTCATAAACAAAGTCAGTTTCTTTGATGCTGTGCAAGATTTACATTAAAAGGCAAAATAATTAGACATTTGCTGGAACATGGCTAAAGAAGGTTGCCAAGAAGTAAAGATGGGCACAAGTCATGAATCTCCCAGTCTATTCAAGTCCGAGTCATCACATTGCCGAGTCCAAATTCATTCGCAGCCATTTGCAGTCAGATTGGAGATCTCGGCAAGAACTTAACAGTACGTCGTAAATGACATAACGAAACGCTCGGATTTGAAGTAATGCAAAATCGCCAGCTAAGGCAATGTGAATGAATTTAATTTGTAATGACGCACGAAGTCCATCGTGTAAACACACACTGTCTGCACGAGGAAGGTTGATAATAACAGACAAAACTGAACGTTTTACAACGGGGTTGGAAGAAGAACCACAGGGATTGCAGATACAGTCTTAACACTATTGTTCGCTAACCCGTAGCACTTTGTATAACACTACTGCAGAGTAGGACGCTAAAGCGTAAACTGGTCGAGACCACATGAAGTACGAATGCGTTGTGGCATGTCGCTCCCTGGAACGAACAAACACTGCAACGTCCGAGTACTAATTCACAATGCAAAATGCGATTATAGTGTTCAAAAATAAGGACGAACATAGACAATCTGACTGCATCAAAGCAAACAACCATGCCTTGTTGGACTTTCTGCATCTTTCCAGCAGCAGGTACACATTTTTTCGTAATAAGACCTCAAAGGCAGGAATGTTAAATTGAACCCAATGACTACTAACACTCACTCTCTAAGGCCGATGTATGGGACTCTGCACCCAAAATCATAGGCCCCACCCAATCTCTGCATGCATGACTTCCTGAAATTACACCATAGTTGTGATGTGTATGTAGGCGTACAAATGGAACGAAAAATTACTTTTTTAACTGCATTTGAACATCGGTTTTAAAAAGAAGATCGCAGCATGTTTTTTCCATAATATTTTTATCACAGTTGCCTCTGAATGTCTTTGTCATCTGAGAGCTCAGTATCCAGTAAATTACCAGACATTTGTAGTGGTTAAAAGATTTTACGTTTTGACCGCGCAGTGTCAGTAATGGGATGTCTGCTTTTTGCACCGTTGGTCTTAAACGTCATACAAACAGTTTTACTGCAGTTGCAAACGATTCCATGCAGTTCTGCGTAAGGCTGACACACACCTAGTATACTTTGCAACCCACGCAGGGGAAATGTGGGACCAATGGGCCATTTTGACAATTTTAAACTTACGAAAACAGTACCTTCCTATTATTACTTTTTTCTCATTTTCACATTGTGGAACCGACATCTCAGTTAGATCTTTCACATGTATTTTCGTTGCAGACAACCATTGCAGAGGCGTTTGTATGGGAAAAACCTAGTTTTATAGATTTTTAGTAAAATAAGTGAGGTCAGTGTCGTTTCAGTTTTGACTGGTAACAAAGAGGTTAAAATGAAAGTCCCATATTTTGTGGGAAAGTATGGCTAATGCAGACTGCACAGGGTGGATTATGATGTAATCACTTGAAGAACTTGCAAATGATCAATCAATATTTTCAAAATGGCTGCCTGGGGACCTTTGCAACAGACAGGGGTGGGGACACTTGGGACACCTACTTCACATCCTGGACGACCCATTTCAATATAAAAAGCTGCTGAATTATCTCCGAAGGCCTTTGCAAGGTCATTTACAATTTAAACTATTACTTCCCCATTCAGAGCCACTTGCACTCTTAAAACCCAGATATAATTATACATGATATGTTGCTCCCTTCAGTCGCGACTGATATTCTACAACAGCCAGAAAAAGTAGCGCGTAACAGTGGAGATATGTCTGAAGGAGAAACGTTCTTAAATTTTATTTCTCCGTACCCAAAAGTGTCCTACACTACAAAACGCAGCAACAACAGAACAGTCTCAAGTCCATCGTACTAACCGATATCCTAAAAAAAGAGATTGTAGTTGCCCCCCAACACAACTTTGTTTTCATGACGTCAAAAATACTTATCCTCCAGAAGTTAAGGTGTGGAGGATATAATGCTGCTTGATTCAGATAATGAACATAATGAAGAAATTAGTCCTAAAGGGGAAACCTTTGTTGAAGAAAAATGGCTTCAATTAACTGAACAGGACACTTGAAACACCCATTCGTATGCTATAGTAAAAGTATATTTAAAGGAAAAGAGGCGCCAAATTTTATTGCACATGGAGACTTTGCCGTTTGGTTCACAATGAGATCAGAAAAAATGAAAGAATTTTAATTTTCAGAAAAAGATGACATAGTATCAGTGAAGCTTAGTGGCATGGTTAAAGTCTTGCCCCATCGTGCACTTCACTCAATAACCAAACACTTGTCTGGAATTTTGAAATTTTGTTTGACATTTTCACAGATGCAATGCAAACCACGTTTCAAACACTGTCATTCTACTGTGTTTAAATGTTTTGAATGCAATTTTTGACAAGAAACTCACGCAGGTTAAACCAGCGTCGTATCTACCTTTCTTTCTAATTGAACATGAGAAATGAATCACAAAAAAGAATTAAATTTTATTCAATTTTGCAAACATGAAAGGCATTGTAATTTTGCATTTCATTGATTTTTTCAAATGGAAATCTAGAACGCACCGTGATAAGGTTTGGCTACGTGAGAAAATCATACATTGTTCATCTCCCATTGGTCCCACCCTATCGTCTCAAACTTCCCATGGGTGGTGACCAATAGGACGTTTAAGTGAACATTTTTAAATGCAACTAAAACTGTTGAAGCATGTTCGAAGATTGAACGTTTTTATTCTAAATTATGCAGAATAACACAAACTACAAGAACACCATCTCCTGTTCAGCCAATTTTCTGAAACAAGGAAAATGTCAAAATTGTCCCATTGGTCCCACATTTCCCCCATACTTGGACAAAACACAAGTTGATTAATAGGACTTTACTTATATAAAGCCCTGCGTTAATGTCAGGGTTGATTGATTTAAATCATTTGATTGAAATCAGTGGTTTAAATCATAATTTAAATCGGTGTTTCAAATCATGATTTAAATCAGTGATTCAAATCACGATTTAAGGAAAAATCTTGAAATACAAAATTTTCTTCAAATCACATTAAACCTTAGTGCTGGGGCTCACTGAAACCAAAATTTGCTTCTATTTCCGTTAGAAGGCACAGCCCTGCTCTATGTGCGACATTCTCAAATTGCTCCCAAGGTAAATTACGTAACTGCCCGCCCCTGATCAATACGCAAAAATGCTTACCGATTTCAGGTGGAATATGTCGAAACGTTCAGAGACTAGCTGGAAGTTTAAATTGTCTCTAAGGATACAATATGTCACACCACTTTTGAGATAAATACGTTTGCATTTGCAGTTCGTGATATATCGGTCGGGATTGACTGTATTTTGAAAACTTTACCGTAAGTCACTGCAAAACAATTCATTTACCACACCTTTGAGTTTTCACCAGTTTTGTTTAGTTAAAAATTATCAACATTCAGCAAGGAAGAAAATTATAAATCTACAATCAAACAAATGTGATTCTTCAATATAGTGGATACTGAGCGCAGATATTACCAAAAGTATTTTTCTTGCAGTCTCACAATCAACGCCCTTTCCTCCTACAGGTACGTTTCGATGTAATTTGTTTGTTTGTTTTTTATTTGGTTTATACTGTAAATCAGTGATTGAAATGAAAAAGTCATGAAATGCCCGGGTGGCCAAAAACTATCTTTCTTCAATTCACTGTCTGATGCTGATTTACGTTGTTCGATTTTTTTGGTGATCTGTTATTTTGAAATATCAACTCTCCCAATTACTTGTGTGAAGAAAACTTGAAAAGCTTCCATTACTTTAAAATCTCCAAATATTTCAAGATCTCAAGACATCTTTTTCATAACATTGGAAACGTGTTTATTCTTTTCATGCGTTTTTGGTATTAAAAGTTTGCCTGAGGTCGTCTGTGGTGCAACTGACGCCTGGAGATACGATTCATTTCAAATCTGAGAACTTCCCGAGAAATTATATTCGAGGACGTTCATGCTGGATGTTCATTGCAACCGGATCATCGCACTTCATCAAACTCACATTCTCGTTTTTCAATTTGGACACTACGTATGGCGGCGACTATGTGAAGGTGACATTTTTGTTTATTTGTTTAAACGAGAATGCCACAAATGAAAGTGTTTGAGAAAACAATGCAATGGTTTGTTAATGACTTGAGAAATCGTGAATCTCGAAAAATTTAAACGGTTTCTGTACAGAGCAGATTTGTGTGTGTAAATATCAACCAGTTAATTCTTTTCAGTGATTGATGACTCCTGCCGCATCTGTTTTTAACATATCCTAGGCTTATCCGATATATTTCCAAAACATCCAAAACGTTTTCTGCGTTGACGAATAGATATGCGTGGTTTAAACACTGTAGCATTAAATCCGAGTCAGTGTAATCTAAAAACAAACTATAAAGTATGGAGATTCATAGGCAATCGTTTGGATAGATATTGTTATTTCGACGTACAGAGCTCTTCAAAGGGTTTTAAAAGTATATCGATATTTATTAATATTAATTTTAAAGCACCTGGCTGTGACGTGCAGTTGAAGTCAATCATTGAATACTATTTGTTTTTTCACAGAGAAATAATTCACGATGCAAATCATGTTATGTTGCCTTTTATATGCGTCTTACAAAATATTTCTGTTTGCCTTTGAAAAAGTTTCATTGGAGACCATTCATATATTTCACATATATTTCACAATACCCGCCTATCTGGTGTGTGTTTTACTGATGTTGCTGACGCAATGTTTCGGGATAAACGGTGCAAAACCTCTGTGACTTTTGCTTGTACATGAGCTAAGCGTACTAGAATTTGCATTTGTTTTTGGATTTCGTTCAAGATCTTAGTTTGAACTTTTCATGTACCTACTGTACATTTTGATTGGGATAAGAAGATAAAAAATGATTGTTCGATGGAACATGTCGTGGATACACGTGCCTATGTGGGGAAACACAAACATACGAGTGGAATGAATGTATTAAATTTTATCATTCGAAATTTCGACACATATTTCTGTCATTGCACAGTGATAGCGTTTTATTCTGTTTCGCTTTTCAATGTCTTTGCCCTTTTGAAATTCTGTGCATTTATTTGTGAACTCTGACACACTGACACCTATTTACACATATTTTTCCAGCTTTATGACTCCAGAGTGCAAACTGAAAATAATTCTCTATTGGTGAATTATTTGCGTGGAAACCTTGTTCGAGAAAATGGAAAACCACTAGAGATTCTTTCTAAAAGCAACGTTCTGGGTCTGCATTTCACATCGTTGAGTAGTGGATACGGCATTGGAAAATATGGTTTCGATGGTACAATAACTGCAGGTGAGGATGAAAAGCTGAATGACAATACTCAGATAATATTACAAAAATAAGTAATCGTTAGGGTCTTTTTTAAGACCTAAAATCTTCATAACATGACATTCATTTTCAGAAAATATGACTATATATGACCAAACAAATCTCTGAACTACAGTAGAACACAAAACTGTTGTGCAAAAAAACATTGCAATCGAAAATATACATAAATGATGGTAGTGCTGTGACTTGTGGTTTAAGCAAATTGAAAACGTGCATGGACATTGGTTCAGTTCTTTGGAGCAGCAAGAACATGCATTTTCAGTGAGGCCATTACATTTCATCCTAACAATTTCTTTCAACCACAGTACGTCTTTGTCAACATTGAAGTTCAATTTGAAGGATGTAGCTGTGAACCAGCAATATAGTAGTTTCATCTGATATTTTGCGAATGTTTAAATGCTTTCCCTCTTCAATCAAATTGAAAATATGCGAAATATGACTTTATGACCCACATGGAAAATATGACGCTTTTTTTTACTTTATAACGTTTGTTATAGATTTCGTGGGTGTGCGATATTTGTTTCAAAATTCGTTTCATAGCTTCCTGAGGCACAGAAAGAATATGACTTTCACGACTTTTAATGGCCCAAGTAATCGCATACCAACAGCAAATTAAAGTCGTATCGTTTGGTTTGCTCCACCATGCTTTTAGCCTTTATTACCCGCAAGAGCCAATAAATTGACTTGGACGTTTGCAGGGATAAATTGCCAGCTGATAGAAACACAAAGCTAATCGAAACCAAAAACCTTTCAAAATTTTTTCTTCAATGATATGATAAACACGCAGTTTGGCCTTCATATTTTGTGGGCAGTCTGACGTCACAGAGTGGTCTCTTTAACGTCATCGGGAGCTGTGAATAACTTCACGTGATAATCAAACCGTTTTCTTTCTAATAAAACCAAGCCAAATCCACATTTTAGAGCCCTTGGTAAGCCATTCATTGTTGGCCGCTAAAACGTTTCGGCCCAACATCTGTAATTTTGGCAATTCTAATATTTTCTGAACTTTATTACTCCCGACTGACGAAATCAAAAATCATGCTTTATTGGTGAAATAATTTCATTATTCAAACGATGCTTTGGCTGGTGAACTATTTTTATTTTTAATTAAATTTAAGATGATAATGAAAACAATATACTGGACAAAAACAGCACTGAGAACGATACCTAGCATCAGTTCATTCAATTGAAAAAGAAAAAGTAGCATTCATCAACAACAGTGTTTGGCAATAGGAGAACGTAGAACACATTTTGCCCGTCACAGCGTTTTCAGTGGCCAGAAGAAGCGGCAGCGACCGCAAAAGCCAATAGATTGGCGCGTACGTTTTTGGTTATAACTCGCCACCTGCTGCAGCTAGAAAGGTGTTCAAACCCGCTACGGATTCAGCAAGTCTAGTAGTTCCGAGTCAAAACAAAACATTTTCAGTTTTGGGTTTGGGGTTCTCTTGGGGGTGCGTCGCAAGTGGGGGTGTTTTCGCGTTTTTATGGCCTACTTTACCTGGCCCTGGACGCCCATCGAATGGGCCCAAGTTTTGGCCCAAATATTGTTACGAAACTAGGCTATCTTACGAGTCTTTAGAGGCCTTGATTGGCTTTCTAGCATATCTGGATGAAAAATTATGCCACAAAAACTAAAAAGTAGTCAAAAATCCTACCCCTAAAAAAGGTAACCAGGGTGGTATTACACCCCTTTTGGATATGGCCATAACTCGCTGTTAGAATAGGTTAGAGAGCTGTTCAAACCCTCTAAAGATCCGTGAAGACTAGCAGTTTAGACTGAAAAAACAATTTTTCAGCTTGAGATCACGTTTTTTCTGTTAATGTTTGCAAATTCAGATGTTGTTCATGCATGTTTCTATACATTGGGATAATGACTTCACTTCCGGGGAGTCAAACCATCCATAAGATTTGGTGACTCGAAGTTTGTTTGGATTCTAGGCTCCAATACGAGTCTTCGGAGAGTTTGATGGACCTTTTAGCATTTCTGGTTCAAACGTTAAGGCCAAACTTCCGGGTTTTAATTAGGGAGATACCCTGAAATTACTCAGCCATGTCCTCAATGATTTGGGGTCTTTTGGCCCGAACTTGGGCACCAGAAACGCTGGGAAGTCGATCTAGGCTGCTAAAGCTTCATATTCCAGCCTAGAATACAACCAAATTTTGAGCCAAAATTTTGGCCCTATGTGGAGGTGCTGACGTCATAATGAAACAACCAAAAAAGCCAAACATATCCTTTTTCTAACCCCACACACCGAAAAACCCGTCCCCAAATCTAAAATGTTTTTTTTTTCAGTGCACACTAGAAGACTTCAAGAGTCCTTCGAGGGATCGTGAAGCTCGCTAGCATATTCTAGCGGGACGATATCGCGGGTTATCGCGAGCTACTGTAGCCGCCAGTGGGAGACTCATGCATTTTCTGATTTTGGGGGTAAAATGGGGTTTATGGGCCATAACGTTGGTTCCAGATCTGCTAGAAGGTTAAGCAAAGCGCTCTATCGACACGGGAGATTATCTAGTTTCCAAAAAAGGTTTCAGACAAAATTTTGCTCCTTTGGATTGGCGTCCAGCACCCGTTAAAGTTGGTCAACAAAACGAAAACACCCCCACTTTGCGAGCCCGTCCCAGGCGAACCCCTCACCCAAATCAAAAAATGTTTGTTTTTAATCGAACCAAGTACACTTGCTGCATCCGTAGAGGGTTTGAACAAATCTCTAGCGATAGCGGCTAGCGAGTTATTACCAAAAAAGCACGCGGCAAACTATTGGCGCGCGCGGTCGTTTTGAGGAAAAATCTTGAAATACAAAATTTTGTTCAAATCACATTAAACCTTAGTGCTGGGGCTCACTTAAACCAAAATTTGCTTCTATTTCCGTTAGAAGGCACAGCCCTGCTCTATGTGCGACATTCTCAAATTGCTCCAAAGTTAAATTACGTAACAGCCCGCCCCTGATCTATACGCAAAAATGCTTACCGATTTCAGGTGGAATATGTCGAAACGTTCTGAGACTAGCTTGAAGTTTGAATTGTCTTTAAGGATACAACATGTCACATTACTTTTGAGATAAATACGTTTGCATTTGCAGTTCGTGATATATCGGTCGGGATTGACTGCATTTTGAAAACTTTACCGTGAGTCACTGCAAAACAATTAATTTACCACACCTTCGAGTTTTCACCAGTTTTGTTTAGTTAAAAATTATCAACATTCAGCAAGGAAGAAAATTATAAATCTACAATCAAACAAATGTGATTCTTCAATATAGTGGATACTGACCGTAGAAATCACCAAAAGTATTTTTCTTGCAGTCTCACAATCAACGCCTTTTCCTCCTACAGGTACGTTTCGATGTAATTTGTTTGTTTGTTTTTTATTTGGTTTATGCTGTAAATCAGTGATTGAAATGAAAAAGTCATGAAATGTTTGTGTGGCCAAAAACTATCTTTCTTCAATTCACTGTCTGATGCTGATTTGCGTTGTTCGATTTTTTCGGTGATATGTTATTTTGAAATATCAAGTTTCCCAATCGCTTGTGCAAAGAAAAGCTTCCATTACTTTAACATCTCCAAATATTTCAAAATCTCAAGACATCTTTTTCATTACATTGGAAACGTGTTTATTCTTTTCATGCGTTTTTGGTATTAAAAGTTTGCCTGAGGTCATCTGTTGTGCAACTGACGCCTGGAGATACGATTCATTTCAAATCTGAGAACTTCCCGAGAAATTATATTCGAGGACGTTCATGCTGGATGTTCATTGCAACCGGATCATCGCACTTCATCAAACTCACATTCTCATTTTTCAATTTGGACACTACGTATGGCGGCGATTATTTGAAGGTGACATTTTTGTGTATTTGATCAAAACCAGAATGCCAAAAATGAAAGTGTTTGAGAAGAAACCAATGTAGTGGTTTTGTCCATGACTTGAGGAATCGTGAATCTCGAAAATTTTTGAACGGTTTCTGTACAGAGCAGATTTGTTTGTGTTGATATCAACAAGTTAATTCTGTTTTAGTGATGAGCGACATCTGCCGCAACTGTTGCAAACATATCTTGTGCTTATCTGATGCATTCCAAACATGCAAAACGTTTTCTCAGTTGACGGATGCTTTTGCTTGGTTTGAAAACTGCAGCTTTCAAACCAAGTCAGTCTAATCGAAAAACAAATAATCAAGTATTAAGCTTGTTACGCAATCGTTTGAACAGACATCGTGTTTCCTAAAACCGAAGCACTGCAATTAGTTTGGAATGTATATCGTGATTGATATTACTTTCCAAACAACTGACTGCGACCTGCAGTTGCAGCCAATCATTAACACTAGTTGGTATTTCACACAGAAATAATACACGATGCGAATCATGTTATGTTGCCTTTATATGCGTCTTAAAACATTTTGATGATTGATTTTGAAGAAGTGCCATTTCAAACGATGCACATGTTTCACATATATTTAACAATACCCGCCTGACTGGTTTGTGTTTCACCTCAATTTGGTGACACAGATTTTTGGTAAGATCGGTTTCATTTGTTGACAACATGTTCATGTTTCTCGTAAACGTGTGTGTTGTTTGCTTGTGCATGTGCCAAACGTACTGGAATTTGCATTGTTTTCGGAATTCGTTGAAGATCTTAGTTTAAGTTTTTCATATCCCTATTGTGTACTGTAGTTTGAGTGGGAAAAGGAGATGAAACACGATTATGCGATGCAACATGTTGTGCGTTCACATGCCCACGTGAGCAAACTCAAACATCGTGTGGAATGAATGTACTAAATTTTGTCATTCGAAGTTTCGGTGTATGGTTCTGTCACAAGTTCACTGGATGTCCTTCCAATGTGTTTTGTTTTGTTTTGCTTTTCAATGGCGTGCCCTTTTGACATTGTTTGCATTTATTTGTCATCTCTGAGCCGCGGATAGCTATTTACACATATTTTTCCAGATTTATGGTTCCAGAGTGAAAACTGAAAATAATTCTCTATTGGTGAATTATTTGCGTGGAAACCTTGTTCTGGAAAATGGAAAACCACTAGAGATTCTTTCTAAAAGCAACGTTTTGGGTCTGCATTTCACATCGTTGAGCAGTGGATACGGCATTGGAAAATATGGTTTCAATGGTACAATAACTGCAGGTGCGGATGAAAAGCTGAATGACAATACTCAGATAATATTACAAAAATAAGTAATCGCTAGGGCCATTTTTAAGAACGAAAATCTTGATAACATGACTTTGATTTTCAGACTATATGAAGTTATATGACCAAACAAATCTCTGAACCGCAGTAGAACACACCTGCTGTGCAATGAAGCATTACCATCGAATATACGCATAAAGTTGGTAGTGCTATGACTTGTGGTTTAAGCAAATTGGAAACGTGCATGGACATTGGTTCATTTCTTTGGAGCAGCAAGAACATGCATTTTAGTCAGGGCATTACATTTCATCCAAATACCTTCTTTCAACCACAGTACGTCTTTGTCAACATTAAGACTCAGATTGGAGGATGTAGCTGTGAACCAGCAATAGACTAGTTTCATCTGATATTTTGCGATTGTTTAAATGCTTTCCCTCTTCAATCAAATTGAAAATATGCGAAATATGACTTTATGACCCACATGAAAAATATGACACTTTCCTTAACTTTATAACGTTTGATATCGATTTTGTTGATATAGAGTCGTTCTCAAGCTGAACGAAATTTGCCTGAACAATGTTGTCACCCAATACGGAGTCCAATTATATACCCCAAAAAATGGTTTTGAAACCGATGACAACCACTCGGTCTCATTGGCAAACATCCTACAATCGCTTGCTGGGGTGCTACGTAAAGCAGCACTTTTCCGCAGATTTATCGATGACATGCTCAGGATAGCTACGTCAAAATTGTCAAATGACAATATCCGACAAGCACTAACTTCAGCATTTGCCAACCGTGGTTTGGAACTAACGTTTCGCCAAGCTTGCACAGGCGATCAAACGGGTGAAGTTGAATTACTAGATGTTAATCATTGCATAACTATTGACGATGATCTTCACATTGTCATTAAAGACTTCGTCAAACCCACAGCAGAAGGGAGGCAGTTCATTAACGGAAAAGCACACCACCCACAGTCAACCTTCAAGTCAATCCTATTTCGAGAAGCAATAAGATTGAGACGCCTGAACCAAAAGAAAGAAAACTACCTCAGCAGCTTAAACCGACTCAAAGAAACAGCGATCCGATCAAGCTTCCCTTTGGACATGACTAATGACATGATAGCAATGGCATCAAATTGGGAGGAAACGCTGCGGGCCCCAAAAGGCGAAATGAAAGATGACCCACATGTTTGGGCTACATCTTTCCCCCATCTGACAACTCTCACAAACACAGAAAAATTTAACCCGAAAGCAATGATGACCTACAAAAGACCCAATACAATTCGAAAATTACATACTAACCATAAGCACCTTGCTTTAAGTAAGACGAGAGAGCATGTCAAGGGGATGTCGGGTCCTTGTGGTCACTGTGCACTTTGTGGTAACCATGGAAAGCACAACAAATCAATGGTGCCATGTGTTCCACAAAGGCAAAAATGAAACCTTTCCACTCAACCAAAAATTGACATGCGCAAACCATGGTATTCATGTAGCGACTTGTGTTATTTGCCACGAACAATATTTCGGACAAACCAAGAACAAATTTTCTACGAGATGGTCATCGCACCGCAGTAATTGGAACAGGCCCAATTGTGACATTGATGAAAATAACAAAGATGTGGCCTTGTTGCGGTACTTTCCAGAGTTTCATGGCAACGTAAATAAACCGCCGATACATGAGGCTTACATCGTTACTTTTCCTGCAGAACCGAAGTCCCTTTCTTTGGATTTCTGTGAAGATAAGTGGTATCGTAAACTTAACGCACAAATTAATGTTCAAAACATGATCCTTCCACGCGTAAGATAAACATTTTGTTTCCCTGCCGCTGAACGCTGATGCATTTCAATTCTACAGACTGTTGCAGCGTTTCACTTTTCGCGACCAGAGTACAGGTGTTTTTGTTCGTGTCAGTCAGAGCTTTTCCTTCGTGCCCGCAGAGACTTGGTTGCCACAACGACCAAAATGCACGTTGACTGATTCATAACGCTTGTTGTTTCAAGCCGACTTCGGAAGCCTTGCTCTGCGGAGAGTTACTTTTATCAGAAAGCGACTTTTGTTTTGGTGTTAATCGTTAGCTGGCGTTGACTTTTAGTAAGTTTATGTCATTTATCCAGTAAGTTTTGAGGCTTCAGCCTTTGCATGTAGTTTAGCAAGACGTTTTGGTTTTGTTTTGTTTGTCGCGGTTGGGTCTGCGCAATTTTTTCATTGCAGTCACTTTCTCTGACCTTGTGTTGGCCTTTCTACGTTTCACACCTGTTAGCATTGCTTGTAGATGATAGGATTGACGATGCGTAGTGTTGCGTGAAATAAATTTCCTATCAGAAATTTGTGATTGATTTCTTGTTTCTTTCACTTGTGGAGTGAAGTTATTTAAGATTTCGTGTGGTGCGATTTTTGTTTCAAAGTTCATTTCGTAGTTTACAGAATCACAGAAAGAATATGACTTTCATGAATAAAATGTCACAATCGCATACCAACTGCAAATCAATGTCTTGTCGTTCAGTTTGCTCCACCATGCTTTCAGCCTTTATTACCCGCAAGAGTCAAAAAATTGGCTTGGACGTTTGCAATCATGAATTGCCAACTGATACAACAAAAAGCTAACTGAAACCTTTATCGTTGCAAAGATCTTCTATTTTTAATGACATGGCAAACACGCTGTTTGACCTTAAATTTTTGTGGGCAGTCTGACGTCACAGAGTAGTCTATGTAACGTCATCAGGTGTTGAGAATAACTTCAAGCAGCAATTAACCCATTTTCTTTTTAATAAAACAAAGCCAAATTCCCATTTTTATAGTCCTTGGTCAGTCATTCATTGTTGGCCGCTAACAGGAATCGCCAAGTTTGGCAATTCTAATATTTTCTAAACAGTATTAATCCCGACTAAACAGAATTTGAGATGATGCTTTATTGGTGAATTATTTTTATTTTCAATTAAATTTGAGGTGATAATGAAAACAATGTACTGAAGCAAATCTGCAGTGACAACGACACCTAGCATCAGTTCATTCAAATTGATAGGAAAAGTAGGATGCATCTACAACAGTGTTCGGCAATTAGCAGAACGTTGGACACATTTTGCCCGTCAAAGCGTTTGCAATTGCCAAAAGTAGCGACATTGAGGAAAAATCTTCAAAACCAAAATTTTGTTCAAATCACGTTAAACCTTTAGGCTGAGGCTAATTTAAACCAAAATTTGCTTCTATTTCCATTAGAAGGTACAGCCCTGCTCTGTGTGCGACATTCTCAAATTGCTCCAAAGTTAAATTACGTAACAGCCCGCCCCTGATCTATACGCAAAAATGCTTACCGATTTCAGGTGGAATATGTCGAAACGTTCTGAGACTAACTGGAAATTTAAATTGTCTCTAAGGATGCAATATGTCGCATCACTTTTGATTTAAATACGTTTGTATTTGCAGTCCGTGATTTATCAGTCGGGATTTACTGCAGTTTGAAACCATTGCCGTAAGTCACTGCAAAACAATTCATTTACCACACCTTTGAGTTTTCACCAGTTTGTTACGTTAAAAATTATCAACAATCAGCAAGCAAGAGAATTATAAATCTGCAATCAAACAAATGTGATTCTTCAATATAGTGGATACTGACCGTAGAAATTACCAAAAGTATTTTTCTTGCAGTCTCACAATCAACGCCTTTTCCTCCTACAGGTACGTTTCGATGTAATTTGTTTGTTTGTTTTTTATTTGGTTGATACTGTAAATCAGTGATTGAAATGAAAAAGTCATGTAATGTCTGTGTGGCCAAAAACTATCTTTCTTCAATTCACTGTCTGATGCTGATTTACGTTGTTCTATTTTTTTGGTGATCTGTTATGTTGAAATATCAACTCTCCCAATTACTTGTTTGAAGAAAACATGGAAAGCTTCCATTACTTTAACATCTGCAAATATTTCAAAATCTCAAGACATCTGTATAATTATATTGGAAACGTGTTTTTTCCTTTCATGCGTTTTTGGTATTAAAAGTTTGCCTGAGGTCATCTGTTGTGCAACTGACGCCTGGAGATACGATTCATTTCAAATCTGAGAACTTCCCGAGAAATTATATTCGAGGACGTTCATGCTGGATGTTCATTACAACCGGATCATCGCACTTCATCAAACTCACATTCTCATTTTTCAATTTGGACACTACGTATGGCGGCGATTATTTGAAGGTGACATTTTGTTATTTGATTAAAACGAGAATGCCAAAAATGAAAAGTGTTTGAGAAGAAAACAATATAATGTTTTTGTCCATGACTTGAGGAATCGTGCACCTCGAAAATTTTTGAATGGTTTCTGTACAGAGCAGATTTGTGTGTGTTGATATCAACCAGTTAATTCTGTTTTAGTGATGAGCGACATCTGCCGCAGCTGTTGTAATTATAGCATGTTCTTATCTGATGCATTTCCAAACATGCAAGCTTTTCGTAAGTTTGTGGATGCTTATGCCTTTCTTGAAAACTGCAGCAGTCACACCAAGTGAGTCAAGTCTAAAAACAAAATATCAGGTCTGAAGGTTGTTACGCAATCGTTTGAACCACAAACGTACGGTTTGAGGATGCGGGGGATACAGTCGTATCCCACGCGCTGGAAGATTGGCCGTTATTTGGGCAAACGTTTTGAACATTTGGGCAAATTATACAGCTACATTCACATTTGAGGCCGTGTCTAAGTTGCCACAGCTCATGTTCGTTTGTAACAAAGATGCATCACCCAACATACCTTTGGGCAACAAGAAGGATGATTACCACAATTGCTCTGATATTACCCTTCTTGCAAATGGTGTAAAACATTTTTGCTTTTGGGTAAGTTCCATTCAATACCTTATTTGATTTGGGCAAAGGTAAAAGTTGTCCTTGATTTGGGGAAAGTAAACTATACCAATTCTCAAAAAAATAACCCACTTTTCTGCAGTGCATCAAAATGACAAAAGCTTTGTTGAGACCATTTGCCTCTAATGGCAAAAGAGAGAGTTTCTGATGGGAAAGAAGTCACTTCCATTAAGTGAACTAGAATCGTTTTGGAATTCCAACAGCCTTCACCAAATTCGGGCTAATTAAAAACCTCTTTCAGGTTTTGTGTAAAATTAGAAACGTTTGGGTAAACTAAGAGCATTTGGGCAGAGGTGGGCAACTGCTACTTTGTTAATAGTGTCGATACCGCTATTTGTTAATTTTAATAGCGGCGCTGTCGCACCTGTCACTGAACAAAAATAGTAGCGAGCTGTCGCTACCACTATTCGCTACCGCTCCTTTTGCTGCACTTTGAAAAAAGTGTTTGGTGTTGTTTTACTGGCGTAGGTTCTATTTTGAAAAACCTAACCTTGAAATGTTTTTTTGAAAAACGTTTTTAAAGAAAAAACGTGATCTGAAAAAAATAGTCATTGAACAGTTATGACATAGGAAAAGTTATTTCGCATTGTATGCACATATAAGTGAAACACAGACTGCAAAAACGCCCATATAAGTGCATTTAGCTCCGTGAGTGGATTGCTATAGGTTTCATAATTCGCCTTTATCAATGCAAGTTTGCGCTGTGTGTGCAGTACTAAAGACTTCATGAAAATGGTTAAGCAATAAAAGACCAAAACGCTTTTTCACAGAGTTTAATACGCGTGTAAATTGAATTAGGCCCGCAACCGGGGTGGGGGACAAACCGGGCAATCAAAGCCTCCCACGAAATTTTCATGCATTATTTTAGATTTTCAAAAAAAATACTATGTTGGTCTATGTTTCATGTGAAACCCCTGAACAAATTACTGACTACTTGTATTTTAAACTGAGGTCCTTGTTTCTGCATGGTTCAATTTATTTGCGATAGTGGTTTTGTGTAGAACGTATTTCATATAGTCTGCTAATGTTATTTTGATATTCGAGAGCGAATTAACCAACCACCGTTTCCTTAACATTCCAGCTTTTGAAAGTGCATCCTAAGTGTTGAATGCTTTAGTTTCGAAAGGTGTGCAATGCGCATTAAGCAACCGGCATCAGCTCTAAAAAAATAACCCTCCGAACATCAACAATTGAAACCTCTCGATTTACTGTAAAAGCTTTTGAAGAATCTGCCGACGTGTCTGCTTTTATCTTTTTGCGATGATTTAAAACTTGCACATCTCTGTAGGCCTATTCAAGTTACGTGTCCCCACAAAGGTGACAAGCAAGCGAACCAGTCAAGCTAATTATTTTTATAGGACATCGATTTCACGTGCCACTACGCATCCACGGTACTGAAATCTTATTCATATAAAATCTATCATAATTTTCTTTTGTTCCTTTATGAAATTAAGTTTTTCTATCAGTGCATTGAATGCCCATGCGTACTTTTTCGCAGTATCTGAAAAACGTTTGCACAAAAATCTGCAAAAAACACTAAGAACCACACATAATTTATTTAACAACCGAGGAAAAGCAAAGCCAAGCGGTTAGAAAACAGTTTTTTTTTATGCAAAGTTGTAGCATCCAAAGTTTGGTGTTACAGTCGGACAACGATCACATGCATAAATCGATATCATGTAATTTGCGGCATAGCACATCGAGGTGAATAAAATTATATCAAGATTATGATGATAAAAGAAATCAATCACTTGACATTTGGTGTGGCTGTGTCAGGTAAGAATGTTAGTCAAATAAAATAAAAATGGCATCATGTAATTTTTACCTAAAGACATGGAGGCAAATAAAATTTCAGCGAAATTGCAATGATAAAAAGCCCAGCAACCTATATTTGGTAGAGCTGTGTCAGGTTCAAACGTAGATTAACCAAAACTTTCGTCAATGTTAAGTTTCCGTGTAGATTTGAAAGAACGAAAATGTTAGACATGTTGACTTAAATTTCGTTCTAGGAAATTCACGGCAAGTTTAATGGGAAGTGGTTTATCCATCATCTTAAAGAGAACACTTTCCTGTAGTTCCCTCAGAATGTTTGGTTTTAAAAACGGAGCGGTAAGAGATTGAGCGGACTCGCTGAAGCATGCTCGTAAGCCTAAACACTCAAGTGACCGGAAATTATGATTTGGCAAAGTCCACAGATTATATGCGAACGTTTTCAGCAGTTATCACTGATGTTGAAAACTAAAAAATTATTGTGAAGCAATAAACATAGCGATTGTGCGCACAACGCGAGTTTTACAGTAGAAAAAGCTTTTGGTGTTTGGCAAAGTAGCCTTGTTTGATTTTTGCTGAATAGCAGAAATTTGAATGAGTAGCAGAAAACAAAATAATGCGCTTTCGGTGCCTTATTCAGTGAAAGTGCAAACTCTTCAACGAAAATAGTTTCACACAGGCGACAGATTTTTTTACTGAGTAGAGAAAATTACTGCTTTGCGATTGGAGTGCTAGGAAATGTCGCAAATTAAGTCCGATGTCTAGCAGTATACCTTTTGCAACACAAAGTAACGCAAATGCTTCGAAATGTTTCAAGTGAAGAAATAGGGGAGCAAACAAACTACATTGGTAACTGATTTCAGGAAAATGTTTGCAGGAAAAATATCAAAAGTATAACTTCATCAGCAAAGATTGCAAAGCAAAGTGCGCAAAAACTTGGAAGTTGGTGCACAACGTTAAAAGCATGACAACTTCAACATTTGAATCTAAATTTGTTCTGCGCATTGGATTCATTGCAAAGGCTTGATGCTCGATGTCCAGTGTTGGTTTGATGCATTATAATTAACATGACGAGATGTTTCGCCACAAAAAATAACCGCTACCATTTACCAGGTTTGCTTAAAGCAGTGCAACCCCTGGAATACAAAGAAGCTTTGCTTTCTATGCGCGTTTATTCTCAGCCGCAAAAAATTTTCGTGTTCAACTTGGTCGGTTTTGAAGAGTTTTTTCCAAGGTACATAGGTATATAACAATTTCGTTGCAACTAGGAGGGTGGCCCAGAGACCATTGAGTTGTAACATTGTATCAAAAACATTTTGTTTGGGCAAAACACGTAGCGCAACAATTGATTGTGTTACTTGCAAAGCAACAGTGGATGTCTGTAATCGGATATATTATGTTGCTCACGATTGACATCGTTTAGTAGATAAACTGGCGATTTTTATTCAACGTTGCTGCGCATTTTTTTCTTCAGCGAAAAGTTTGTTTTTTCGCAGGTGCAAAATTTTGGTTTCTGGGCTTGTGATCATTGTAAACATCTTAGAAAATGCTAATAGTAATGAAAACAGACAATGCTATTATCAAGGTGGAGTAACAACACTGTCACTTACGGTTCTCAAAGACGATATATTTTTCATAAGATTAAAGTTGCCAGATTAAAAAAAGTGAATTATAGTTGTTTTGAGTTTAGTTAGCACAATCCGAGGCAAGAAACTCACAGTGAAGACCCTGCGACTACCCTCACAAAAATGGCGTTTCCCCAAATTAACTGTAATGTGAAAGAAACGTTGTGACGCCTGTAAGAAAAAGAGCGTGTGATGTAGCAGAAAAGCAACATTTCATGAAGGTTAGTTACAAGAGGTTTTTCGTGCTGGTTTGAACGAAATTAAATACGACTACGTAGATTCCAAGCATCAGTTTTATCTACAGTATCATGTTGCAGTAACAGACATGAAAGCACTTTGCAAAAAACAAATGACACTTGAAGCAGTGGCGTACCTCGGGTTACCCTCGGGTTTTTGAAACCAGTTACATCTCAATCCATGAAGACGTGCAGTGCCCCCCAAAAAGAAACCAGTTACATCTCCATCCATGAGGACATGTAGTACCTCTCACAAAACTAGCCTGGCTGGATTTGTGTTTTGTTGAATTGGTGTTCCAGATGTTTGGTGCTATTGGTTTTAGGAGTGATCAGCAGTGATTTCTCGACTCTAGTCCATGACTAGAATGGACTTGCATGTCCACATTTCTGGTGGCTAGACTCGGATCGCGCTTTTGAAGAAAGGGTGCAATGACTTTAATCATCTTTTTACTTAAGGACTCTTTCGGAGTAAGAACATTTTGACACGTGATTCCACTCAAGCCATTTATACAAAATTTCCAAAACTTTGGGGATATAAGCAGTTGATGTGGACCGAAAGCAAAGGTAACAAAGAAACATTTGTTTACATCAGTGATCGGCAAGCTTTTGCTATGATAACCCAAATCACCCTTTCAGTCGTATTTGCAGGTCCGTGCTTATTTTTGAAAGCCCAATTTCAAACTTACCCTGCATTTACTTACCTGTTGCATAACAATGCTATGCCAATGCAATAAACCGTATAATGACAAAAACCATGCTTTGTAACGTCAAGCAATTTGATAGACAAATAGACAAATAGATAGATAGATAGATAGATAGATAGATAGATAGATAGATAGATAGATAGATAGATTTGGCGGTACTGAATTAATTGCGCTAGATATACTCGCTGAAACAGAAACAAACGCCGGGGCACCGAAAAAACACAGAGGTTATCTAGTCAGGTGCCCCATTAAGTACGTGAGATTGATGTTTCCATGGTGAAGGTTGTGTCGACCGCAAGACGTGCTGTCGCAGTCCGATGTATAGGTTGCGGGATTAAATGTATAGGATGCAAATTGTAAAGAGGTTACTCTTTTCAGGCACAAATGGCCATGACGTTTAATTGTCATGGAACCCAAGGTTCCAGACGAAGAGGAAAAGAAAAACCCGAAAAAAAAGAAATCCTCTTCTGGTTGCCATAACCAGTAGCGATTCTAAGGGGGGGCCTGGGCGGGCCATAACCCCCCAGTTTTTTGCTTGGTCCCCCGGTTGCCCCCCCCCAAAGTTTTTTCTTAATTTCCCGTTTAAGTTCGTTTGGTTGACAAACGATATACAGGGTTGCCAAATGCGTTCTGTAAAAATACCGGCCATTTTGTCAACAGCGCCAGATCTGTGCTGCGTCGTAATTCGTAAGTAGCACAGGGAAAACAGAGACAATCAGGATTGTTAAGCCACAATTAATAATTTGCCCTATTTTGATTGATTAGTTACATTTCGGTGTGTGTGTGTGACGTGATAATCGAACCAAGGATTGCCTCAACAGCAGCTAATAAACTTCGCTGAAGAAACTATCCTGACAAGATTCACTACAAGCGTCATTATGATTTGAGAAATTCTGCATTAGTTCCTTTTGAAGTTACGGCAAATTATTTTATTTTCACAATACCGGCTTCAGACACCGATTTTCAAAATACCGGCCTTTGCTAAATTAGATGTAAAATACCGGCAAGGTCGGTGAAATACCGGCCATCTGACAACCCTAGACATATGCAGTAGATAACTTTCGGCCAGCAATATTTTAAACGATAATTTAGAAACCCTCTAGCCTGCATTCAATATTTCCCAAAT
>Ga0210059_1004078_pt1 | contig 23515 bp, 13 predicted proteins | sample Ectturendosymbi2_FD_188042 | JGI IMG/M metagenome (GOLD analysis project Ga0210059, IMG submission 188042) | Ecteinascidia turbinata endosymbiont from Florida, USA - Sample 2 (SPAdes) (version 2) | ecosystem: Host-associated > Tunicates > Ascidians > Unclassified | place: Key West, Florida...
AGAATTTATTAGCCTGTCGTACATTCTGGTAGTACTGTACTACAATTTTGTTGTTTAGATTACCTCATCAAGCATCGGTATAACTTTCCAGTGGCTGAGTAATGCTTGGTAAGAAGAAATTAAGAAAGCTTGCGTTGATATCTTTATTATCTGAGAAAACATGCGTGCTGAGTGATGGACACCGTATGGTGGTTTTCCACACTATAAAAACACATTAACAAGAAACAGTAACTGCAGTGTTTGAAAATCGGCAAAAATTGTTTTCATACACGGAAGATGTTCTCAATTTCTTGAACTCATGGTCGTAAGTGGTATTTCCTTTTCTGTCAATGAAATGCGATTCTGCCCCCTTTGAAAACGAGTCATCCGGGGAATTCTCTCCCCTACGCCTCTGTAACACTTTGAAATTCTAGTTTTTTGATGGCACATTTGAAAAGTGGTTTTGAAAATAAAACAATTACAAAATTGTCCTGTTAAGGAATAGTCATTTTCTATTTGTTGTTGAAAGGATTTTTTAACTACTTGTTAAACTGCATTCGCGACTCATTTTTATACTTTTGCTCAGAAATACTTGCTAGGAACAATTTCCTCTCACGTTAGTTTTAAAACTGTATCTATCTATTCACATGTGCCTTTGCCAAGTGTGGCGCTGAAGCTTTGCAGCCAATTTTCCTGTATTCGGGCTCGCAATCGACTACAATGGCCAACGGCTAGACTCTGACTTATACCCTAGTCATCGATTGGGTTGGACTGGGACTTGTACTCGAATCCAGCATTAACGTCAAGCTGCAACACACCTTTCATTGGCCATAACACCTGCACTTTCTATCGCTAATAAACTCTGACCCAACGATAGGGTTATGGGAGATGTTTATCTGATGCTGATGAAATGCTTATAACTGAAGAAACTTTTAACACAGGCCTAATGTTTGGGTATCAAATACGTTAATGGCACTCTTGACGGAGGTAATCAAACAAACTATCTCCGCTAAATATCATAATGCTGCAATTAATAGTGATCATAAACGAAGGTCCTAGTGCCAGAATGCGTATTCCTGTTAATGCAGAACAACTTGAATTTCTTTCTATCTAATGCCTCTTTAAGTTATGCAGTAGAACTGCAGATGCTGTATTTCCAAAAAGTGAATATTTTCAAACAGTACCTAGATCCGAGAAATAAGTTTATTTGAATTTTTTCAGAAGATGGTCTAGGCCACTAATGCAGAGTATAGGTAAAGCTACCTGTCATTAACCCAAAGTGTTTAGCACAGCTTGTGCTTTGAATGGAACAAAATAACCGATGCTGGAAACTATGATCTAACGCAACAACCTACTTTAACAATTTTAAACTGATGTTGCAGGACCAAGGATCCAGGACCGACACAGCTCATGCTATCAACAAAACACTGCACACTGACTTTCTGGCGTCTACAAGCCGTTATCCTCTAGCAAAGAGAGTCTTAGTTCTTATGACGGATGGCAAAGCTTCGGACTCCTCGTAAGAACTATTTTTTATTCTACAGTTAGTTTATCTCACGTTTCGTAATTGCTGTTATTTCTCAATTACCTTGATAAGTTTTTCGAAAAAAGAAAAATGTAATCCTTCTGGAGGTTTGCACTGCAGTGTCTACTTCGTTTTGGCTTTTGAATGGAATCCATGAGAATCGAAAAGCGTTGTTTCCACTCTCCTTTTTTCACACGCTCCCAAGCGTTTGGCATGCATATCAGTGGAGAGGGGTTGTCATCTTTGCAGACACTTTCTGCACTTTCGGGGACTACATGTTTTTCGCACCTTGTATGCCCCATTCTTGCTATCATCCATGCTGTTGGATTCAACAGAGATTTGCCTTCAGCAATTTCACATGCGGCAGAAAAAGGAGTTGCAATATACGCAGTTGGTGTCGGAGAGTATGATCTTGAAGAGCTGATGTTGATAACGGGGAATAAGTCTTCGAGAATATTTGAACTTGCAGCGTTCAGCGATTTGGAGAGCGTCATAGTGGATTTACAAACACAAGTCAAATCAAGTGGGTTGATGGTGAACGTAGGTGCACAGAATAAAAAATTCTTGATAATTATTTTAAATAATGCGCATATGAATACAACGGTGATACTTTCCGATGCCTTTTGATTGTAACTGCACAACTAACACTGTTTTTTTGCAAACAACTTTCTTACACTGCACAGTTTCTACGTGGTACCAACACATTTGGTGTTTGTCTTAACAGACTGTGATTGCGATCCAAAAGGAAGTTTGAGCAACGAATGTACTCACTGCCCGCTCAAGCGTCAATGCAAGTCTAACGTAATAGGACGAAGGTGTGACTCGTGTGATGCTGGGCACTATGGGTTTGGGAACGAACATGGTTGTTTACGTAAGTTCTTTGGTGCTGTTGCTTCTACTTTGTAACCATTGTGAACATCCTTAGAAGGATCAGATGTCTTTAAAGATCGTGCACCAGGCTGCTTGCTCACTGGAACACTGTCCGCTGTAAATTGCTTAATCTTTGTAGTGTTTTGCGCTATAAGTGGTCAGCTATTTTCCTCCTGCACCTTTGACGCAAGTGGTCTGTATCCTTGTCTTTGGAAAAGCTGGTTTGAAATTCGGGTAACTTATGCACCCTGGAACTAGTGATTGTAAGACTTATGATTATATTTTTTTAAACTGAAATGGTGCTTCATCTTTTTGAGATAGCTTGCCCTGCATATTTTTACTCAGTTTTTGTGGGCGTTTTACACCGCTTGTGTACGAATGAACTAGTCTAATAATAATTCCTTATTTTACTTCGCCCAGATTCACTTTGTGGAATTTGCGTTTTCATTTACTTGGCAAGAAAACCACCATTTCAGAGGGGTGTGCCACGAGTGGAGCACCCAACAAAACAAACAACAAACGAAATCAACAAATGAGGAAAACACATTCTTAGTCTTTTTATGAACGCACACTTGTAGTTGCAGGCTTTCATTTCAAAGAGAGTTAAAGGCAGTTTTGCACGCCCAAGAAATGATTAATAGGCTTTCTAGTTACGCAAAATCCTGCACGGTTGTTGAGGCAGTCAAATCTTTATGATGTGTTTCCTGAAAATTTTTGGTCAAATGTATCGTCAATAAAATTAGTTTGGTTCAGTTCATTTTTGCAGCTACAGCGCTGAGGCTGTGATCAACTTATATGTTCAAATGAGTCAAGCAGCACCAGGGCGTGAATAGAAATTTCTGTCTTGCGAAATACTGTAGATGACTTCACACCATCCGCGCATGCGCCGAGTTATATTCCCTGGTCATGCATTTCGCAAGCTGTGGTGTTCACTGAGTTGTTAAATATGCTGAGAACTGATTATTAGGATTTGGCTTATGGCCAGGAAAAACACAGAAATTAAGTCAAATATTTTTCAGTGTTTAGCTATTCCCAAAGTGTCTTTTATTGTGGACTATCTGATGTTTAATCAAAGGTTTTTGTTTTCGCAAAAGAAATCAAAAAATGTATCTCCAAAGTTTATTCTCGTTCTCTGAGAAGCAAAATAACTGCCATACAAGAATAAGTCAGAAATTTCGCTTCACGGGTCACGCGCAAAACCTGGCAAGGCCAGAAATTTCGCAGAGGTCAGAAATTTTGCCTGACACCGGTGTTGAATCTGTTAAAGCAAATTGAAAGTTACGGGTACTCCTAGGAATGCAGCTAATTCCAAACGTCGTCAAAAGAGAGAAAAATATGCTCCAACTGGACTAAGTACCTAGAAAGATGCAACAGGAAGTTTCTTTCAGTACATGGATACCAAGTAGAAATGGAAGGACAGCAGGTTATCCCTGTTAGTGGCCACCACAGCATGTGAATGCTTGCAGTGTATTCTTAATTTTTTTTTCAGATGAAGAAGAGATTGGCTTTTAATTTGTTTTAGGGTTAGTTCTCTGATTCATGTGCTGATACCTTCTGGCGGAGTGGTTCTTAACGTTTTCTCTAACAAGCGTTCCTTACGTAGTTGACCTTTGTTTCAAGCCCACCTGTCTTTAAATAAATTGTGAAAGCAAATCCATTTCTTGGTAAATTTATTGATCAAACGTTCCATGTTGTAGGCTCGCGCCCCCTGGGAATTTTTCAGCGCCTCCCTGGGGAGGCGGGGATTAAAAATTCCTCCCTTATTGAGCCACATGTCTCCCGTTTGAGAACCACTGGTATAGTTTCTAAAACCATGTATTCTTTTCTGAATGCTGATTTGATATTCGCACCAAAATGCATGCACCAATACTTAACCTTCCCCTGCTCCTCAGTGTACGCGGCTTATTAGTTACTTTGCACACGTAAGTTGCGCTTCGGATAAGTTCATTGGTTTGGAAAAGGCATTGTACTGACAAGCACTTTTATTTTGATATTCAGCTTGCGAATGTAATCCATTCGGATCAGTAAATGGATCCACCTGCGACATGAAGACCGGGAAATGTCGATGCAGATCATTAGCTATAACTGGCAGATCGTGCGACCGATGCTACGAAGGTTCTTATGGATTCCCGAACTGCCAACCATGCCAGTGCCATGGATTCTCTGCTGACTGCGATCGAAGGACAGGTTCATGCATTAAGTGTTCGGGGAAAATGACTGGATCTCACTGTGAGAGGTTAGGACGAGCGTTTGTGTGGAAGCAACCACCACAACAGTTTCGAATACGGCTTGCTAAACTCATCAACTGGAAGCAGAAAGTTTTTAAACTTTGTCAGAGTACATTATATGCATTATTATATAGTGCCTGATACAAAGCATCAATCAAGGACAAATTCAATCGCTTTCTCAAAAACTGACCGTCGTTTACTGAACGACATTTGTGCAGGCTACATGTTGACTTTTACTAAGAACAATGTCTTTTGTAGTTAACATAATCCTTACACATAGATACGTTGGTTTGATCTGTTTCATAACAAACTACTCAGTGGCATCGAACCTAATGCATTCAGCTCCGTAATCGTTAAACAACAAAATTTGTTCACATGCACTAAACAAAAACATGCTTTTTACGTGTGATAAGCAAACATAACGTATTCCCTTCAACATGATGGACAACTATATGACAGAAAAATGAACTTAGCGTGAAAAACTTTTTATAGAGCAGTGCTCTAGGTTGTATTTAGCTGAAATTGCAAAATAAAGTGTAAAATAAGTAACCAAGTTACACAGCATCCCACAACAATGGTGATTGTTGAAAAACAAAGTAACCCCACACTCCGCCTCCGAACAACAGCTGGATTTAATTTAACGTCGTAATGAAATTAGGTAGGTGCCCACAGGAACATAAGTGTTCGCCCACATCAAGTCACCTAATTCGCCACGACATTTGGTGCTTTGATTAGAAACACTTTGTATGCTTTATCAAACGAAGCGAATTTAATCCAATTTCTTTGTCCGCTAACATCAATTGTGTAATGCTTTTTAGAAATTTCAATTTGTCTCCCACTATGCAACGCTTCTGTATGACGGTGCCCTAATTCAGTGGTTAATGGTGTCTTGTTTAGGTGTTCGTTCTTCTTCAGTACTAACAATGTGTACGAAATGACACGTACCCTGGGATGTGTTGTGTCTCGTGTAAGCAATTTTGTACTTTTTTTGTTCTTATAACTAATGTAATACGGATCTTGGGTTGGAGGCAAACGCGTAAATGAGAAAAAAACATGGTTTAATCCGCACTGGTGTTACGCCTCCTTCCTGGAAAACTTTCTGTAGACGACAATCCTCTCACCTGCGGCATTTGCATTGTTTTGGGGTTTGGTTAATATGTTTGCTCTGTATTAGTATCAAATTTCCAGCGTAAAGCGACGTTTTCCAAATACGATACGTTGTTCAAAGAGGACAACAGCAGTCTGCCAAAAATATCAGCTGTCGATTTGCAATTTAGATGATGTTTCTTAAACTTCGGAAAATAACTTGGTACGGAAGAAAGTAGATTCAGTTAAACTGAACATCATTTAGCTTCTTCATGTAACACAACAAAAGTGGTTACGATAACATGTACAATTGATAACTAACCTGATTTTTAATTAATGCTGCGTCGGCTCAGAAGTTCACATCTTAATCTATACATATTCAAATATGTTTACAATGTTGTGAGACAACTGAATATTGACAACAATGTCAAGCGGCTTTGGCAGTGATAAGAAACGCACAGATACATGGCAGAACACGAGCACAGTTACGTAGCAGTAATAGAAAGGCATACGCATAGATGGCGATAACACGATTATTTTGAAGGGCTCATACATAGATATATGGCATTAACAAAGAGCAAGCGCATAATAGATGACGCCAACACTGTTGTTATGATGTTTCGCACTGTTGCATAGTGCTGGTTTAATTCCAAGGAGAACGATTTATAAAATGGATAGGCGAAAATCCATTCAAGGGCGAAGCTTGTTATAGTATAAAAGGAACAGTTGGTTATTGTTAGTAAATAAAAGTGTCTTGGTTTGAGTATAGGGTTTTATATGCGCTTAAACCCTGTAAGTCCCGCGTTCGCCATAATTATGGCGGGGATTTTAAACGCATTAAAAGCTATAACTCGCCAGATACTATAGCCACAGAGCTGTTCAAACCATCCACGGATTCAGCAAGTCTTCTACTTTCGATTAAAAAAAACGTTGTTTGATTAGGGTGGGGAGTTTTGTCTTGGTGACGTCACAAAGAAGGCAGGTTTTTGAATCTTTGACCCACTTTAACTGGCCCTGGGTGCTAATCCAATGAGCCATTTTTATAGCTCAAAATGTTTTGGAAACTAAATGATCATCCGCGTCTATAGAGCCCTTGATTGACCTTCTAGCATGTCTAGAACAAATGTTATGGCCCAAAAACCCCGTTGTACTCAAAAGGCCAAACACTGCAGATAAAGCATGAGTCTCCCACTGACGGCATTTTTGCCAGCCAAAAACGGCCGCGAGCTATCGATCGAGAGCTATTCGTGTCCTCGAGAAAGACTCGTGAAGCCTTGTAGTTTGCACTAAAAAAAACCTTTTGAGGTTTGGGTTCGGGGTTTTCGGTGGGTGTCGTTAGAAAAAGGGTAGGTTTTGCACTTTTTTGGTTATTCTTTTATGACGTCATCACCCGGACAATGAGCTGAAATAGTGGCTCAAAGTTTGGTTGGATTCTAGGCTGGAATATGAAACTTTATAGGCCTAGATCGACTTCCTGGCGTTTCTGGTCCCCAAGTTATGGCCGAAAGACCCCTAATCTTGTAAGGATTCCCTAGGGAATTAGTGGGGATTCCCCTAATTATGTTTGCTTGTATTGCCATAACTTTTGAACCAGAAATGCTAGAAAGTCCATCAAACCCTCTAAATGTAAACAAAATATGCATAAACATCCTCTCATTATGTAAACATCAACAAAAAACCCGAGATCTCAAGCTAAATATTTTTTTTGCAGTCTAAACCACAAGTCTTCACGAGTCTTTTGAGGGCTTGAACAGCTCTCTAGCCTATTCTAACGGTATAAATTTTGACCACTTTGTGGTTTTTGTGGCATAATGTTTGATCCAGATATGCTAGAAAGTCAATCAAGGGCTCTAAAGACTCGTATGATAATCTAGTTTCAACACAAAGCTTAAGCGAAACAATTGCCTCAATGGATTGGCGTCCAGGGCCGCGTAAACTAGGCCTAAAGTAGGCCAATGAAATGAAAATGACACCCCGACTTGTGACGTCCTCCCCCAGAGAACCACAAATCCAAAACAAAAATTTTTTTTTCAATTTCAACTAGCAGACTTGCTGAATCCGTAGATGGTTTGAACAGCTTTCTAGCTCAATCGGCTGGCAAGTTATAGCGTTGCACACCCTGCGCCAAAATTTGGCGATGCGCGGGATTGAAAGGATTAAACGGAAGCAAAATGCGACGCAGGTACTGTAATTTTAAGTCACGGTAAAAATTGGTTTAACTTTGGCACATAAAACGTTTGGAGTGTTCGCGCATATTGTAAGTATTATTGATAGCTAAATACGGAAATGCGTCACGACAGTTGTGGACTAGTGCAGCGCTTCAAGCTGAGAACGAGACATAGAATCGCTCGTTCGGGAAATGCATTTTCAGTTGATGTGGTTGGAAACGGAAATTCGTTTACTACTTGACACATAAACCATTCGTAATTATCGTAATACTGTTAGAAACTAAAGACGTCCAACTACATTATACGAGAGTCTACTGCAGAAAATAGACCGATTTGTGGTGAACGCATCAAAAACAAATTATGTAGGAGATAACAACGATAACTCATGGAACTATTTACGTTGGGGTCAGAAGTATGAATCTAATGGGGCCTAGCAGTGGATTACAAGAACTGGCTCAGACGATGAAGAGGAAGCTGTATAGTACTCCAACATTTTCTTGCATGAGTTTGAACGTTCTTGCTGTAGTGCAAGTTGCCGAGTTATTGTATGGATGAACATTTGTAATGAGCTTGCAATAATCCATTGAATGTATCCCGCAGCTGTGGTTTGTTGTATTTATAAAAGAACCTGCTTACTTCAAGACGGTAGAAATCTTTTCTTTGCAGCATTTTATGCCTTTTCCTCACAGACAAAAACGCGCTGCTTTCCTGCAATATTTTTGAGATTTCTTTTTTTGAAAGAAACCCTGTGCTTTTTTGTATGACGCAACTTAGCAATGATCGGGTGCGGGGATATCCCTCATTTCTCCTTTTTTGTTCTTGCCGATATGCTCTCGGGCATCATTTATTTGAAGATCAATTTCGAGCTCATCTGCTACTTTTCCACATTATCATTGTCGTTTTTACTGTACCTTCGTCTAAAATTTCAACCTCTTTTTTTACCGCGACACATTATAACAACCCACTATAGCCCAAAGGCTCACATCTAAAACGAATAAAGCAAAGATACTGTAACAGTGTAAATGAAATATCTACTCTCGACTCATCCATAAATGGTACACGACCCCTCTGGTGGACGCGATCCCAGGTTGAAATCCAGCGTTTCGAACCATCTATAAAAATGCTTTCTCTTCTTATGTATTGCTCTTTTCCATAGATTTGTTTTCTGAATCATCTCATTGCGTAATTGTACTTTTTCTTCTTGAAGCAGACTCAAATTATTTTGATGCTCAACTATCTTGGTTTGTATTCGATGTAGCTTTTTTTCATGCTTTGTTGTGAGATCAGTTAGTTTTGCCAATTTTTCATTCATGATTTTGACGGATTTCTTGAATTGGTTTATGACTTCTTCTTTAGAAGTTGATGCTTTTTTTCCAAATGTGGCTTTCTTGGTTGATTTATTCATGATGTGGCAGAAAGCCCTAAGTGATTTGGCCAGCAGAATCCGTAGCAAGTTGTAGATTTATTGTTTACAATATTAATTACGTTAATACTTTTACACCATCTCCTGTTTTATTCAATTGAAAGCAATTCTGAAAAAAGAAAACACTGAAAGAAAACACTGAAAGAAAACACATTAACAACTACTGCAATCTCTTACTGTCGTATAGACGTGGTAAGTAATGGGAAAATTAGAGCTTGTGAAAACATCAGACATGTGAAATAAGCGGACACGAATGCCACAAAAAGTCGATATGAATGCTCCTAAAGCATTGATATTGGCACATTCAGTTACGGCTCTAACCAGTCCATTATGCTATTGTGATTCTGAAGCACATGAACTGCCACCATCAAACGTTTATGATAATGTAACTCTCTCTCCACTTTCTTTTTAGGCTTTTCCTCTCTTTTACACTTTTTTCTGACTTTCTCTCAATGTTCTCTCTCATGTCAGGTAAATTTGACTTCCAAGGATTTAATAGCAGCCCTCCAAGTATTCAATGAGTTTGGTAAGATTATCACCACATAGAAAAAGATATGGGTGTTCACAAGCCATGGTGAGGAATTTATACTCAAGAAAAAATCAGTCAGGGTATGCTTCAAATGACATTGCAGCGTACAGTATTTCTACATTAGCTCAGACCACCTTTAACCAGGGGCGTAAGAAGGTTAGATGGCGCCCGGGGCAAGTAGCAAGTGTGGCGCCCCCATATTCGAACTTGAGGTCTTTCAGAAGCAAATGTACTGTATTGAAAGAAGTACTTGTGACATCGTTGGGACATTTTGGTGCCCCACACAGTCATTCGGTGCCTCCAGAGTGATTCGGCTCCCGGGGAATTGTGACCCGCTTTACCCCCTCGTTACGCCCCTGCCTTTAACTAATGTGCAAGTACTATAGTTAAAGATGAAAAATACACGTACGTTGTGCATTGATGAAACCTCATTCACCAAAGCAAGAGCATTCAGCGTTCTTTGGGGATGGGATAGATCGTGAAGTACTTATCGGTTGTATCTGTTTGTCACGTTTCTGATCTGACTTTGGCTTTAACGCCGGCAAGGACCACAACAAAACATGACAATTGGCTGGATTGTCATTTCCCAACTCAGCTTTGTGGAGGATACTTTCTTTTGAATGTTGCATCTTCGCACCAACGTTTTGACAAATTTATGATCTTTATAGAAATATTAAAACTTCATGTACACTTTTCGCCTTTGTTTCCCTACTTCTCTCTACAAAGAGAATGAAACATTCAAATAATATCTGCCTTTGTCCCTAAGAATGAAAACATTTGACAACCCGAATACCATTGCTAACGTAGTTTTTAAGACGACATCTGCTCATCATTTAGTCGAGTCTAGCCAAGGTTAAAGGTGTAACGAGAAATATGCTAGTTTTCTAGATTTTTATTTGCATGATCAATTGATTCAACTGTTTCACCAAAACTCCTGCCATTATTTTGGCACCTTTTAACGGCACACTTTTAATGTTGCAGATGCCAACCAGGTTATTTCTTAGATGAACAAGACAGGAATTGCAAACCTTGCGTTTGCAACAACAACTCTGATCCCAGTCTTGATGAGGACTGTGATCCTGCTAACGGTCACTGCCTGCGATGTTTGTACAACACAACGGGAAATCATTGCGAAAAATGCAAAACATTTTACTATGGCAATGCCTTGAATCAAACTTGTAAAAGTAAGAATTGTGGATCTCTATGGTTTTCATCAGTATAGACGGTTAACCTAAATTATGAACAAGACAACGCACAACGTTTGGAAAAAAGCCGCTTTGTCATAAACTATAAGTCCGATGCTAATGGATTTCTGAAGGACTCGGAGAAATAAATCGTTATAAAAATAATCAAGAACTGGTTTAAAAAGGTGTCATGAGTTAGTTACTATAAACATATTTATTGCAAGGTTGTGAGCCAAGTGCCATGATAAGAGCCGTCACCACTGGTTATAAACACCACGTCTCTGAATTGTTTTCAGAGATTTCGACACAATTCTTTAATAACGCTGATTCCTTGATTCGAAATCCATGTAAGAAGTTAATAGAATTAAAAAGAGAAAATGTAACAACCACATTGTTCTCATTTCACAAATTAACAACCTAAATTTGGTGTACGTTTCTGTTTCTTTGATGTTACTTGACTGAAGACGAATCAGATGAAGTATCCCCTGTGACTTTGACAGTATGCTCTGTCATCGCTGATGTTCATCAGGACTTGAATCTTTCCATGATTTGCGAATGTGGAGCAAACGTTTTGGATCGGGAGCGAATGCGGCGTGAAAAAATATGAGTCTCCGTCCAGCCCTTGTGCTGTCATAATCTCTCGTCAATAGTTTTAATAGGTTTTGAATTTGTAAAGCAGGGGGGGGGGCAAACTTGTCAAATAGAAGAGTAATTTGCAGAAGAACAAAAACATTAGCGAGCCACAAAAATCAATTTGTAGTGTCAATACAAAAACGGTAAAGAATGCAGTTTTACATAAAATGACTGACCTATAATAATTAAAACAAAACAAACCCATTTTATCGATACAAGGTATCTGTTTGATTTGATAATCACCGAAACTCTGGACGATGCGTTTATAAAACTGTGCGAATTGATTCTCCAAAATTTTTATTTTTTAGGATTGCACGTTGCTTTGATTTGACAAGCTCAATTACGGAGAATCAGAATTCACAGCAGCCTGTCGTGCTAAACACAGAACTGGGTCGTGCACTGGTCTTTAAAGTTCTGGGAATTTACCATCTGGAACCTTTTGCCAGAGCTCAGCTGTAGAATTGCTTTGACCGAAACTTTTAGAGACAATCTTCTTGCATTTCGGTCAGTTTCATCTCAACAACAGACACGTTTGTGACACGCGGTTGGCGAACTGTACAGCCATCACCGACTGCATTAAGGTTGAATGGATTTACAAGAAATGCAAAGCATGATTTGTATTCCTGCAATTGGCCAAATCCAGCTTGGAACTCCTCCAGTAACCACGCAATATGTTTTGTATTTTTCCACTTTGTGGTCGGTCTGCAATTGCCCCTCGGCGAAAAGCATTCGTTCACTGGTAAAGTGTCCGCTTTTCAACAGTAAGGTTGGGTGTTTGATCCACGAGTGAATTCACATAGCCGGCAAAAAAACAAATTCAGGCTTTGGCCTGTCGCCATAATCAAATCAAAAAAAGAAGGTGTATTTTTAAATCAGATTTACTTGTTCCGGGACTTCTTAACTCTCTTTTTGCAGGTACGCTTCAAACTTTCGTTGTTTTATCTCCAACGATTGCTTCACTACAGCGTATTTGTTTAAAATTATGAACTGTTCCCAGTGCTCACTTTCTACCTGGCTCCTCCAACATCCAAAACCTGGGGACGCTCCCGCTATCAGTGAAACTAAACTTCGGTTCAAAAGAATTTTGAAATAAATGGACTGTGTAAAATCACTTTACGCGTTATGCAATGAATTGTTTGGATCTTAGTAAATAAACGTGTGTTACGGTTGTGGCGGTATTTTGAGATAAAACACTCATAAGTATGCAAAAGTTGCAAGTCGTACCTTTAATAGTAAAAACGCACAAACAAGGAAAATGTTTTAAACAAGTTTTCATGTCCAATATTTTGTGATTAAATTTTAGTAGGTCCATTTCCTCGTTATATGTGAAATCAGCTTAATTTTGCTTGAGACGTCTATTTCAACTTCGGTAGGCATCTTTGTCTAGCGATAACATTTGAACGGCCTAGAATTACCAAAGTTCTTTTTCTTCCAGAATGCAATTGTAGCTTGATTGGAACGGACCCTTCCACCTGTGGTGCTGAAGGGTGCACATGCACGTCCGATGGGACCTGCAAATGCCTCCCAAATGCCGTGGGAAAGTTTTGCGAAAAATGCACTCCTGGCTTTTGGAGAAAACGTGAAGAGGAATGCACGCAGTGTTTGTGTGACAAAAGAGGAACAAGAGCCGGTTTAATGTGCAATCAGGTAGCATTTCCGAAAAAACGAGATTGTACGCGTTAAAGACGTCTCACAGCAACTTGACTGATTGTCGGACAATCCCGACACGAAGAGATAATCAGTGCAATGTTATTCGTTCATAAACAAATGTTTGTGCATTCTATAAAAAATACATCCAGATTAATGTTTTACCTCAACCTGGCAGACTGGCCTACAAATCAATGGCTGAATTGTCAATTCTGAGTGTAACAACGACTCCTTGCAAATCCCTTCACATGTAGGACCAAACCAAAACTTGGAGTACTCTCAACTTCACAGAAAAGTTGCTTTCATTGAATTAATTTGTTGTCTTGGTTTAGGCGATGAAATGTTATACTTCTTTGAAAAAACAACGCAAAACAAATTATATTTCATTAACTCAAGCATTAATTTGTGTTTTTGTAGAAAAATGGTCAATGTCCTTGTAAGTCTGGATACTTCGGCCGAAGTTGTAAGTCGTGTAAGCGAGACTACACACGAAGAAAACATATGAAGTGTTATGGTAGGAATGCTTCAATCTATCTGACGTTTTCGTACAAATTTTAACAAAAGTAATGAGATTGTTGCTCTAAGATAGTGGTCTGCAAACTGTGAGCCTCGGCAGAATGAAGGGCCGTTTAGCACTTTTTGTGGGGACGCGCAACACTTTCTGTTGTCGGCCGCGTGGAAGGCTACGTAAGAGCTACCCTACTGTGCTAGTTGCATGGGTTAAAACATAGGTTACTGTAACAACTATGGAACATTGATTATTGTATGACGTTTAACTAAGCATTGTTTTTGTCATCATGCACTCCATGACATCATCATAGCATTGTTATGTAACAGATAACTGAATACAGCATAGGTTCGAATTGGGCTTTCAAAAATATGCATGGACCTTTAATTGGGACCGAAAAAGCTGTTTGGGCCACCAAAACGGAAGTTTGCCGGTCACTGCTCTAAGGCAAGGCAGGCATTCCGGGTACATGTGCAGCAAGTGGCACGCGATGTAATTATTCATGACACTCCTCGTGAATTGAAACTCAAAAGAACTTGTTTCAGTGGCTGGTGGTCATTGTTACTGGGTGCACGTCATTTATGACCTCGTAACATGATGTCACATCCACGTTTCCAAACCAATCTTTTGACTAGGTTTGTGGACAAAATGTGTATATTATTCTACACGCACCCTCCCTATTTGTTGTTGCACTATAAACCATCAGCGCTCCAAGTTAGGATACCCGAGAAAAATGCACTTAACGCTAATACAAATTTGCAGTTCACAGCTGCAGTTCCAAACTACAACAGAAATTCACAACTACGGCAGAACAGTTCACAACAGGGGAGTGAAACACACAGCACCACGACAGCGCAGTTCACAACTGCAGAAGCATCAGGCTCCGTGAATACACATTGCGGCTGATTCGCGCACAGTAGCACACACAGGATTGCTAGGTCTAAGCTTTCTAATGCCCACAAGAATTGAGAATGCGCATAAGGTACGCAAGAAAACTTTCGTTTTTATAATTACTGGGAAGAGAGAACATCTACGGGCGTTTTCCAACCGTTATGCTTATTCCAGTGGCGTAACTAGAGGTTTGAGCCTTGGAGGATATCGTTTAGTTACGTCACTGGTCTACAACTTCATTTTCCTCAATAATTTCTCACTAGACCTGGGGCTCCCAACCTGAGGCGCATGTACTCCCTAGGCGTATATTTGCCTATCTGAAGTGGAACATTTAAGGTTAGCAATGGATGGGTGTATGCATTTACATATTATTTATTTCCAAATATTTATGGGCTACTTATATCAATGAACTCAGTGAATACTACTTTAAAAAGTCACTACAGTATATGCTTATTGTTTGATATATCTATAATTATCATGATAAAATATTTTGTAGCAAGAAATTTTAAGGGTACATGCTCAATGAGCATGCTCATCTGTTGAACTGTTGATTTAAACACCTTTTAAAGGATTTTAATTTTGATTTCGTGCAGGCACGTAGCCAGAAATTTTGATAGTGGGGGGCAAAGAACAACCAAGTCTGAACATCTGATTATTTAATGCCTTTTGTTTTTAAAGAATCATCCATAAAAGGTTCATTTTTCTGGCACTTTTTTTGAATAAATTTGTTCAGAATTAAGCCATCAATTGTTCAGAATTAAGAATTGAGATGTTTTTCAAGTTTGTTTTTAGTAAAGTTCCAAGCTTCTACTTTGGATGGAAGCTACCATTTGCTCGTAAAACTTTCATGCAAGACCGATTATGAAAACCTTGATGGTTTAAGAGCAAGATCTGCAGCATGCTTTTTGCAGCCGATATTGCAGCTAAGCAAGAAGTCATTGTGATTGTGAGTGTCGTTATGATTGCGTTTTTTATATTTACGCGCTTCTGATGTGCACCAATAACTTTCAATCAAAGCCGAGTAGCGACTTTGCTTTAAGACACTGACTCCCGCAGTTGGCCTACAAAACTTGTGCGCATAAAAGACGTGGATCTTATCCAATTTCTGAGCCATGGGAGACGTATGCACTGATAACGTAAAGGCTAGAACACCTCTGTACGTCTGAAAAATGTTTGGATTTTATGTCACTAAACGATGTGAAATGCAAAAGTTAAACATGTCTTTCAAACAAATTTGCACATGTTTGACCCACGTAGTCGACACAAAGTGTGAAAATAGTTGTGTATTTGCGAAAATGAAGCCACAATCAATTCTCACCACGGCTCTGGAGTAAACTTAAGACACACTTGTTGCCGCAACTTAACATAACGGTGTGTTAGTTGATCTAGCCCGGTGGTTCGCAAACAATGGGTCGCAGTCCCGTCGCCACGGGGGGGCTTTGGTGGGCTTATCCCCCCAAACAAAGCTCCAAGTCCCCCCAAATTGAAACGTGAAACACTATAAATAAGTGGAGTTTTGGTTAATTTTATAAAGTCAAGCCCCGCACAAACGAAAAACCCACCTGCAGAACTGCAAAGCCCCCTTACTGAAAACATTCTGGCGACGGTTCTGATGGGTCAAAACCCAAACAAGGGTGAAGAAGGGTCAAAAATGGGTCGCGCAGAGGCGATCCAAACCGACGTTGTGTATTTTCCACGTTACCACTGCTTGTCTTTCTCTGTAGCGTAGGTCCTTGTTGAGATAAAAGTGGAATGCTGACATTGAAAACAAACCTGGCCCAGAGTTATCGGAGATAAATGTTTGCGATGGGCTAGAAATGAATTTTACATCACCATTAGGTGAGATATAGCAAGGGTGCGCCAGAAACACTTGCGAAGAGTGTTACTCCCTGTTTTACTTTCGTGATTACAAGGGGTTACAAGTTTGTATTTCATTATCACTAACTTCCATACGGAGCATAAACCTCAGTAAAATGTCAGTCGTGACATGAATTCTACAGCATTTATAATACCATATACACAAACATGGGCGTCGAAAGGAGAGGGGTAGAAGGGGGCCTTGGCCCCTGCCTGCATACTGAAAGTTGACATTTTCTTATCAAAATTTTAGCAAAAATGGTTGTTTTCTTAGTTTCAAGTGGAACAATTAAAAATTCATCATTTTTCCCCCCTAAAAAAATCCTTCGCTTTACTTGGAAAAAACTACAATTGCCCACCCTGGATAAAATTTTCTGACCCCATGAACACAAAGTTTGATTAATCAATGGCAATTGGCAAAACATAGTGCTTTGATCAGGTTCGACTAAAGGTAGGTGTAATAGGTTCCGTAAGCAGTGTCGTTGATTTGCACTGAAGTATTTCTTTGGCTTTCGCATCAAAACCTTGATCACTCTAAACATTTTTGGTGCAACATTCGGAATTGGGGGGGTGGAAATTGCACCCATTGCCTCCCCCCTGGCTACGCGCCTGATTTCATGTGTGTTGCTATAAGGTACACGCAATTCATTTGCACTTCCGCGCCTTTGTTCAGCAACAAAATACTGGTTTGTTTGCCATCCGAGTTTCTTTAAATCTGAGGGAAACATTTTTTAAATGACGTGTCAACATTTTTCAGGTAACTGGAGATGCCGATGGACTGCATACAGGCATTATGGTTACGGTTATAACTTGCTGTACAACAAGTACTGGTACTGGAATCCACCCATATATTACGGCGGCTTCTACCACCACACTCGATATTATCATCCACTGCAGACAAAACCTGTGAGATATAATTTGTACAAAGGTGCGATTGAGTCATTAATTTGTATGGCATTAACCACATTTCGAAATGACATTTTTCAAATAATGAAAAGCTTGATACGTTACGGCTCAAAACCTTTTGCTCCCAGTTTGACGTATTGTTTAGAAAATTTCATAATTTACAGAAATCCGTACAAGAGGATGAAAAGAAGAAGTCCTTCAACTTATCTCATGTAAATATTCCCGCTTAATTTTGGAAAATCAATGAATATTTCATTTGGCAACGACTATTGCGAACTGCTGCATCAATTTACTGTTGCAAACAATGCATGAAATTACAAGGCGTTAATTGTGACTCTGTTTCAAATAAATCTACTAACCTGAGATTTCAAACTGGCGCCAATAACTGAACGACCACAGTAGCTTCAGGCAACCTGGCGATGAGTCAACCACTGTAGTGAGTCGCGCTATGCATAAGGTAACATTTTTTCGAAGCTAACCAGAGCCTTCAATTTTCGACCAAAAGCAGAGAGAATCCCTGCACACTCAGCTTTACAGAATGTTTGAAGTTTGCAGAAGCAAGAATAAAGAAGAAAATCTGGCTAACCATGAGAAATGAAATGCTTTCTCCAAATCAAGTGTTATCTGATGTTCCTCAGGCGCTTTGATTTCTTGATCTCTCTGATGCTGATACTTGTTCGACGATTCTCATTCGAAGCGTGATTGTGATTCACACAACAGGGTTTCTCGTTCGCACGAATGCGCACGATGTTTGTCATCCGCACAACAATACTTTTTCATTCGCACCAGACCATAGCCTACCTCACAGGTTGAAAAGCACTGGTGGGAGACAACACACTTGAAGGCACTAGCATAATGCTCAATACAGTGGGAATGTTAGTTAGTGATTTGTTGAAGTTTAATTCGTTTGCTTTTCCATCTTAGCAGGGAAAAGACAGTTTCAGGACATTTTGAATTCTGAGGGGTTTTCAGGCATCTCCTGAACTGTAGTCGAATCTCCAAAAGCGAAAAGCGTGAGAATTCTTCCCCCCAAAACGCGAAAAGTGCTGCCCTTCGGTAGCTTCATGGTTTTGCCAATTGAGCTTGTTTCAGGTTCTGCGCGACACACGTTGTTTTTCACACATCCCTGAACAGGGCTGTCCGCCGCGATCTGAAACGGTGGGTTTTCCAGGAACTGGTTTGCACTTGACTTAGGTTACCTGGCGGTTGAAGCGTTAACCGATGCTGATCGTATTTTGTTTCTGCGTCACCCAAGGAATGTCAGATTTCCAATCTCTTTGAGAGAAACTTTTGTTTCTCAAGTTCTTCGTTCAAAAACAGCGTTGTGCTTTCTTGGTGCAATGCCTTCTGTTTTTTTCTTTTGATGGTGGTACCCATCTTGCCACGTCGCCACGTTCATTTATGGTTTTCGGTCCCTAGAGCAAGACGCTTTGTGATTGCGATATAGAAAATTTCAGATGTTGGATGAAGCTGGTGTTGCAACCTCTCCGGTGGTGTTGCATTGATTGTGTGATTCACCACGAACGGGATGTGCGTGAAGAATAACACCATTGTGTATGTGGCGCGAACAAGCAATAAAAGAGTGATCTCGTCGGGTGATCTCTATTGTTGCTTGCTGCCACGGTGCGAAGCTCTGCGCACATGCCGCTCGGGATTTCCGATCGCAACACTGGTGTTCATTAAATACTTGGAACGTGATTCAGGAGTAGGTAATTCTATTTCATATCGGTTTCATGAATTAGCTTTTAGGTAATTTAATTTCTAGCGGTTTTTTGAAAGCTGTTCAGTTAGGGTTTTTGGCGGCATACAGCTCTCAAAGATATTATCTCTTTCTCATATGAGTTCGTTTGTAGTAATCCCATCCCCAACCTTGCTTGAATTTAAATTAACTTAAGTCATTAGACTTTATCATACCTTCTGGTTTGGATTTCAAATCTGACATTTAGAATTCAGAGTTGGCTGCTGCCAACGTCTACGCCAAGGTATTAAAAGCCATCTCATGATCTTCAATCTTCTGCTTCAGTGTTTCAACTTCTTGCATCAGAGAGCCCGTTCATGGAAGATCAAAGTATTGTTCCATTTATGCGAGCACGGATGCCTTCAGTTATGAACGTTGTAGGGCATGAAACCACTGAAGGGCATGAAGGGGGGGAGAGGTGGTTTCCGAAGCGAGTGGGGAAGTCGTTTGTGGCAGCAGTGGAGCCAGAAAAAATGGAGGACGAACGAGAGGACGCAGTAGTGTTGGGGTCAACAAATCGCCAACAATGGTTGCGTGCGGCGGGAGAAAAAATCGACGAAGGTCAAGGGGTTGTGCTTGTGTCTGATGACGCATCGATTTGCGAAGTGAGAAGTGGATGTTGACAGCTGGCGATTCAGAGTCACGGGCTTGCATGTAGTTGTGTCTGTTTCGCTAGGTGCAAACGCTAAGTGGGGGTTGCAAACGCTCTGAATGGCGTGCGTGCGAGCGGGTCGTGTGGAGTAATCTACTATGAGTGTCAACTCTTGAACCTGATGCGGAGAGAAATTCTCCTGGAAAGGGGCCCAAATAAAGCAAACGTTGTCAGAGGAGATGTGCAATGCCGGTGTGATCAGGACCGTCAGTGTGCAGAAAAGGCGATCGGATGGCCAACGTCTGGTGCTCTGGCGAATGTTGTAAAGTTACGCTTGGTTATGCGAGCCACTGTGGTTGAGAAGCCGTCACGCGAGATTCCGGCTGTGGTGCTTCCAGTGAGAAGAGACAAATCACCGCAAAAAGAGGAACAGCAAGATGATGGGAGAGCAAAAACTTGTAGGACGTGTGTGAGAGAGGTGATGGGAGGTAGCGGAGAAGGGATTGTTGGGATTGAGGAAAAAATGGCATGGGTGGCTGCAGGACGAAGTAGACGTACCTGGGGAGAAGGCGAGAAAAAAGGAGGGATGTGCGGAAGGGCAGAGCTTCACGCTCTGTCTGAAGTGGAAGGCTCGGGCGAAGTGACGTCTGCAGGGGAGATGTTTTTGTTCATCAGTGGACATGTATGGATGGGGCAGAATTAAAGCTGGGTTGGTAGAGATGGCCCGATCTAGTAGTGCCACCAGTGTGTGAGAGGTGTAGAACTGGCAATTTCTGTAGTGGTGTAAAGGGCGTAGCAGAGAACGGGAAATGCAGCGTGGCAGTTGAAACTTACGGATTTAAAAATGGCTAATGTCGAATTAATCGCACGGTGTAATCGAAATCTTAAACAGTTCTTAAAAAGAGTAGACACAGCAAAGATTAGGCACAGTATGCAACAATGACAGTCGTCTCATACGAAACGTAACAGAACAACACAGAGCACAGCTAAGCACCGACATGGCGCTTGAAACTACTGTAATGCACCGCAATGCGAAAACGCGGTGCAAATGCGTGAAGGTGACAAAGCCAAATGCTTACATGTGGATGTAGGTCGAGCGATGGCGTATGAAGTTTTGAACTTGAACCTTGAGTTCAGATCACATGGGTCAAAGAATGTACCGTTTCCTTTCGGAATGTTCCGCTCTCCAGAGAAGGACCCACACATGTATATACAGTCCAGTTTGTATTCATAGAGGCATAGCTCGTAGTAAGCGCGTGCTGTTTAACCCATTAATCGCGCACGAAGAACTTTCTTGATGCGTCGGGAAACGAAACGGACTGAAAATCACGTGAGAGCAGTGCTACGTTGCCCCTTTTCTCCTTTTTCAACATCAGATAACTTCAGATTTGCTCGTTACAGTTTAATATGAACTAAATCAGTGGTGCCGCTCCTAGTGTTTTTCCACTAGATCTAGTGTATTTTTATTTCATCTAGTGTTCTAGTATTTTTTATGGCTATCTAGTGTTTTTTTATGAGTGAGCTGAATGTAATTAATTGCACAGTTTCGTGTAATTGCAACTGTAATCGAGACCTTTTGATTTAATGCAATTGTAATTTGCTAAAAATTCTTCCTAATAAATCTTAAATCACACAAGACAATATAATATGTTTTGAGTTAAACCGCTGCGAAGTCACTTGGTCATCTGTTAAAAGTTTCAGTGACCTGTGCAAACAAACACAAGCGTTGCTGCTATCTCCCGTTTACTTTGTGTCTGGTTTCCAATAAGTCTGCACAATGTGTATGGTTGGCATTGCAACGCATTTTCTGGGCATTTTCACTGTGTCTTAGTTTGTTTTTATAATCTAGTTGTTTTTTTGTGAATTTAGTGTTTTTTTTTATCATGAAATCTAGTACTTTTCCGTAACAACAGAGTGCAACACTGTGCTAACTGCTTCTATTACCATTTACTGATGGAGTGTCAAGACTTGGTCTCGATTTCGAGACCAATTTTTGCGAGTCTCTGTTTCGGTCTCGAAGGTTTCAGGTTTGTCTCGGTCTGGAAGGATACAGGTATAGGTGCCAAGCCTACACGTAAAACCAAACAGGTGTATGTACCCGTTAGTATCGGTAGATGATATATTACGCCTTACCATACGAAAGACTGGATCGGGCAATGTTAGTGTTCACGTACTCTCTTTGTAATTAGGTGGTTGAAAGAAAAAAAATATAAAAAAAACCCTAAAAAAATGTTAATATTATGGAAAAAGAGCATTTGACAAGGTACTAAGTTTTAATCGCAGTCAACGAAAAGTTGGGGTAAATAGGACTATCTTGTATATTTATGAGAAAATGCAAGTGGAAATGTTTAATCAAGAAATATTGGACATTTGTTTGTGTGTTTGCATAAATTAATTATGAGAGGGAGATTTAATTTGTGAAGGATGACATGTCAAATTTGTAAAAAGAATGAGCAGGGCTGCCTTGGTTTGTGTGATGAACTGGCAGGTACGTTTTGATCAGGCTCGGTAGCAGTTTTCATTCCATTCGCTGATGCTTTTCATGGCGAAACCTGTTGAAAAGAAGTGAAATTTTCAATTAAAATTTTGCAACATACCAACTTGATCCATAGGATAAATGGTAAAGGAAAGGTTTGTTAAGTAAATATTTACTTTCTGACAAGCTAAAACAGTTTTACCCGCAGGGTATTCTAAAGGAAAATTACATCACATAAATTTGACTAAGGCATCTGCAGCACAGCAGCATGCATAATTAAAACCTTCCTTTTCCGCAAAATAAAGAAAAGTATGCTTTATGGTAGCAGCTATTGAGACGTAACTGATTATGCAGAACTAATCAGGAACACGTCGCAGTGGATGTCTAGTTATAATTCGATCGAAAGATCTCGTGATCGGTCCACTTCTCTGAGCTTGCAATAGCTGGATTGCTGCCAGGTCACACCTCTGCAGCAGCACAGTCGAAATATTCTATTTGAATAAGACAGGGGATAGTGTTGTAATAATATGTGTAATAACCTAACTTAATACTGTATAAAACAATATGCAACTTGCTGCTGAATACTGATATAGGATATAAAGAAACCAAGCAGGATGTCAAGTTCGAAAAATTTCAATCAACTCTGGCAAGGCATCCAGGAATTGAAAGAAACAATGCTCATTCAGAATAAAAGACTGGATAAGCTAACAACTATTGAGAATAAGCTAGATGGAATACAACAAAAGTTGGTTGAATATGAGAATAAGTTGAATCAGCTTGAAAAAGAAAAACAACTACGCGATAAGATGGTTCAGAAAACAAATCTGCTTGTCTTCCAACTTGACAGGCAAGACCAATACATCAGAAGAGAAAATGTTCTTATTTATGGAGTAGAAGAAAATAAAGAAGACAACGATGATGGGGAAAAGGTTTTGTTCAAAATAGCAGATGAGCTCGAAACCGATCTCGAAGACAATGAAATACAAAGAGTACATCGACTAGGACAAAAAAGAAGAAACAATGAGAATCCATGCCCAATCATTGCAAGATTTGTGTCATACAAATATCTGGGGATAGTATTGGATACTGAGCTCTCAGATGACAAAGACATTCAGAGACAACTGAGATATCAATATTGTGCAGCAAACTAGCTGCGAGCCTCTTTTTCCCGTTGTTCAAATGCAGTTAAAAACGTACTTTTTCGTTCCTTTTGTACGCCCATGTATGCATCTCAATTATGGTGTAATTTCAGGAAGTCATGCATGCAGAGATTGC
>Ga0210059_1004079_pt1 | contig 23515 bp, 10 predicted proteins | sample Ectturendosymbi2_FD_188042 | JGI IMG/M metagenome (GOLD analysis project Ga0210059, IMG submission 188042) | Ecteinascidia turbinata endosymbiont from Florida, USA - Sample 2 (SPAdes) (version 2) | ecosystem: Host-associated > Tunicates > Ascidians > Unclassified | place: Key West, Florida...
TGTTATCATCTTCAGTGCATAGCAAGATGATAACAGTTGTTATCGAAACGTTTGCAAGATGTCAGTTGTATCGTTTGCTTTGGCCGTAGTATTTATTATAAGGCTATTTAGCACTTCCGCTTTTCGTGTACCAAATATTTAAAATGTTCTGGCAAAACACTATTTTAGAAAAAATTCAAGTTTGAAGGACTTTTGTTTGTTTGATTTCGCTGAAATGGGCAAGTGATCTTATTTTTTGCCCATGACTGTAGCACTTTATCATTATGCTGGCTATCCTGGGAAGCAATTTCACTGTATATCTGTAATGAAATAGGTTGGTGCATGTGAAAAGCTCTTCACATCTGTCCAACAACGAGTTATTTCAGCAGCGCTGCAGTGTGAAAGAAGAATGAGATTAAAAGTTACCTCAATATTGTCCTCCTATTACTGAACAGCTGTTGCCAAACATGGATATTTCTGTACTGAAAAGGACCAACGTTCCCATTTCGGGAACATCGTTTTCAAACTCTTTGTGAGGAAAGGGATGGTCCCAAAATTGTAAACTAACGCTTGGATGAGTTAAATATAACTATAAAAACTATTTTCGTGGCATATTTCATTGAATTTTTTTCGAGCTTACAATAAACAAACAAAGATTAGTTTGACCACCCGAAAAACTACGTTTTGACTGAATATGAATCATCATGGAAATAAAACAACATTTTGGATTTCATGAAGTGGGTGTATTTTTAATAGCACTAATCTAGAAGGAATTGCTGAAGAAAACTGGATGCACATTTTTAATCCGTGATATAGTTACGAGCATTTAAAAGCATGTTCCCATTTTGGGAACGTTGGTCTCTAAAGGGTTACAGTTATATTAATGAAACCATGAGTGAATACGAAATTGTCTAGTGTTAAAACTGAGCGTAAAGTCGATTGATAAACGGCGGGTCTGATTTTCTTTATTGTAAATTCGGGCGCGCCTAGAACATGTTTCTATTATAAATTAACCAGTGCTCTCGAGGAACTGTTCTAAATTGCAAGCAAACATCACTACTACAGAGGGCAGTTGCAACCAACTGCCCCGCCCCCAGTTCCGCCACTGGATCTTATCACAACACAGAGGAAAAGAGCAGGGCATAAAGCCTGTTACGAAACCGTGGTAGTCCAGCTACATCAGTTAGAGTAGCTAACTTCGTCGTATAGTGAAGGTTGTCGTCCTTGAGTGTTGTGAGAAAACAGTGTGCTTCGTACCTGAGATTACGGATGTCTTAAATTTAGGCCAAACGCAGCGGAAATACAAAAGTGGAGCAGCTAAAAGAAAACTCAGAGTAGAGCAAGAAAAAACAAATGAGCAAATTGAGAAAAAGATGCCATGTCTGCTGACATGGGTTTGAGACAAGCTTCATCTCTAACATTAAACGTAAGAACTAAGAAGCCATCATTGGATAAGAATGAGTGGGGTATAACGAAGCCAAAACGACGTCAAAATGTATTTATCCAATCAGTGCAGCTGTAATTGAAAGCGATACCAATGTTAACGTTCCACAACCACCAACAACGTTTAAATGTTTTGTTGCTGAGTATTGTGAGCAAACTATCACGGAAACAAAACTTTTGACAAGTTGGTACATGAATTTTCTAGCAAAAAAGCACGTTTGAGTGTCTAACATGGTGGGAAAAACTGAGAACTTTTTCACATTCCTGAGTTTATGATATGACAAACGTTTTCATTTTCGTATTGCATATCTACCCTTGTCATTTGATGTTGCAGAGTGTGTTATTTCACGTGATGAACACGAGTATTGTGGGATCACCATGCGACATTGGTTTTTGTTGAAAAGATGGGGGCCGTCGAACAACTGTGCCTCAGGGCCCCTTAAAGCCTCACCTGGCACAGTGGACCTGTAGGGTCCCGAACTATTTCCGAATAAATTTCATATAATTAAGGTGTTTTGAGCGCCAGATATTCCCCTTGATAATTTGCTCTGATTCTAGGGACCCTAATCGGACACCTTAAAAACCCTACATGAACACTAACAGATGTTATGCTTGTTCTAATTGAAATTACATCTCGTAACATACACACAACCATCAATACCGAGAAAGCTCGCGAACCTTAAAAATTCTGCCCGCGTGTCACGTGACCCGCGGGCTTGCAGTTGGACCACGCTGGCAAAACGAATAAAAACGCATGCTTTCGTACAACCGGTGTTGCCACTCTATGTTAACAAGTTTCCCCTACAATTAGAATGAAGAATCCCTACATTTCCCTGCACAATCTGAAACAAAAAACGCAATCGTCTTTAGCTACAACATGTGCGCTTGAAGCACGACATACTATATACGTTGCATAATTAAAGAACAAAATTACTGTACATGTGTAAAAACAAGCATCATTACACTTACAGAAACCACCACTGCATAAGCACATGTTAATTTTTTTCAAAAAAAAAATATCTTTAATGTCTTCTAAGACCAGCCAGAACCTTTCGCAATGAATCTTAAACATAATCCCATGCAACTCTCCAACTAGTTGCAATTCACAAGGAAAAAATCTCATCAATGATAGCACCAACAGCTTCATAATTTTCCAATTTTTCAAAATATGTTTTCCTTGCTTTGCCATGGAAATGCATAAGTCTTTGGTTGACTTCAAGGTCACCTGAAAAATTCTCACTAGGCTTAATTATTGCTTCCAAAGTGCACACAGCCAGACAATCCATCAGCTTGTTTTTATTGTTATTCAAGCGGGAGAAAGTTCTTTCAACTGCAGCAGTGCTTTGAGGGAATGCAGTTATAAACACATTGCATAACAACTTTACTTTTCACTGTACAGTATTGTACTTGTACTGCAGTCTTTGCAAATTGTAAGGAACTAGGCTACACCTTATAGGCTAAGACGTGGTTTTCACTCAGAATGCAATTCTAACAACCAGAAAACTTGGCCACACTGTAGTCCTTGCGTCATAAATAGCCCAGCACCACTAGGATTTATTGCCTTCTAAATTGGAAAAAATATATTTTCCAGTAATAAATTCTTGATCAAACACATCCTTGAAGAATCCGAAAGATAAGAAGCAAAGCTATAAAAATTCTAAACACGAAAATCCCTACGGATACCTAAAAAATGGCGATTTTTCCCTTAGGGCTTCCCTACTCCCTACAAACGCCAAAAAATCCCTGCTGTAGGGATTTTTCCCTACGAATGACAAACTGCGTACAGCAGTTTACAGAGAAGAGGCTGCTGTGCTAGCAAGGTCTGCTTGAAGAACTGGTGGCGTCATGCAAGCGAGCAAATGAAAACAAACACTTTTTAGTGAGATAAAATGTGATCACCTGATGGAAATAGGACAACAACTTATATATACATTGTTGTTGCTCTCTCCAGTTATTAGTGCAATGTTCCAGGTGGTAGCCCAATGACCACTCGGACAGCACTGCTCGCTGTCTGTGACGTCGTGCGGTTTTTGACGCACGCCGGAAGGCTTTGTTAAATGGCTTTCGCGGTCGCGGTTGCTTCTCTCCGCAGAGGATGTTGCACGAACGCGAGAGAGTGCTTGACTTGCCAGGTTGTCGCGTTGTGCGGCTTGCCCAAGAAAGAAAACGTGAGGCTGGTAGTCGACGAAGGACAGAGTTCGTGAAGAAGATGCATGGCAGAAGTTAGAATGATTATTTTAAGTCAGCATGCCTCACTTGCGGCACATACGAATTCGTTCAGTCGGCATATGTTCCACGAAAGTGATGCAAGTGAGCAAACCAACGTGAATGAATCTTTAGTTTGCTATAACAATTAATTATGATGTATGTCTGTTACTACAATACTTACGTTTTACTTGAAATGTACGCAGCAAACACTGATTAACTTTGTACAAATGAAAAGGGAACTGAGACAGGAGGGTATGCAGACATGAACTCTAATTCTGTGTAAATCACTTTGAAAAGCCACGTGCTTTCAATAACATTGGGCTTTTCAGCTTAGGATTGGTTTGACAGACTTGGTTCGACTCGATGCACATTTTCTAAAAGTCATTGATGGACGCGAATTAAACTTTTTTCCAAACAATTTCACTCGATTCAATCTGGCTGATTTTAGAACGTTTGACTTAGTCACAAATTGTAACTTGCAGCACTACTCAAGTAATTCTAAGGAGATCAGGTGTACGTTAACAAAAGACCAACAAGTCTAATGTTGTGTGACACAAAACTGATTCGGGTTGCTAACCAGAACCGTTGCCAGAAAGTTTACGCTTGTACGGGGGGGGCTTTACGTTTGTACAGGGGGGCTTGACATTCAAATTTGACAAAAATTCCACTGAATTATACTGTTTCATATTTCAATTTTGGGGAGCTTGGAGCATTGTTTGGGGGGCTAAGCCCACCAAAGCCCCCCGCGGCGACGGGACTGTTGCTAGCCCATTGATTCATTATATCTCGATGAATTTCTTGATTCGGACAAGGCCAGAAACTCAAATCTACTAACTCAAAAAAATGTTTGAATGACGTTGACTCGACTGGTACTCTTAGGCCTTAGGCTGGGTGGTTCGAAAAAGGTAACTTTACCCTACCACAGGTTGAAAAAGTCTTTACCAAAATCCGCATGTAAGATTTTCAATCTCTACGCCAAGTTTAGTACGGTTTATCACGTATGTTCTCATGAAAGCAGTCCAGGGAATCCCAGAAGCTGAAATAATTGGTGTTTGGGGTCCGTAAAGTGACAAAACAACAAGAAATTAGGAGTGATTAATAACTTAAATACATCCGCAGTAAGGCAATAATATTAAGCCTCTCCTTTAGATATTTGCAGTTTTGTCTTGTGTATAGTCCAACTTATTTGTACGTTTTGAGCATACGCGTCAAGGTACAATTAAAAGTCATTTTTACATCAATGAAGTTGGTTGTCAATCGTTATTATTATTTCACAACTTCAAAAGCCAAAAGAACAATAGAAAGACATGCCTTGTAAAAGCCAAAAGTTAGACATGCCTTGTAGTTTAACGCATGCTTTTTTTCAAACTTGTGGAAAGATTTTCGTAGTTTTTGAGAAGCGAAGCCCTTTCCATTGAAAATGGCTTCACGCAGTATAGTACTGTAGTACCAAGAAAATGAAGTGGTACGATAACTACGTGGCATTCACTTTCGTGTCAAAGATTGAGAGTATTGATGGTGTTGCAATAACGAAATGCATGCCCTGTAATTTTATTGAAAGCATGTTATTCGATACCTTCAATGATACGCTTTCATATGTTGCGATTTAGGCGATGAACAGTTGAATGAGGTTGAATTCTTTACTCTTGAAGGAAACGCGTAAATTTTCTGTCGAGAGGGAATTCATTGCAAGTTTTTTTGCAATAAAATTGTGAGAAATATGCATGTATTTTTAACAAAAGTAGCGGTAAAAATGGCATTTATGCACAAGCATTTAACACGACAGTGATTTACTCAAACGTTTTATTTACATACAGAAATGTTTCGAAACATTGGAAATGGCGATCATTTGCCAACAGTTTGCGTAGCATGCTAAAATTTCGCTCCACAGTGTATGAAGTTGCTTGACAATTTGGCGTGCAGTTTTGGACTGATGTTTGGCCGGGCCATTTCTACAATTGCATTTAGGTCACTATTCAGTTCAAATCGGTTATCAAAGACAGCATTACTCTACTGAAATAGTTCTAAAGCATGTTTTTGTAAATGAGACTTTTACATTTTGCGCAACTGGCCTAGTTGATAAAAGTTGCGGTAAAATGTCGCATGTGAAAAGTTGCAATACAGAATTCCTGCCACCAGCTTAAAATATCGTACTGCATAAATTCTGCGTATTTCAGAAGCTGTTGGAAGCTGTAAAAAAGTTGCAAAAACTTGCCCTACTCATAATGCCTGAGTCTAACAAAGTCTAACAAGCAACAAAATCAAGCAGGGTATTGTTTTCATTGGCAACCAAACCAAAACATTTCCACAGATCTGATCTTTGGCAGTCAACAGATTTGAGGTGACAAAAAAAAACACATTTCTGTCCAGTTGTGAATAGCTGTGCGTTAAGCTTTGTCTTGTCCATTTAGAACTGGGCTGCTGGACCGAACTATTCCTCACCAAGTACGACGGTAGCAGTGGAAAGTTGTCACTTACCCACCACATGGCAAGAGCCTGAGCTAATGTTTCGCAACAATGGGTTTTACATCATAATGCACTAGTTGCTACAGGCCTACTGTCCTAAGCGCAATGCTCAAGTGCTTTGCGATTTTTGAGCTGATTAAGTTCATGCGCTGTGGATCAACACTGAGTCACCCGCGCAACGAATTTCTCAACCCGCGCCGCACCCGCACCAAGTTCAACCCGCACCCGCCCCGCAAATGCGGGTACCCGCAACCCGCGCGGGTTAACCCGTCCCGCGCAAGACTAGCTAGTACCTATACTCTAGGTGTGCGGTGCACACCCAATCGCACTCATAGTGACGTGGCTTTTAAACAGATCGTGCGATCAAGGGAAAATCACAGAAAAGGATTGAATGTTAATTATGGACTATTAATTGATTTTCCGAGCCAATTTTCCAAACTGTCCTATTTCAACTTGCTTGATTTAGTTGACGTTTTGAAACAACACTAGTTTCCCGTTTTGTTTTTTGATGTGCAACCCTGGGTGTTCTCCAATACAGCCGCACGCTCGTGCTTGCGATATGCGATTCATTTCAAGCTTCGTCATTGATTGGCAGTTCAGGCAGATTGAATATAACGCCCCACACAAGCTTGTGTCTGTTTTGTCCCCCAGTAGTTGTAGATATAACAGCCACATAATAAAAAAACAAAAGTTTTCTTGCGTACTTCATGCGCAATCTCAATTCTTGTGTAGTTTCTTGTGTACAATTCTTGTGTAGTGTGGAAACTGTCAACCCTGGGTGTCCGCCATTCCAGCCGCATACCTTCTCTGCTCGACCGCTGTCCGACTGGACGTGCGAGCAGCCAGTGGCGTAGCGAGGCGAAGTGCCGCCCGGGGCCGACCATAAAAGTGCCGCCCTTTCAACCCCTCACATTTGCTTACAAACATATTAAATGAAAAAAGATCATGTTTCGTTCTTATTTAAAATACAAGGATTAATAAAGCATCTTCAAAATCGCATTCAAACACTAACAAACTGAAATGTGCCTTGTTTTTTATTATCGAGTATGATTCTTACTTTTTCTGCTTGTCGTCACCTTTCTCATCATTAAGTGATGTAAAGGACGTTTCATTTGTTTACTTAACGTTTCAGTAGTGGTTTAATCCTCTTAGTATGTATAAAAGGCTTCAAACATTAACTCTGTTTGCACCTGTGCGGAACCCTCTAGAGGTGCTGAGACGAATTTTGAAAAAATATTTTAAACCGGTTTGAAACCTGGTATGGTTGAGAATCGCTGGCTTGCTATCTTCATTGTGACCTGCACACTTGGTCTAGCTGTTGGAGTTCTTCGAATTACATGTGCGTAGTGTTATTCCTTGCCTTTGTTCGTTACCAACAGAACCATCACCAGAAAGTCATCATTTGGGAGACTACGTATGTGCAGGGGGGACTGACATTCTAAAATTTGACAAAAATTCAATGATTTATAGTGTTTCGTATTCCAATTTTAGGGGACTTGTAGCTTTTTTAGGGGGCTAAGCCCACCAAACCCTCATGGCGACGCGAATGGCTACCAACAGACGTCTATTTCAAAAACTGTGTTACCAAACCATGCCAGCTGGGACTTAGGCGTTTTGGATGCTCAGCAGTGATTACAACGTCTCACTTTCGACGGTTTTGCGATGAACAACTTTATTCAGTGCAGCCATTGCCAAGCTGTACAACCATTTCGATTAACGCTCTTTTTAATAAAAGCGTTAACCACAATCATATCCAAAGATATCGTTTACCCTTGCGTTAGGTTTTCAGACTAAGGTTCTTGCCTCAAATTCATCAAAATTCGAGCAAACCCTTTTTTTTAAATTTTCTTGTTGAAATAACTTTTTCTATGACTGCCAATGTTTAAAGTGTACCGTTGAACAAAGGCGACTTCACGAAAACCACGTTGCCTATCGGCTCGCTCTTATTCACTCTACTTGCAATTCAAACCGATAATCTGGGCTCAAAGTTATCAACGAAAATACACCAGTTGTACTAACCCGCTCCAGGGAAGTCATTTTCCGGCACCATTACGTCATGCAGAAAAACAGCAGTTGTATTGAAACTGAGAAAAGTTATCTTTGCAAAGTTCGTCACTTCAACCGCCAAAACTTAACGTTAATTAACTCACCTAATGACTGGGCTACAGCTTATGGCACTTATTGAAAATATCCCACTGAACATTAAAAAATAGCATGAGATGTGCCAAGAAATGCTTTTTTTTATAATTTTGGCGACGGCAATTAGCGGCATGCCAATGCCTGAAATATGCTTCTTACCGGGGTGGTTTAGGCGAACAATCTTGCCCAATTCGCACCATGGCGATTCACAAAGTGGCCGTGGATCGAACACTCAACCTGCCGATTGAGAGGCGGACTAGCCATAGCCGCCTCAACGAAATGTTCTTCGCCAGTGCCTCAGTGTCAGGAAATGTTATGATGTGCAGTTGGGACGTTACTGAGAAACCAAAGATACGAGAAAAAGGATTAAGCTAGCCCTGACTATTTACCGTGATTTCATGCAAACTTTTTTAATCAGATTTTGAGAGGAGGGTCAATATAAACCGAAAACAACTGGAACCCTAACGTTTTTAGCCTGCCGTTGAGTGTCATCTCTTTCCTTTGTGCAAAGGACGTTTGACTGAGATGGCTGAAATGGCTTTGTCTGGCGAGGAAGGTGCAGGGACTGGGGCACAATTGGCCCCCCAAATAAGCACCCCTGTAAATAGGGGGTGCACGAAAATTTCTTGCCCCCCTGGAAAAATGTTTTGGACGTAGCTTAAAACTATTGGACGTTGTATAAAAAATTTGAGCCCCTCAGAAAACTCTTCGCCCCCCAAACATTTTATCAATTCACTCACTCCAAAGCCACATGTCGTGTTCTTTTAGGCTAGCCTACCAGTCTAGAGCTTCTAAACATGAAAATTGAAAAGCGGTAGAACATTTCAGAATGTATTTAAAGTAATAACGAAAAACTAGAACTTTTAAACATCTTTCAAAATTAATTTTTGGTCAGCGAAGTACTGCACCCCCTAAAGAGCCGCCCGGGACCCGCGGCCCCCAGGGCTCTCCCTTTGCTACGTCACTGCGTGCAGCCTGATGATTTTGGCGTTGAATTTGTTTTACTCCACTGTTTTTTAATGTGCAACCTTGTATTTTTGCAGTTGTGAACTGCGTTGACGTAGCACTGGTGTGCTCTACTCTCGTGTTTCAACGTGTTAGCGCATTGTATGCTGTTTTTGCTCCGGTCTCCTAACTTGGAGCGCTGATTTATGTTCATTACCGTGATACATTGTAGTGTTGAACAAATCGGAGATTTTTGAAATCCTAATCCAGTCCAAAATTTTCTTTGAGTACTCCGGTCCGATCCTATTCCGGTAAACCTGTCCAAATATTTGATCCAATCCGGTTTGTATACTAAAAAAACACTCTGATTAAGCATCTTACTGCAGTGATCAATCCAGTTTGGATATCCATATCTGATCCGGTTGAGTTTTTTCGAAATCCAGTCCAATCCGGATTCGGTTCTGAAGTGCGGAATCCGGTTAGATCGCGATACGGAAACCGGATCATGTTCAACACTGACACATTGTACAACAACGAGTAAGAAGTGTGGGTGCACTGTTGAATAATATGCACATTTTGTCAACTAACTCCGCCAGATCGTTGGTTTGCAAACGTGAATATTACGTCACACTGTGACGTCACAAATAGCGCATATCCAGTAACAATGACCACCATACGCCACTGCTCAATACTAGAATTTGGTGGGGGGGGCGTGCAGTCAAACAGTCGCTCCAGGCGTCACCAAACCTCGGCACGCCACTGCGACAAAGCACGAGAAAGTTATATTAATATGATTTTTTTTAAATTAAAACTTTCAAGGGTTGGGTTGTCACCCCTTACACAATAGATCAAAAAATCTGGTTTAAATAAAAAATCCGATTTAGAAGAAACAACCGATCTTTTTTGTTTGAAAAAAATCACGATTTTTATGAACTCTGGTTTAAAAGCGTGTTATATCATTATTGATTCACATAATTTTTCAAACGGGTCAAGATAGATGGTCCACCATATTTTAGAAGCTGCACAGTAAATATGGACACTGTTGGCGTCGCAAAAATATCTTATATCTACAGCCGCTTTGTCCAACTCAAAACTCAAATGCATTACTGGGGTAAACATTACGTCACTATCTTCGTGAGGTCCGCACATTGAATGACTTACATCAAAGTTTAGTAGCTGCTGAGAGCATTTGCAATGATAACGACTATATGGTGCTTTTAATCCCTCCCAAACCGTAATGACATTGGCAAGCTTAGTGCTAATGGAACAACAAGGTTTAGTAAGAAATCACTTTATTGCAGAGGAACACATGAGTAGAAATCAGAAAACTAGAAAGTGTAAGATTATCAAAATAAAGACAGGTTGGCTGTCATTCTATTGCACATACACATAACACGATAATGAAAAGCCTACTGGCCAACATGCGGATCACGGATTGGACATAGCTGTTTATAAATATATTCAAAAGGTATACGCTATAGCAGAGGTGGCTAACCCGCGGCTCTTTGCCCGTTTTCATGCCAGAATTCCCGCTGAAAAACATGCATAACAACAAATGACTTCTATACCTCTGTCGTTGTCATGTTGGTTTGTGATTTTTTCAACCATTCTAGCTGGGCAAAGGTATCTGTGTGAGACAGGAAGAGATGGGGTGATGTTAACCTATTAATGTCCGAAATTCAAAAACTTTGAATTTTTCGGTTCTGCCGTAATATGTTATTCGAGATAATGTCCTGAAACTGGTTTGCATGGGCCTAACGACGGGGGTGGGCAAGGGTGGCATAGTTCCCCGGGCGCCAAGTCAAGATGGGGGCGCCGAAATGTCCCAACAATATCACAGATAATTCTTCAATGCATTCTTCAATGCAATACATTTGCTTCCGAAAGACCTAAGCTTCGAACGTAAGGGCGCCAAACTTACTTCTTGCCCCGGGCGCCATCTAACCTGGTTACGCCTCTGCTGTTTGAGCTTGTTTTTCGTGAACTTAATTTTTTAAAGCCATATCCTTTTTTTAACGAATTCCTTTTTTGTATGGGGACGATTGGACAAACACTTCTTGCTCCAACATTAGGTCCTGCTGGCAAAGAATCGCAGTCTGTCTTGTGAAAACCAAAAGAGAAATCCTTCAGTCAACAATCTGTACAATGACCACAGACTTGCGATGTTGACATTTTGGCAGAATCTAAACCAGTGGTTCCCGAACTGGGGTAAATTATCCCCCAGGGGTAATATGCGATTCTTTGGGGGGTAATGCAAAACCAAAACCACAATGTTGTTCTATATTGTGAGCGATCACTGCGAAATATTGAGGGTAATTAAGACATAATTGCTACCTTGATTTGGGTAACAGCTCAAACAGGTTTGGGAACACTGATCTAAACAATGGTCAAAAACACTCCCTTGTTTGGATCCAAATATGGTACAGTTCTGTCAACGTAAAAAAGATCAACTATTCCCATCTTATCATTGCAAAGTTTGATGAGGTTTGGTTCAGTGGATATTGGCTCTTTCTATTTCGTTTCCCGTGATTGCACTTCCCGACTTCAAACAACTCCGTATTTGTGATATTAGATATCATTGCGACTCTGTTCTTGTTATTCAACCTCACAAAACTGATCTTTTGCATCTTCAACTGAGCAGCAAGCACATCTTTCAGACTAGGTTTATTGAAACAGCAACCAGCAGACAAGGGGTTGGTCTGCTAGTAATATGCTAGTCCCACAGAGTGTTCACATCACGCAATTTGTGCTGCTGTGGTAATTAATTTATAGCCTAGCTATAGCACACATAAGCTGTCAACAGGGGCCTTAACGTCTTTGTTGGAGGGTCACGTAAGCTTTTACACAACAGTCCAAGGACCGGACATCTTGCGTACTATTGTGATTGTATTAAAATATGTTACATTTTACCAAACCAACAGGTTTTCGTAAATATATTATTTTTTCGTTATTGACAAAATGGCTTCGCTGGCCAGATTTCGCCCATGGCCCGTAGTATGGAGACTCTGTTGTAGCAAGAGTTATTATAAACTTCGAAACAATTGAGGTCTGGTCTAGAATATTCCGTTCATCACTTTACTTAGCGCATCATTGTGAAAAGCAGAGCCAAGAACAGAGGAGAGTAAAGTTGTGTAATATAACCGTGTCCATAGCCCTAATAACGCTACTGATCTAGCAGGCCAAGCTTGGAGCACCGTGCAGACTATGCTTGACCAGACCCAATGGTTCTGACTCGCTACATATCTAACTCAAAAACCTTTTGTTGCCACTTTTCAAATTTGTTTTGAAAAAGCAAATTTTTGGAAACTAGGTCTAAACTCTGAATGTCTCACCAGGCACTCGTTACTGCCCAACGTATGATATTTCATACACTGTGTAGTTAGTGTTTCCCAATTGAAAATATTAAAAACTAGAGGAAATCCTTGGGTAATGGGAGGATGCTTAGTATGCTAGCAAAAATAACCAAAGGCTAATTCATGTATTAAAGACATGTTCTGGGGAAGAAACACTAGTCAGTGCATACCCTAATTTTTTTATTTTTTAAACCTACTTATTTTTTCGTGAACATTTTACAAACTTGTTGTCACTTCTAAAGCCTTAGTTTCTCATGGATAATAAACTGCGTCTAGGTAGTAACACATCAACCACAAACGATAGTGAAACGTTTTTAGTTTTCCTTTTATGTGAATTGTAAGAAGGTCACTTTTACGTATGAATACATACGCTGGGCATAAATGGGTTAATGTGTATCTGTGTGTATGATGTAGCTCATTACGGTTAAACATTAAAAAACGCGGCTCTTGGTCTATCACTGATTGGCCACCCCTGTCCTATAGCATGCTGCGTTCTAATGTTTGACGCTGTTTTGGTTATCCGTAGAGAGTTCGGCAAAAACAATGTCTGAAACGTATTCTCGACTGGTCAGAAGCAGACGGTCCTTTTTATACTAACAAGTGACAATAAGTAGTCCAACGGCTGGAGCGGAGTAAGTAGGTAAATGACAATCACGTTTCCAGACATAGCTTATGCAGCTTCGTCTACATGGAATTCATATTTTTCACTTTGAAGCGACAATTCAAAAACAAAGATGAATAAAAGGCATTTGCTATAGCACTGCTCCCACTGCACATAGCTCAATCTCATAATCGCATGATAGATTCCAACTTAAACGTAGCCTAAAGCATATTACCTTGAAATACATTAAACGTAACTGATTACTGTACAATTTCAATCAAGTGTAAATACCAGTGGCGTAGCCAGCCCAAAATGTTGGTGGGGCCAAAGCGTTTGAATTTAGGCGAGCAACAGTATTTTGTTTGGGATACCGCCTATCAAAGCACACAATGACAAGATACGTTAAATATTTGGGGGGTGGCATGGCCCCCCTGGCTGTGCCTATGATAAATACTGTTTCACATGGTTGGAAAGTGGACTCCTGATGTGAAGAAAAAGACATCAATCCCACTAGTCCAAGTTTTAAAAAAATTGCGGCACTGTTCAACGGAAGCAAGATTCTGTGACAGCCCAATATCTCATAATTTGCATTACATACATGATCCAAACCTTCTTGCTTGTGAGGTATGTCTATAAACATTTCTCTCACTTTTTTCAGCTAACACCACCACAAAATTTACCAAACTAGAAAGTTAAACTTTATCTATGCATTGTTGGTTTGTTGTAATTTAAGCTAGCTAAATAGCAAACAACCTGGGTACCGGCTGCACACTTTGCATAACAGCGTAAATGTTTACTAAAGCCAGTTTTTTAAGGTGTTTTAGGGACACTATTGGGTCCCTAAAATTGAAAATCGGGCCCCTAGAATCAGAGAAAATTATCATCGGGTACCTAAAATCAGAAATCGGGTCCCCACATGTCCATACCGGGTGCCTAACATTTTCCTTAAACAAGCATGCTAAAACAGAAAGACTTGTGGTATTGCATGATTTGCAATGAAAACCGAGCGCTGATAAAACTGTTACCGTTTCAAAGTAAACTAGGAAAGTCCCGGAAATCGTCTAATCGTGGTACCAGACACTGTAGCTTATCAATTTTGGAATGACATTAATTAAATCAGTTCCTCTAAGTCAGATGTTCCAAACATTTCTCTACGCATACAGCATTTCAACAGGTAAGCATGTACCCCTTCAGAATTTTGACAGACGAACATGTACCCCTGAAACTCCTCATGACGAAATATTTTCTCATGATTATTCTTAGATATATTTAACAATAAACATATAATGACTTTTAAAAATAATATTAAGTGATATATGTGTAAATATTTGAAAATAAACAACATGTAAATTTATTTTTATCTTCTATTGCTAACCTTAAATGTACCCTAGTTTGGTGAACCCTGCTCTAAGTCTAAACTAAATGTTTAGTTGTACGACCTGAACAAGGCTACGCTTATCTCTGCAAAATCTGTGTAGTACATTGGCCCGTAACTAAGGGGGGGCGAAGACCCCTAAATTTCTTTCGCCACCCCTGGAAAAATGTGTTGGACATAGTTTAAAACTATTGGAAATAGTTTAAAAAATTTGCGCTCCCCAGAAAACTCTTCGCCCCTCCTAGTGTCCAAGCTGGTTTCGGGCCTGGTAATATATGACTATTTGCCTGAAGGAATTTGCCCACGAGTTCGGTCTTGTGTCAGTTGTAAATTATCCATATTGCATTCTTTCCACTGCTACTTTGCAATGCTGTCATCAGGCAATACCAAATAAACTTGTTACAAAAACAGACCAATTTTGCACAACCCCAACCCAGCGGCAAATCGTCAACCGTGCTGTGTTAGCGAATGCGATTGTGTTTGTGATTACCTGAGTAAGGCGAACATTGCTCACGCGGGAAAGAAATTACGGAACAATAGTATTATCACAAACGAATACCATTTTTTTATACTATTCGATATAGAGGCTGGGTAAAAGTCCGACACGTAAATCCTGCAGTTCAACGAAGTGTAAAGCATTGCTTAGGTTAGATCCTGGATTCTTAAACTGGGGGACGTGAAAGGTTCGCAAATGGGGTGCGTAAGTATGGCAGTGAAGTGACATTTTGAAAAGTATTCCATGCATTGTTTTCATCACTATCATTCGTAACTTTATTATCATTTTCGCTACAAACGTCTGATTAAAACAAAGCGTAAAAGACAATTTCGGAACAAACGGGCATATGAGGTCGATTTGCGATGTGCGTTGTCGTAAAAAAAGCCACGAATTAAACTACCAGTTATCAGAAAAAGTTGCATCCTTCCCAATAAACAGGATAATGGCAAATAAATCGTTTTTGTGTTTGATCTTGAGGTTAGGTCAGGTGTGAGATCCTTTTCAAAATCTGTTTCTACTTCGATAGGCTCCACAAAAAGGGGCGCCACAAACGTTTTTCTGAGGGGGGGGCAGTGTTCTCAAACTGATCCCCGGGACCTGCTACCATTCAAGGTAGTTTTTTTCGCCCGTCAGGGTTGTACATCGTGTTTGTTTAAATTTTGAGCCTTGACTATACGCCCAGTGATAAAAGCACATTTTTGTGTATATTGTGTCATCAGTTAGGCCATTTTTGTATGGCATGAAAAAACTTGATAATATGAATTTGACTTTCACAAAATATGACTTAATATAACCAAACAAAAATGAATGAACTGGAACATACATCTACTGTACAAAGAAGCATTATAGAAAAAAATAGGTATAAGAGATGGTAGCCATTGCTTTGTTAAAGCCCCACTAAAATAAACAGCTCAAAACACGAGAAAAATATATTGTTTGGTATGAAGCAAATTGAAAACATGCCAAGACATTTGTTTATTTCTTTGTAGCAGCAAGAACATGCATTCGTGGTCACTAGTCAGTGCATTACATTTCATTCAAATAACTTACCGTATAGTTCACCTACGTCTTCGCCAACATTCGCAGGGTGCCCAAGAGGATTCATTACGCAGGATGCAGCTTAGACTTAGAGATATAGCCTAGTAGTTTCACCTGATGTTTTGATATTACAGTATTTTAATGGTTTCCTTGTTGAATTAGGTCGAAAATATGCGAAAGATGACTTTATGACGAAACATGGAAAACATGACTATAACTTTTGTTACAGACTTCGGGGTGCTGTTTTTGTTATAAAATTCGTTTCGTAGCTTCCTGAAGCACAGAAAAAACTGACTTTTTCGACTTCAAATGGCCCTAGTTACCAGTGTTACGGAATTCATGTGGATTTAATTGATCCAGTCCCTTTCCTGACTTACAATTGCCATAGTACAGTGATACCTACTACCTAGCTGGCAGGGCCGGATTTACCTATAGGCTATATAGGCTTAAGCTTAGGGCCTCAAGATCCAAGGGGGTCTCCAACAAACTGTGGTACGCATAGAGTCAATTACCGGTATATGATCATTTAGATTAAACTTCGTCAAAAATTTATGTCTTAAACAGGTGGTTGGCATGCGGCTTGACCAACCGTCATATTGAGATTCATGGGAACTTGTTGGAAGACGCTGGTGTTATCACAATGAAAGTTGAATAAAACTAAATTTCGTGAATAGTATTTAAGACCAGGGTTATTTTTGAGGCGTTTTAGGAACCCGATCCGGGTTCCTAACATTTTCCTTAAGGAAAAAGGACTTCCGGTGTTGGAGTGGGACAAAAAAATCCGATTCAGACTACTAGTGTTGTCAGGAATCCGACTCTGACGCCAACCAAAAACCTCCGACTCCGTAAACCTGCTATCTAGAAGTGAAATTTAGCACTGTTTATCATTATTGATATATCCAGGCTAGCCTGGTGCTAATGAGTCGCTTGTGCTGTATACTGCACCTGAAAACCTTTCTGGTTTGAAATCTTACACTCTATGATTGAGATTCTCAGCAAATTGTATTTGCTGCTAATAGTGATTACCTGGAAGTTTTTGAAACGTCAACTATAGTAGTGTCGTGAGACAACGGTAGAGCAATTAGTTTCCAAGCTATTGTGTTTGTTGTTGAATCTTTCATTTGAATTACATATAATCCAGTATCAGTGATGGGATTTTAGATTTAGACACAATTTACATTTTAAAACTGTCATTTTTCCGATTTGGATTGGATTTTGAAAAAAAAATTGTTGGATCGGAATTGGATTCGAAAAACAAATTCATTCATCTGTGCTGGCTAGTAGTAGTATCTAGAGAAACAATAAGGAAGAGTGGAAATGAAGCTTTATTAATGTGTGCATACACGGTAAGCAACTGAATGCAGGTTTGCAACAAAACTCTGCGAAAAATCTTTCAATTCAAATTGTTCATTGCTTCTGATCTATTGGATAAACTGAAGTACGTTGATGAAAAAGAAAGCTATAGCCAGCAGGGTTGCGGAGTCGGAGGTAAAATGTTCGACTCCGACCTTTCCAAAATTTCTGACTCCGACCTTTCCAAAATTTCTGACTCCGACACCGGCTCCTGACTCCTTAACACAGTGGTTCCTAACTGGGGATTGCTGTTTGCAATGCTCAGAGGTGCCGCGGGCTAATACATTTTTCAATATGTGATTGAATATAATAGATTTTCACAATGTCATCAAACCTCAAAGCAAATTTCTGTGGGTTCGCCACTGGGTGTCGCAAATGATACTTCTCTTCTGTGCGGTGGCACAAGTCTGAAAGGTAGGGAAATACTGCCTCAACATAACGTGAATTAAGTGTGGCTGTCAACAATTTTGTGGCTTTTATGACTTCAAATGGCCCTAGTTACCAGTGTTACTAGCAATCAAAGAAAATTAGGAGTGCGATGTGAAAAACGATTCAGTTGGACATCCGGAGTCTGAGTCGGATAAAAACATCCGACTCCTAGTGTTCTTCAATCTTTATATTTTTGCCAAAATATTGTTTTGGCAAACGCTAGAACCATCTAGCGGCTAGATGGTCAATCAAGGGCTCTAAAGAAGCAGAATTACCCCTAGTTTTTGCTAAATGCTTGAGTCAAAAAATTGGCTTTTGGTGTTGGGGCCCAGGACCCGGTGACCTTGTCCAAAATTGCGTAAACCTACCGCCATTATGATGGAACCCACAAAAAAGAAAAATCCAAAACTTTCCAATTTATACAAAATCCAAACTACAAGACTTCCCGCGTCTTTAGAGGTTTGAACAGCTCTCTTGCTCAATATCTGGCGAGTTATGGTGGTGCAAAGTGACGCAAAATGTGGCACACGCGGGGCTTACAGGGTTTTGACGACAAACAATCAGTGTTCCATAGTTGTTACAGTAAACTATGTTTTCGCCTACGCAGCCAGCACAGGATTGTATCTTACGTACCATGCGGCCGACAATAGAAAGTGTTGCGCAATCCAATATATCGTGCTAATAGGCCCACAATTGGCCCGAAGTCCACAGTTTGCCGACCACTACCTTACACACCGCTGCAGGAGCGAGCCTATCATATTGCCTTAAACACTATATAGGCCAGAGTTGTAAAGGGGCCTCATGTTGAAGCCCGAACCTGAAAGTACAACCCCGAACTTGACCCGATATTTATTATTTAAGTCAAAGTAAAAGCAAAGTAAACGTGACTAAATAGTTAACAATGAATCATTTTTAGTTGCTTCAACAATAACTGTCGACAAAAGTGTCCGTGGTTGCGAAAAACGTTTGTACCGAAACCAGAACCCGGCACTACCCGAAAAGCTCGGCCCGACTTACAATTGTGATCCAGGCAGATTACTTCTATTCAAGTTCTAACACAGTATAGACTTGACCAGTTTTTTTAAGGAAAATGTTAGGTACCCGGTATGGACCTGTAGGGACCCGGTTTCTCTGATTCTAGTGACCCGAATATAATTTTCTCTGATTCTAGGGACCTGATTTTCAATTCTCGGGACCCGAATCGGGTCCCTAAAACACCTTAAAAAACAGGGCAAACACAGGTTATTTGACTATGGCCAATTTCACACATGGTGTCAATGTGCATAACGAACTTGTGCCCATCCAGAAGATTCGATTCTAACGTAAACCAGCCCAGAGAAAATCTGAACAGTTTTATTTATATCCAAGCAGACAGAAAACGACAGGAATTGAAGGCAATAGGCATCATGTAAAAATATATCTTGAAACAAGAAGCTACTCTATCTAACATAAGTCAAATCTCTGCACTACGGTTTGTCGATATAGGCCAACAACAAGCCTCGTTTATTCAAAACATCATTTTATCAGCTCCGTGCAATTCACAACTTTCCACTTGCTTGAAAGGAAGATGGTTTCCCAGATAGTAAGAATAGCAACACCAACGTCCGCGGCTATCTGTCTGGCTTACCAATTTTAAGTAAGCCGTGCGAAATCGAGAAAATTATGCGGGCTACAGCCAACGGAACATATGTCAACACCAGGGTTTTTTTAAGGAAAATGTTAGGGCCCGGTATGGACCTGTCGGGACCCGATTTTTCTGATTCTAGGGACCCGATTTTCTCTGATTTTAGGGACCCGATGAAAATTTTCTCTGATTCTAAAGACCCGATTTGAAATTCTAGGGACCCGAATCGGGTCCCTAAAACGCCTTAAAAAACCCTGGTCAACACTGCTGTACAGTGCTGTTACAGGCTTCTCGGCAAAAATCACTAGATTCCCCCCCAAAAAATACACTAGATCTGTAAAAAAGCACTAGATTTAAAATGTTTGCGTTAAAATTCGCAGTTTTGCTTGAAATGATGTATCTATTCAGTTTATTGCCCAAAAACCTTTAAATCATTTTCAAGTTTGCAAAAATTTATTATGTTGAATCCTGGAAAATCTTATACTAACAATGAAATCTTCAAGCTTTTCTCAAGAGGGGGAAAATGATACCACTCGTGAGTATTTAGAGCAACCAACCAAAAAGGTAATAAATATTTCCACTGCACTGTTCCTGCTAAGAAATCGAAATACTGCCATGGCCAATATTGAAGCAATTAACACTAAGCAGCACGGAGGTGAAAACAATGAGAACTCAAATTAGAAACACTAATTCGTTTTGTTGGTGCAAATCTTCAAGCAATAATTCAAATAATCAATTGTTGATGTATTAAAAAGGGCTGAAAATCTTTCAAAAATGGCTGAAAAGTCAAAAAATTAGAAAAAAAACAAACGATTTTCTTGAAATACATACTTTGAAAAAAATCACTAGATTGCAGTGAAAAATCACTACATCACTAGAGGAGCCTAAAAATCACTAGGCGTGGCACCGGTGCTGCTGTTGGCCATAAGTCGGTTCGTCAGCAGCAATCGCATTTTTTGTGAAGACACATCATGATCGATGGCGTTGTTTCATTGTTCGGCGTCGTAACGAATCACGTGCCTATTTATGTTGAAAGGCGTGTTCATTCGTGTATGCCTACTGGAGGTCTGTCTCGCTTCACCAGTTCAACTGATTGGAACGCGCTGTTTTGGTCGAGGTGCTAAACTTTTGTCTGAAAACACAACCTGTTTGTGCATGAGTATGAGCTGCTGTTGAATGGAATAATTTCAGAAGCAGTTCAATCGCTTCGTAAGTTGTAGAAAGACATAAGATACCAATAAGAAGCTGTTGAAATACAGACTGGGTGTACGAACCAGTTGCGCTTGTTATTTGCCTTTGAAGCCCAGACAGTTCTCAGTGCAGAGTAATACTGTAAGTACCTGTCGCTGTGAAAATTAGTGACATGCAATCCAGTGCTTTCCAGGTATTTTGTGGACAAGCATCACCAAGTAGCTGCCATTACGGTCAATATAATCTTGATTCGGAAAATCATGCTTTCGAGCCACACAGGTGGTTTTGAACGAAATAGTAAAGTGACTTGTTATTGGTACGTTTCGATGCAAACCCAAGTAAGAAAGAACATTTATGCCAAAGAAACAGTTAGTGTGTCCACTTTGAAGAACTTGCCTTTGCTACTGCGAAGTTTCTAAAGTGCTTTATCGATTGGATTTCTTACTGAAACTCGCGCCACACGTGGTAACTGACGTTTGCTGATCAAGTTTCTACGCACGTTTTCGTACAGCGCGTGTGCTCAGCGTATGTAATTTTTGGATGGTGGAAAATGGCGGCTACCTGAAGTGCTTTCTTACTAGGTCATTTGAATATTACATTCTTTGCTCATTAAGCGTTTATGTTAATCTCTCAAATCTTTTCACTGTGTTCATTTTATTTTCAACTGTTGTTTTGTACCACTTGTCAATAGGTTTGGAATTGGGTTGGTTGACGCGATGACCTCCCATCCCATGGTCTTTCACCAATTCTATGTGAAAGAGTAATAATCGTTTTTTACATTGATCAGTTTTTTGGTCATTGTATTTTCTTTTATTCTAATTTCCACTGACAATTGGTTACTTCTTTGCATAATGGCATTGTTTTTGCCTATTAGCCGAGTCATCTGAAACAATAAATCAATCAATCCATTGAATACTGACATACAAAGGCACTACCACTGAGCTAATGCATTTGCTCGTAATTGCGGCAATTTTAGCGAGTTGTGCACAAACACGACAATATTATATTACTGCATATTGCATCCTAACTCTCTAGCAGCTATGTCCAACCCGCGGACCGCATGCGGCCTAGTCGAAGGTTTTGTGCGGTCGAGTAAGCTTTTCATTATTGTGTATGTACAATACAGTGATAACCTGTCTTTATTTTGATATCTTAAATTCGACATTTTCGATGCAGTGGTCTTGGAGTGCCTGTTTATCAGATACTACGCACTGTTAGATTTCCACGTGTTCAATGACGCCTCAGTGCGAAACTGATTTCTAGTTTCTTATTTCTACTCATGTGTTCCTCTGCAATCAACTGATTTCTAATTATACCCTTGTTGTTCCATTAGCAGTAAACTTGCCAATATCATCACAGTTCGGGAGTGAATAAACGTACCATACAGTCATTATCTTATTGCAATTAGTATAATTTTGTTTGCTAAAATGAGAGTATCTTTGGCCCAGTAATGCATTTCGTTTGGACATAGCTGTTCTCTAGCAGTCTAAATGGTTTTCATGCAAAAGATGAAACACTTTCCTTTAGTGTTTCGTCATTTTAACTGTAAGCATTTGCTTGCAATTTATAGAACTGAACAGGGACGGGTCCAAGGGATCGCCCCCTCCTAAAATGTACGGAAGTGAACTTTACACAATTCGGAAAACAACATTCGCGATATGGGCCATTTTGTCCTCCATTGATTTGTCATAACAGTCTTCTAAAGTGTTGTTCATTTCTTTTACAGTAGCGAAGCCGTTATGAGACTTGACTACCAAATTTTACTGAAATCGCCCCCTAAACTTACTAGCTGGATTCGCCCCTGGGACTGAAGTTGCATAAATGACGCTAAATCGATTTGCTAGTAAAACATTTTGCGAGAAGATTTAGCTGCTTTTTGTGGTACTGTGTCACTTGACTTTTATATCAAGAGTAAATGTGATTGCTGTTCGTACTCGGATAGGGTTTGTTAGTACTCTCGAATTTATTGTTGCTGTTGCCCAGAGCCGTCGCGCGTATTGGGCGGTTTTCAGTGATTAGGGCGTGCGCGATTACAACGCTCAACGAAATCATCAATCATTGATGATAATGGTATTCCAGACTTCCAGTGACCCGTGCTGTCCAGGGTTACCATATTGGCGTTTTTCATGCCAAATTGCTCAAATTTGGCGTTTTTTTAAGGCATTTGGCATGAAAATTTTGGTTTGGCATTTTGGCATTTTTTTGGGTGTTTTTAATGGAGAACCACCAAAAGGGTGGTTTTAATGGAGAAGCCTATTGTAGATTCTGCAACTGTTCTATTACTGCTAGACATAGCAGCTTAGTAGGTCATGAAGGAACTGGTAAGCATAAAAAGATAGCCCCACCTCAAGGTCAGCATAACCTGGCTGTTGTAAGAAAACCACGCAATCAACCTGATGTTAAAACAAAGAAAGCAGAGCTGCAGATGGCTCTTGGGGTGGCGTGCCATTGTGCAATTTTATCAATTGACCACATGGGTGAAATAATCACGAAACATGGGCAAGGAAGTGTCATAGGAAATATGAAATTGCATCGAACAAATAGAGATTTTTATTACTGTTATTCTGTCTTAAGATGTAATGTTAAAAAGTGATTTTCTGAGATTGGACGGTTCACTTCTCCATCCTTCCTATTCCTTAGAGTGATACAGCAAACCATGCAGCACTATCAAATACCATGTTGTGGAAGCTGGAAGAAGGAAGAAGCAGAAAAGACTTCGGAGTTATGTTTGTGGATAGCCCTGGAGAGTTTAACCTTTTCAAGTAGCAACTTCACCATTTACTTTTGGGAAAGAAACCTTCAGGCCTACTGGCTGGCCCCAGTGACGAGTTATGCTGTTATATTAAGCACACAGTAAAATTATGCTGCGTAGCAA
>Ga0210059_1004081_pt1 | contig 23511 bp, 16 predicted proteins | sample Ectturendosymbi2_FD_188042 | JGI IMG/M metagenome (GOLD analysis project Ga0210059, IMG submission 188042) | Ecteinascidia turbinata endosymbiont from Florida, USA - Sample 2 (SPAdes) (version 2) | ecosystem: Host-associated > Tunicates > Ascidians > Unclassified | place: Key West, Florida...
ACATGCCATGCCTATGTTTTTTAACTGAGATTTTGAAGTGACACAGAACTGGTTTTTACCTAGCCATGTATCTTATCTTGCTGCTTAATGCATTCAAGTGTTAGCCTATTTAGCATTTTGATTATGCCCAGCATGAAACTGGGCAAAGAGCTGCATGTGGCTCGCGAGCCATAGGTTAGCCACCTCAGTGCTATTATATTCAGTGTCAGCACAAAATCAACTTGTATTTGAATGCATTTTGATTTGTTACAATAAACAGCAAGTTCTGCTTTTGAAGTGTTCAAAAATTAGCAGTGGCTACAGAACCATCGATGGATCTTTAAATTTGAAACCTTATTCGACCATCTATTGTAAAGTGAGAGTAACACACAAGGAGAAAGTAGTAAACTTTGTAGAAACGTAGTAAACACAAAAGGTAAACCTAACCTTTACCCTAACCGTAGCCCTAATGTAACGCTAAGCTAACACTAACCTAACCCTAAGCTAGTACAGTAGGCTATCACTACGTTAACACTAATCTAATGCTAACCTAACGCTAACCCCTGAAAGAGAAGTTTGCAAAGTTTTTAAAAAGGTAAGGAAACACTTGTCCCATGAAATGAAACGTGCAAGCAGTCACTATTACGAAAACATGAAGCGCCAAGTCCAGAGGCTAGCCCCAAACCATGGACATGGTAGACTTGGAACCTATCCAGTTGGCTACCAGATCGATGGCGGTTGAATGACGAACTGACCATTTTATTCGAACTGCGTCATGCCAGGCGGTATGGTTGAATAAGTTTTGAAACAGGAAGATCCATGGGTGGTTCCGTAGCCACTTCCTTCAAAATTTGAGTGATGATGCTAAAGTAACTGTTGATTTTTCAGGTACTTTTATTTAGGTGTTTTTGAAAAATAAAAATATTTTGGCATTTTTCTATCATAAGTGACAAATTCTAAAAATAGTTTTGAATTAATTGCTTTTGGTGGAGGTGCTGTGAGTGCACAAGGTGTGTTTTTATGTGAATTTGAGTTGTGAGCATGCAAATTGTTTAATAAATTTGGCTTTGTCAAGTGAAGGGTGGCCTTTTTTAATTGAGTGTTTGTTTTCTTTCAGCAATTGTGTTGGCCATTTTTGGCCTTTTTTTATTGAAGGTTTGGCTTTTTTTGAAAAAATAAATCTAGCAACCCTGTAACCAAGCAGTAAAGACCAATATGTCAAAAATATAGAATTTGTGTTTATAAAAGTAAAGACATGTGCCATTGTATTGTAAACACACCATAATGAAAAACTTACTGGGCCACACAAAACCTTCGACTAGGCCACATGTGCCCCGCAGACCGCAGGTTGGACATAGCCGGTTTAGGGTGTAAGTTTAATACGTTTCTACCAAGCCTACTGCAGTCTACTGCACACTCGTCGTGCATCATTGTCACGTTACAAGTGGATGATGAATAAGTTTTCAAATATGAAGGTCCACTGGTGGACCTGCAGCCACTGCCATTACAAATATACTTTGCTGAAGTTGTGAAGATGCCAAGTTGCTGATATGATATAGATGGCTAGATATTCTTGCAACAGCCAAGGTTGTGTCCCAGGTGATATTTTAGTGTACCAACCACAAGCATTGAAAACTAACTCCTTTTTGCAGACATTCAATTTCTGTCGAAATTATTTGTTTGCAAGCTATATCTGTGTTCTCCCTATTTATTAATTGTAACTAGATCTGCCGATATGGAGAATGATGGTTACTTAACAAAACTGATAAAATTTTTATGTAGATCTCTTGCAAGTTTTTTTTGGCTCATTATGCTGCATCTTGCACTTAACTATTGAAGTAAAACTATTTTATGGTGTTATACTTTTTATCTGAATTGTTTGACTCAGTGAAACATGTCCAGAAGAAAACCAACTTTACAGCTTGGAAGTAAAACAGCACGAAACAATGGACAACCAGGTCAGCGTTTCTATATTTTTCATTATGTTGGTCCATGCTATGTCTGTTTAAAAGGTTTTAATGTATCTTTCTACCTACCAGGCCTGTGTGTGGCAGAATCCCTACATGATGTTTAAGGTCAAGAGTGCAAAAAGCAGTCACCCCATTATTGACACTGGGTGGTCAAAATGTAAAATCTGTAAATCACTACGAATATCTAGGAAAAATTGCAAGTATTGGTAGTCATCAGGTTCAATGTAACATTCTTACCTGTGAGGCAATATTAAGAACAAATGTATACCTGTTTCTTGAAAGATGCAGAAAGACTAACAACATATGGTTGCGGGCTTTGATACAGTCAGATGGTTTATATTCGTCCTTATCAGTGTTCCCTCTAAGCTGAAAAAATTGGCACTTTTTTGGACGCGAGCCAACAAAAATTTTGAAAATCAGCGCATGCAAATTTGGCCGCAATTTTTTCCACAGGAGAAAATTTCTCAAAACAAAATTTCATTATTTTTGCAGAAGTGTGTGCTGCATATTTTCACAATTTAAGCCTTTCTCAGATCACAGCATGGATATACAGCAGTGAGCGGTGAAAAAACGTTTAGACACAGTTTAGAAATTCTCCGCTTGCAAGTTTATGAAAAAGTTCTGGGCGCATTTTTACAATTTATGCGTCCAAAAATAATGCTGTTTGTTGTTAAGTTCAGACGCATTTTGGAAGTTTTCGCCTGATGAGGTTTATGAAGAAAATTTTGGGCGCATTTTCACAATTTATGTGTCCAAAAATGAAGCTGTTTCCTGCGAAGTTCAGACCCATTTCAAAGGTTTTCACCTTGCGAGGTATATAACAAAAGTTCTGGACACATTATCACGATTTTTGCGTCCACAAACGAAGCTGTTTGCCATGAAGTTCACACGGTTTTTGGAAGTTTTCTCCATGCAAGCTTTCTAAAAAAGTTATGGGCGCATTTTCACGATTTATGCATCCAAAAATGAAGCTGTTTGCTGTTGAGTTCAGACACATTTTGGAAGTTTTCTGGCTGCAAGGTTTGCAGAAAACGTTATGGCAGCATTTTCGCAGTTTATGCATCCAAAAATGAAGTTGTTTCCTGCGAAGTTCAGACGCATTTTGGAGGTTTTCACCGTGCGAGGTTTATAACGAAAGTTCTGGGTGCATTTTCACCATTTTTGCGTCCACAAACGAAGCTGTTTGCCCTGAAGTTCAGACTTGTTTTGATCGTTTTCTCCATGCAAGCTTTATGAAAAAGCTATGGGAGAATTTTCTCTATTTTTGCGTCAAAAAATGAAGCTGTTTGCCGTAAAGTTCAGAGAGATTTTGGAAGTTTTCTCTGTGCAAGCTTTACAAAAAGTTCATAGCGCATTGTCTCGATTTTTGCATCCAAAAATGAAGCTGTTTGCTGTTGAGTTCAGACGCATTTTGGAAGTTTTCTCCTTATGGGGTTTATGAAAAAAGTTCTTGGCACATTATCACGATTGTTGCATCCAAAAACGAAGCTGTTTTCTGTGAAGTGCAGACGGAATTTGGAAGTTCTCTGCCTGCAAGGTTTACAGAAAACCTTCATAGCACAATTCCACGATTTACGCGTCCAAAAACGGAGCTGTTTGCTGTTAAGTTGAAACGTATTTTGGAATTTTTTGCTTTGCGAGGCTTATGAAGAAAGTTTTGGGTACATTTTCACGAGTTATGTGTCCAAAAATGAAGCTGTTTCCTGCGAAGTTCAGATGCATTTTGGAAGATTTCACCTTGTGAGGTTTGTAAAAAATGTTTCGGGCGCATTATCACGATTTATGTGTCCAAAAACGAAGCTGTTTGCCACGAAGTTCAAACGCATTTTGGAAGTTTTCTTTGTGCAAGCTTTATGAAGGTAGCTATGGGTGCATTTTCACGATTTATGTGTCCAATAATGAAGCTGTTTGCTGTTGAGTTTCAGTCACATTTTGGAAGTTCTCCGCATTCAAGGTTTACAAAAAAATTTCTGGGCGCATTTTCACGATTTTTGCGTCCAAAAACGAAGCTGTTTGCTGTTGAGTTCAGGTGCATTTTAGAAGTTCTCTGCCTGCAAGGTTTACAGAATAAGTTATGGGCGCATTTTCTTGATTTATGTGTCTAAAAATGAAGCTGATTCTTGCGAAGTTCAGACGCATTTCGGAAGTTTTCATCTTGCGAGGTATATAACAAAAATTCTGTATGGATTATCACTACTTTTGCGTCCAAAAACAATGCTGTTTGCCTTGGAGTTCAGATGCATTTTCGAAGTTCTTGGCCTGCAAGTTTTGCAGAAAAGGTTCTGGGCACATATTCACGATTTTTGAGTCCAAAACGAAGCTTTTTGCTGTGATGTTCAGACGGATTTTGGAAGTTTTCTCCATGCAAGCTTTATGAAAAAGTTTTTGGTGCAATTTCACGATTAATGCGTCCAAAAATGTAACTGTTTGCCATGATGTTCAGACGCATTTTGGAACTTCTCCACTTGCAAGGTTTATAAAAAAGGTTATGGGTGAACTTTCACAATTTATGCGTCTAAAAACCAAGCTGTTTTCTGTGAAGTTGAGACGCATTTTGAAAGTTTTCTCCATGCAAGCTTTATAAAACATTTCTGGGCGCATTTTCACGTTTTTTGCATCCACAAACGAAGCTGTTTGCCATGAAAGTCAGACGCATTTTGGAAGTTCTCCGCCTCCAACGTTTACGGAGAAAGTTCTGTACGAATTTTCACAATTTATGCGCCCCCAAACAAAGGTGTTTGCTTTGAAGTTCAAACACATTTTGGAAATTCTCTGCTTGTAAGGTTTACAGAAAAAGTTATGGGCGCATTATCACGATTTATGCGTCCAAAAACGAAGCCGTTTGCTGCGAAGTCAGACGCACTTTGGAAGTTCTCCACCTGCAAGGTTTGCAGAAAAAAGTTCTGGGTCCATTTTCACGATTTGTGTGTCTAACAAACAAACATCTTGACTTCAACATTTTGTAAAAAAACTTTGGCCACGTTTTACAACTTTACACGCTCATAAGTTTTTGCTGTGTTGTTCGGACACCTTGTGACGTTCTTGAGTTCCACATTTTATATGAACACATTTGAACTACGACTGCAGCCACAAATTGTGACATGCGCGTGTGACCTTACATGAAGCAATTTCAAAAAAGTCTTGGTCTGGCACCTCAAGACATGTTTTGCAATATCTGAACTTCGAAAGAATGAACATATTTTGTGAAATTTGACCTAAGATAAATTGCGTGGCTAAATTAAGCTAAGTCGTTCATAGAGGCCTTTTTCCTAACTTCTACTTGTGTTTTGAGTGCAATGCACCTTTGACAGACAGTAAAACTTGTTTTCTGTCCGGCTTAACACGACTGTTATCAAGTTCCAGGTTCAGATCATATCTCATCACGCGGCTGGTAAATGGCTGGGGCCACATAGTTTGACAATAAAATTTCATGATCATTTGTGATGTATCAAGTGTGAAAGTAAACAAGCCTACAAGAGGCGGGAAGAAGTAATGATCATTGATAATTATATTTAGACTGTCTAAGCCTGGCGAGATATAGGTACGACGCATTTATTTCGAATAACAGTTAACTTGCACACGCAGTAAATTCCTAGCAAAGTTAGTGCTTGTTTGTGAAATTAGGCTAAAAAGACTATTTGTCGATCAAGTCAGTGTAAACAGTTAAAAGGCTGGGAGAAGAGATTTCTGTCAATCAATTTTGGCGTATCGGTTAGAACCAATGTGTGCAGTTAAGATAAATATGCCTAGAATGTTTAAGTGAGAAAATAGGCCTAACAGTTGTGCAGAGTGCTTTTCTGTATCTGGGTATTGTTTTCCATCTGGCAGTGCTGTTGCTTTTTCAAATAAACTTTTCAAGCAGTGGGCTGGACGTAACTTATCCAATGTGAATGATTTGCAAGTGCATTGTGGCTTGATGTAGGTGAGAGTTGTTGGAGACAATGTAAACAAGATCATGTTCACCAATCGTTGGTGACCCTACACCACAAGAAAAAACAAACTGTAGCTTGCCTGACAGTCGACACCTGAAGTTAACCTTGTCGCAGTTGGAAAAGACGTTTTGGACACATTTTGTTGTTTGTGTTAATCACAAAATGGCAAAACCTGTTGACTGTTGTCATTACTTTGATAGACGTTTTATAAAAGGGCCTAATTTCTTGATTGTTCTGTTTTTTCAAAATGTTTTGATCATATTATGCCGATCGTTGTGCATTGTTTGTTACTGCAGGCCTTATGTTTGGGCGCATTGTAAGTCTTTATTCTGACCGAAATGTTTTTTTTGATATTTGAGCACTCATCAGTGATCTCCGCCTATAACGAAAGGCTAATGAAATTAGGCTTGGATGTATTTTTATAAATTCATGACTGCAGTAGTTTGCAGTATGCTATTTGTGCACTTTTCGCTGGCGGCGACATCCGCCTTTTGTACATTTGGACTCACGAAAGGTATGTGAGAGTATATGCAGGCTACGTGATTTGTCAAAATGATAAACAGTTCTGTGGGCGGGTACATTTTTATTTTCACTGCTATGATGTTGTAAGGTCGTTCCCTTTGAACTACGCACAAGAGTTTGTGATAGACCTACAAAAATAGCTGAGGTTATGTCTACAACATGCTGGGGATCCAAAATTGATTTTTTTGCAGTTCTAACAATTTTATGTAGTATTGAATGATCTAGGTTATGCATACAGCAAATCAACTATGTTAGAAGTCTTTAGGGAAGGTCTGTTTGAATATCGATATTATTTAGCTTTGATCAACGCTACTACAGAAAAGTTACTGAATATTTAATGTTTAACCATTACCTCTGTCGCATTAATTAAGATTATGCAGAGAAACAGCAACGTGGCTGAATTGCAGTGCAGTGTTTTGGCCAAAAGAGAAACAATTCCTGCACGTGGTAGATGGTGTTTGCGCAATGTTCAAAAACATGTTGAACTTCACGAAATTTGTCAAAGTTTATCAAGAGAAATCGCGCGTAGAGGTGGGTTTTTTCACAGGATGTTATAGCAATTTTGACATAACCTAGAATTAAATTATTTGTAAAAAAACTTTTTTTAACTTTTTAGATTCTATGTCACACATGAGCACTAAAAATCTAAACCAACTGAAAATTTTTGCATTAAGTAATGAAACAACAAAGGCTTGTTGGCAGTTGGGATCACTGTCTAAATCTTACAAACACTTTCAATTAATTTTTGAGATTTTTTACTACTTTGCATGCAGATGTAAAGAAATATTTAAGTATACGTGTGGGCGACTGGGCGTTAGTCGTTAATTACGTAGTAGTTGTTTTTAGTCTCGTGACATAGCTAGTGGGTTAGGAATGTTTGTTTCTTAGGCTATTTCATAGCTAACCAACACACTGTTAAGTCAGTCATACTTCAGACAGTATGCTACAAACCATTTCCAGATTTTGGATGCAGGGTTTAGCTGCTAGACGCGAAATCAGTCTGAAAGAAAAGAGGCAGACTAAGTAAAATTCCTTTGTTGTTTGAAAACCACTTTTATGCTCTTCTGTAAATCTGTCAAATGATATTTCAGTGCGGTCGTAAATACTCATGCATCGCAAATCGACTGTTATGGAAAGCAGTTGGATGTCAGCCTCACCAGTCTTTGTTCAAGTCCCTACACCTTATTGATGTTAGTTTGAAAGCTTTCAAGTGTGAAATTGCACTTTTTTGAAGGTCAGCAAGTATTGTCGAATTAAGCTGTGGAAGGGGGCAATATCCTGGTTTTAGAGTTTTGGTTGCAATTGGGGCAACTTCTGCAGCCAGCAGTGCTGGAGGTGAGAGAGGCTTGTTTTTGATGAACATCATAAAAACAAACAGAAGTATGTAAATTTTATGCAGGACAGCTCGACGCTTCACACATCTACAGTCGACTAAATACATGAAATTCTATTTTCGTTTAAGAACAGATAAAACGTGGATACTGGGTAAATTGATGCACTGTAGCAGCAATAAACAGCCAGTTGAAAATCTGACAAGCTTATGGAGCTTCATAATGAAAATAATGGCCAAAGAAAATGATATGAATGACATGCAGCTTTCCTATAACACTGGGTTTCTTCCAAGAACCGTTGCACTTTGGACTTAAAACGCATGTCAGCCACAAACGAAGATTTTGACACAGAAGAACGTTATATTTCATTGTTGTTTATTACATGTGATTTATGATGTTTTAACAAAACAAGTTCTAGCTTTGCAGCTAGCTGTTTGAGGAAATCTCCAACCTGGTCTTCCATCCCTTTGCAACGATTCAGGCTTGCACTTATCATTTAGCAATAATAGCAAAGCCACCGCAGTGACCATACATCAAGCGAATCAGTCGCAATAATTTATTTCCACAAGGAAACTAGTTTCGTGTTCGACACATCTTCAGTCCTTATTCAAATAGTTCTATTTGAATAAGGATGTGTTGAACACGGAACTAGTTTCCTTGTGCAAATAAATTATTGCAACTGATTCGCTTGATGTATGGTCACTGCCGTGGCTTTGCTATTATGATGTTTTAGTTTCAGATGAGTTGGTATACCTCTAGTGCCGTGTCGATTTCGTGATTGCCATAATGATTTGTGCCAAATCTTTTTTGTTTGAAATATTTTTTTTGATCAGTGCCAGGCATTGCAGCCGATCATGGGCCCACTGTGCAGTTGGTGAATTTGGATAGGGAAGAGTGGAATGACCTCTTAACCTCATTATTGTCAGATCCATTCTGACCCGGAATGGTACAGCACCTGACAGGGTTCCAAATTTGGGTTAAATAATTTGTCAGTATTTATCAGGGGTATGTGACTTTTCGGTCTGGAAACATTTAGGTCATGACATTTCTGTACATAAACAACCAATAATATTTGTTTATTCAAAATAAATGCTTATATAGGCAGGCGAAATGTCATGCTAGCTGGTGTTATACAAACTCCCTTTGATGTTGCAATGAAGTAACAAAACAGTCTGACAGGTGAAATTTAACGTTAGTTGGTGTTATACCAAATTGATTAAAAGTATGTTTGCAGTAAACTTAACATGAAACTCGTGTGTTGATGCTGATTAACTGTTGGATCTTGGATTACGTTTGCATTTTTTTCAAATAAAACTTTTCGTTGATTCAAGTACGCTTTCAATAAAACATTAGCGTGTAAGATTTCTGCAAGATTTCATAGTCTGACCAAAATGTCTCGAGATCAAAAGGTCCCGTGACCGAAACGGCTCAGACTGAATCGGCCTGACTGAAATTTCTTGTTTTGATTTCAGAGTTGCTATGTTTTGGCAAATTGTAAGTAAAGAAATTGCGCAGTATCATCAGATCATAGCCTGATTCAATTGTATTGTTGGTTTGGTGCAGTGATTTTCAACCTGGGGGTTGTGAACCATTTTCGGAAGGGTCACCAGCAGATATTTTATGTACAGAGCTGTATTACATTTGCTTTATTCAAGTTTTAGATGGGGGTTGTTGGGTTAGAGTGGGTTGCTGTAATAGGTCGTGGTACAAAAAGTTGAAAACAACTGGTTTAGTGTGACAGTAAGCAACGCACAACAAAGACAAGAACAGCCATTCAGGACCGTATGAGGGCAACCACTGTTTGAGAGAAAAGGTTCACATTTGGCTAAGAAGTTTGCATGCAGCTGATTTCATTTATTGCTTATGTAATGACTGATTTTTCGTTTGTTTATCAGATATTGTTGCGTGGGTACATGTTGGAAAAGGTGAAGAGCATTTTTTATTTTTCTTGGTCAGTCATCAAAAATGGTTGATGAAAAGTTTTTTCGGTAAAAATGGACACATTTTAGGAAAATTTACAAAGGGCGCCTAAGTTTCTTTTGATCTTGACGGCACTTTTTGGATACCAGCCGACTTACAAAAATCTTAGAGGGAACACTGGTCCTTATTCCTTAAACACTACAATGGCATTTTACTTCGTGACTGAGTGCCCGGACATTCCAGTGCTTGTTCATTTCAGAGCGTGTCATGCCACAACAATGCATACGTACTTTACATAACCTCAACCAGTTTAGGAATTAGTGTCCTACTCTGCAAGTGTTGTACCAAGTGTTATGAGTTAGCGAACAATAGTGTTAAGAATGTGTTTGTAACCCTGTGGTTCTGCCTCCAATGCTGTTGCAAAACATTCTGTTAAGAAAGTGTCTGTAACCCTGTGATTCAGCTGTCTATGCTGCTATAAAACGTTCTGTTTCATCTGTTTTATCAACTTGTGTTGTGTAGAAAGTGTGTTTGTTGAAGATCAACCGATATATTGGGCCAATATTTGGGTTTTACCAATATATTGGTATCGATCTCAGTAGATGTTGACCTCACACATGCAGACAACTTGCGCAAGAAAGCACATCGAACCAAGTCAATACAGTTATGTTGCAGCAATGCTAGCAGGTGCATTTTCATAAATAAGTAGACAAGATTAATCATGGAGCACACGTCGGCGGTCGAAGCTGAAACAAAAGCATCATCATTAATCGGATTAATTAAAAATCGTAGAAAAATATTGAATTTGCTACAATTTGAAAAATTTTAGCTGATAAATCCTGATTTTTGAAGTTTTTGAAAAGAAGATAACACATTAAATACATAATATTTTTCATAATTAAGCAGAAAACAAGATTTAAAATTTTGGAAATATTGGCTATCGGTCCATGAATGGCCGATATATTGGTATCAGTATCAGCCATATCAGTTGATCTCTAGTGTTTGTACTATGGACTTTGTGTCAGCTGGCAAAAATACATTTGTTCTACAAGTGATAATGATCATTTCGAAAAAGGCAAAAGCAAGCCAAGTAAGGGTTATTGAGTTTCCTGGTGATCAGTGGACCACATTTTACATCCTAGGACAAGTCACATGGAAAGACAGGTAATAATTTGCATCCACAGCTGCAGGGGCTTCCAGAGTGAAGAAACTCCCAACCTGTCTGTGGGTTCCCTATTCACAGACTGGTTGCCTTACCTTCCTAAAGAGCTTGTCTGCCAGACTCATGTCAAATGTCACTATTCCAGACCAGAGTGGACCTAGGATTAATGATGGCTAAACAGTAATCCAGTTTCTCAAAAACTGTAGAACTTCAAAATTGTAGCCCCATCACCAATTGCAGTTCAGGGTCATGCTCAAGACTTGGTACTGTACAGCTTGGTCAAAATGTAGTCATTCGTTTTAACCTACCTGGGTTGACACTGTAAAAAGTGAGGGATATCCAAATTTATTTCAAAGAGGGCCAGATTTGATGTAAAGGTGCCAACAGTTACTTCCAAGATTTTTTGAGGTGCAGGTTAGTATATTCCAGGCATATTGCATAGGTTTGAAACAGAACCATGACTTTGTGACACCTGTTGTGTGCATAATTGCTCTGAGTGCATCAAAATATACCGTGGAAAGTGTTACACTTTTTATTACTTTACTTACTTGGTATTTATGGGAAAAATACGAAGCTATGCACTATTTGGATCTGGCATCTATTAGAGAACGACTGTGGTCTTTTCTCTTGAATTGACATATAAAACCTATGAAGAGAAACAGTTGATTTAACAGCTACTTGCTTGGTCTTCAATTTTATGAAAATAGCATTTATGGTAATAGTAAACTCTCAAAAACTGCCCAGTATCCAGCATGTTTTTTAAGGAAAATTACCTGTTGCCAAACATGCTAAGTAGCAGGAAACCACTATTACTCCAAGACAGACAAGTAACCCAAGTTTTGGCTGGCCATATTCCACACAATTTAAACTAAAGCCATGTGAAATGTGCCTTTGTTGCAGAAGCAGACCTATTGAGGTGGTTAACGCTAGGTTTTAATTAGTTGAGCTTCAACACATCTGAGCACCACAAGAAGTAAAGAAACGATAAATAACTTGTTGGCTACCGGCCTACGGTATATTCGTACTTCGATTTCGGCCTAAAAAACAGCAGTTTTCGGTTGCCTTACCAACACCCTAGCTCCTCCGCCGATTGCGCTAGAGAGCTGTTCAACGGCTCAAATGGATCGGCCAGTCAAGTAGATTGCACTCGAAAAAAATTTTTTTTGGTTGGGGGCTGCAGATTGTTTGTGGCTGACGTCATAAGTGAAGTAGTTTTAGGGTCATTTTGGCTCATGTTGCCTAGCCTAGGGCCCAATTACTAGGACAAAGTGTTTCGCTGAAGTTTTCATTGGAAACTAGACTCAAGTCCGAGTCTTTTGAGCCTTTGATCGACTTTCTAGCGTTTCTGGTTCAAAAGTTATGATCTAAAATAAATAAACAAATTAATTAATTAACTAATTAGCTAATTAGTGAAATATTTTTACTAACTTACATCACAACTTTTGAACCCGAAACCCCAGCAGGTCATCCAAAGTATCAAAAGACTCGGATGGTAGCCTAGTTTCCAGTAAAAACTTCAGCGAAATACTACCACCTAACGGTTGGCGCCCAGGGCCAGGCAAAGTGGGCCAAAACGGCCTAAAAGTCCTCCACTTACGACGTCACTCACAAAAAACCAGCAACCCCCAAGCAAAAAATTTTTTTGAGTGCAGACTAGAAGACTTGCTGCGTCTTTTGAGACTTTTGCTGGGTCTGTAGAGCATACCGGACCAGAGAAATTCCCGCGCAAAGCCACATGCATTTAGGCGTTTTTTTTCGGAAAATCCCCGAATCCTAGCGGACGCCGAAGAGTTAACACCTTTCAATACAGGTTGGTTTTACCTTTAACACTTGTGTGAACCACTTAATTACCATCGCTTTGCAACTCCATAACTCGCTAGTCCATTGTGCTAGAAAGCTGTTCAAACTTCAAACCCTCAAAAACAATTTGGAAATTTTGGGATTTCAGGTTTTTATGTAGTGATGTCATGAGGAGGGTAGGTTTAAGCCATTTTGGCCCAGGTTACCCAGCCCTGGACGTCAACCACTAGAAGGAAATTATTGACTCAAATTTTTATAGGAAACTAAGCTATAATTTGAGTCTTGAGGTCTTGATTGGTTTTCTAGTGTTTCTGGTTCAAAAGTTATGGCCTAAAATTCAGAAAAATAATTGATTAATCCCTAAATGATGAATTAATCAATTATTGATTTTTTATTTTTTAGGCCATAACTATTGAACCTCAGTGTACCAACAAGCACCAAACAAAATCGTTCAGCAGGTATATATTAACCGAATTTTTGAAACATGCATCATGCAGTAGCCTAATGTACAACACATCTGACTGGTAGTGCACCAAGTTTCTACTTCATGCACAAATAAATTGGCATTTTTGCTACAAAACGTATTTTGGGTAGCTTCAAAGCTCAAAAGCATTTTCTTGGAAACGAAATACTTTAACAGAACTGTTTCAGAAATAGTATAGAGACAACATTAACATGTTCACTGCCGGTGTACGAGATACTCGTACTTCAAAATATCGCATTGAGCATGTGGTTTTACATTATTTTCGGCCACTTTGCGACTCCATAACTCGGCAGGTGATTGTGCTAGAGACCTGTTCAAACGCTCAAAAGCTGCAGTAAGTTTTCTAAATTGCAGGGAAAAAATTGGATAGTTTTGGCTTTCCTATTTTTTTGAGGGTGAGATCATAAGTGGGGTAGGTTTTAGGCTATTCTGGCTGAGGTTACTTGGTCCGGGGCCTCAACTGCTAGATGGATTTTTTTGACTCCAAGTTTTTATTGGAAACTAGGCTATAATCTGAGTCTTTCAAGCCTTTTATTGGCTTTCTAGTGTTTCTGGTTCCAGATAACTTGCAGGTCACTTCCAATAAAACCATGTATAAAGCAACAGATTCACAACATTTAAAACCAAAAAAGGGAAGGTAAGTGATTGCATCATTGAAATTATTAAGCAGTACCAAACGCAATACCAAACAGTAATTTATTACAAATCTGTATCAGTGGGATGCCTGTGGTCGAGGCTTATGTGACACTATCCTTCCTTTATCAATAGCAATGTTGGTGGTGGCAAGTTGGAGACTATGGTCCCAGTGTTTCTTCTGCCATTTGATTTCTATTTTTAGATTTGACTTGCTTCATCCCAGAATATGTACTCTCACACATGTATGTGTTTCCAAACATTGAGTGCATATTTAGTGTGAAATCTTCCAGTCTGGGAAATCTATCTTTGCTGAGTTCATTGTGTTGGATGTACTCTTCAAGACAACGAGCGCCGAGGAACTGAAAAAATGAGAGGAGATTATCCAGACAGGTGCCCCAGGACAGGGTTAGAAGTGGGTTGTACATTCCGATTTGATTGTAAATTAAATAAATAAAACAAAATGGTACACAGAAAAGGTAATATTCATTGTTCTTGCACAAATGTAACAATACACACTTTTCAACATATAAGATTTAAACATTTTTCCTGAATGCTTTTGCGGGCCATTGAAAACGCTGTGGCAGGCCACATGTGGCGCACAGGGCCTGTAGTTGGACCACACTGTGCTAGATCATAACTGCAGCTTTCTGCATGAATCTTAGAAAGATCAACAAGCTTACTCCAAATCAATGAATAACTTATCCATTTTAAAAAACACCCTGGTGCTCAACTTACAATTGTGTTCCAGTGAAAAATTCATATTGTTCTGCTTTAATATTTTTGTGCATAGTAAAACATGCATGGTAGGGGGGAATTTATCTGTTCTGCAAATAGTAAATTTTTCATGGGATGTTTATAAAAAGTCAGAGCAGAGATATGAAAATGTCTGGTGCACACCAATTCTAATTTTGCATTATTGAAAAACAATTACATGAAGTTACAGCTTGCAATACGTGTGAAATTTTAAAATAGGAGCACTATTAAACCATGCTTCTGATATATAAAGGAGACACTAATGACCAAGGACAAAATGACTGTCTGTGAGCGCCTAGTCCAGTGTTTCTCAACCTGAGTCCGTGGACTCAAATGAATCCGCGGAAGGCTTGGGTTGAGTCTGCAAGCGCTAGGGGCAAACACGTTTGCTGTAATGCCTCACACAATAATAACTTTATCAACTTTATACAATCGACATTTTTGTTCGTACAGCGATTAAAATGCACCTAACCAGCGTGAGAAAGTCAAAAATTTGCTGTTCTACATGGCATTTATACTTTTGAGGTGGTGTGGTCAGCAGCTTAAGCTTAAAGTTGTTATCTAAATTGCAGTTTGTTTTTGCCATCTTAGTTTATCATTGCTAAACGAAAGTAGGCGTTTGCACATAACAACAACTACAGTAAACCTCGCTTAATCTGGATCTTCACCAAAACCGGATAAAACTGGTGGTACGGATGATTTCTAATGTTATTCTTTATAAAAATCTTCGGTTTATCTGGATTTTTTAATCTAGATCTTCGCCAATACCGGATAAAATCTTCTCTTTTCACATCTCGTAATCTGGATTTTTGTCTCTAGGAAAGATTCGGAAGCTTTCAGACGCAGCACAAGCGTGTTCATGATCACCAACGAGCGTGCAGAATTATCATAACAACAGCTGCAACTGCGTGCAACATTCGACTAATCGTAGATACGCTTGTCGCTTATTGCGTCACACATGGGCAAGGCTTATCTGTTGAACATAACGCTCACAGCACGCCGCTGTGGCTGTACCACGGTTTCAGTCTATTGATCAGTGTTGAGTGTGCTTGTGTACAACATTATCCCTGAGTGTACTGTACTCGGTAAGATGTCTGGAGGGCATTACCTTCCAAATAGAGTGACTGCTTATAGACCATAGTCGCAGAAATCTCTGCATCAATCCAAAATCCCAGATTTCTTCGCAGCCAAGTCATGTAAAATTATGAACTTAAGATTTCTCATAACTAACTGGATATGGCAGTTACTAGTCTGATGTACCATTGTAAATACTTTAATAAATTCGTTTTGCTTCTGCGAAAGTCTGTTGTTGCGTCATAAGTGAGCTCAGTTTAAGTAATTTTCACCGATATCTCAGTACTCAGATGACATCAGGCTAGAAACAACCATCTTCGGTTAATCCGGATCTTCGCTGAAACCGGATAAAATGGTTGGTCAAATCGAATCCAGATTAACCGAGGTTTACTGTACTTGAAACTTGAAGTTGCTTCAGTCATGGTAAATGGTGAAACCCAACCACAGTTTGTGTTGTGCTTAGAAGTCCTTGCTCACATATCTCTCAAAGAAGCTTAACTATTGAGTAAAAATATGTCAAATACATTGACAAAATCCTTGAGCTTCTTAAACAGAAAAGCACCAGGTAACGTGAAGTTGTACTTATCGTCTGTCTACTTAGGGGTAAAAGCTTACTCCTATAGCACCACAGTGCATGCTTCTATTTCTGTTGCTTGGAAAAATGCAAAAGCAAAAGCGCCTCATATACCAGGAGAGAGCTTGGTCAAACTAGCAGCCGTGAAAATAGCCAGGATAATGTGCAGGGGTGTGCAACCAAGCAGCACTGTCAGGCCAAGTGCACATAACCAGATTGGTCCACGGGCCACAGCTGCATGTGTCAAGCTCTGAGGGTTAGATAAATCGCTGGCTGCCCACTGAAGATTGGCAATACCGTTAACCTGCGTTCTCTGTGTTTGTTTAACTAAATCGTCATTGTTCCACCAGGCCATTTTTGGCCTGCAGGCTACTGGTTGCACACTCTTACCATAGCTAATAAGTTAGCTATGTTTTTTCTTTCAACAACATTATCCACTGGCGAATCCAAAAACTCTCAGTCGATATTTGGAAACAAACTACTGCTGCGAAGTGAAGTGAAAATCTTATTTCAGAGTTGGGTGAGACTACAGATTTGGGAAACGATGCCCAATTCATGGTATTTGTGCAATACTGTGCATGTGAATCCATTGAATTGAAAATGGAAAAAAATTGTTGCTGTTTTTGGTGTTAAATGCATTTGCAGAAGAGGTAAAAATTGCTTTATGCTGCATTCGTCAAATCTTTCTTGAGCGCCTTGCTACGTCTCTCCGAGTTCGATAAATATGTCCCTTCTCACAGTTGCACGAAAACATTTAACTGGGTGCAAAGCCCTTTTGAGGCGCCAGAGCTGCAGGTTCATTGTGAAATGGATTGCATTGCTGAACAGCAGATCTAGCTGCAAAGTCAACAGCTGTGGACTCTGACTCATTTTGAGTGGATGTCCAGTCAACAGAACCAGATCTCACTGATTTGTGTCGACTGACGACAAAAGCTCTTTTTCTTTTTCAAACTACATACTGTTGTGAGGCTGTTTTTCAATGATATATCTATTTTTAACACCAAGCACTGATACCAACATTAACCAGAAGATGACATCAGGTGTGCGTTGATGACCATAAGCCTTTATTTCGACAAACTGGTGAAAGAAATTCAGAGACAAGACTCTTGTTGAAATTTATGAATGTGGGCGATGAACTGAATTTGCTAAAACTAGTGTTTGTATCATTCTCGTAGTCTTAGTCTATCTTGAGTCCACGAAAATATGTACTGGTCCATAAATAGTCAGTGTCTTAAAAAGGTTGAGAAACACTGCCCTTACGACCCCTTTTACTTCGACGTTCTCCGCAACCAATTAGCAAGGTGCATAATTGCTGGCCACATGCGCATAGCAAGACATTTGATAAAGGGCTCAAATCATTAACCCTTATAAAATTCCAATGCTTGATTTCTAACATTAGTCATTGGTGTTCAATTTTTCTGAAAAACGTTGTGCTTATGGACTAAAATTTGGAGACGTTAGACTATCTCTTTCATACAAAAAAAGGATAAGTGCCAGTGTTTTTGTAACAGATAAACCACTATTTGATTTACCCTTGATGATGGCATTATGCCGGCTGTGCATTGCAATTAATTTTAGCTTGAAGAATGACAACACTAAACTTTGCAGAGCAGAGCCCTGGGTTATGGCCACCTGCTTTCGCAATTAATCTATTCCTGTTATTGGTGCTCAAGAGTTTCTCAGGTTGGAGCACATGGCAAAAACAATGCAGTAAAGGAGAAACATGAAAGCACATTTTGATTTCAAGCAAACAGATGAAGCATGTGCGACCTGGTTGTGTTCGCACGCCTTCAGTGTGGGCTTGAACCCAGAAACCTAACTTAGGTGGTTGTTGGTACCTTCAGAGCACTAGACGATTCAGCCAAAGAGAGGTCTTACTTCCATGTGCATGGAAGTCACTTATATATGTCACTTGCTTGGTCTTTCCTTTCTCCTTGCTTTAGCTCACTTTGCTTAACATGTAGCAGTCGAGCTAGCGTGACTGCTATACAGATATTGCTGCATTGCACTGTTTTGTGAATGACTTTCAGTTGTTGGCAACATGTAAAAAATGTGCAGCTTTGTTAAAGAAGTTTCACAAACGCGTTTAAATTTGGTAGACAGATGTATATTTACCAATGTATCTAACAATGTTTTTCATGAAAAATATCAAGTACCACTTGACTACATGGTTCATGATTGATAAATTTTGTTCTCTAACATTTAATTATGGTGTTTCTTTCTAGGCTTGTCCAAGACTTTTAAAAGTTGCATACTTTTGCCCTTGTGTCTCAAACTGCACCCATATGTTCATCCATTGCTTGTACCTGTGCACCTAAACCCTGGCAGCACACTCATTTTTCATACCTTCTAAACCAGTGGTTCTTAACTGGGCACGTCCCTGCTGGGGGGGGACTTCAATAAATTTCCAAGGAGGTGCAAGCCCTTACACGCCCTACAACGTGGAAAGTTTGATCATTAAATTTACCAATAAATAAATTTGTTTTTGTAGCTTACTCAAAGTCAGGGGGGGCGTGAAACTAAAGACAATTACTTAGTGAGGCGTGGTAGAAAAATGATTAAGAACCACTGTTGTAAACTGATACACCACTTGCTTATTTCTAGGGATTGCTTACGTTCAGAGAAGCAAGGCTGGTGCTGGTCTTGGTTTGCTTGGAACATATGCTGATGACAGTGAAGATGAAGTAGATGAACCGGAGGAGAATGACGATGAGCAGAAGCTACCAATGAGCACTCTTGATTCAAAAGTTGCTGACTTTTTGAAAGAAATCAATGACCTTGAAACTCAAAATGAACCTTCTGTAAAGTCCTCCAAAAGCAAAAGCACTTCTGTCGAGAAAGTAAATGAATCCAATGAAGACAGCAACGCCTTTGAAAGTTAGTATTTACCCTGAGTTCCTAGATTTTCAGTTATGCTATTTTAGCAATGAGTAAAATGCATGTTGTTTGAGTTTGATTTCACTAGTCGTTTCAAGTTTTTGTTCTTAAATATTACAAATCGCTTTGTTTTCCTCAATGCTCAACATTTTTATTATTTCTGAAGGTGCACTATTCTTATGTTGTTTTTTTGCTATTTGCAGTATCTTGGGGGCCCTGGAAACAGTGCATTGATGAAAATACAAACCATCCATACTACTGGAACACTGAAACGAACGAGGTATCGTGGACCTTACCCGAAGAAGTGATGATGCAATACGAACACCAAACAAAACCAGACCAGGAAGCTCCACTGGAACAGAAAGTCGTTGAGCAGGAGTCATCCAAGTCGTCGAAAATGGAAACTAAAGCTGACAAGCAGCAGTCACAAGCTGAAACTTTGTTGATTTCCAGAACATCTTTGAAATGTTAGTGTCTGTTTTTTTGTCAAGTGCTGCACTTGTGCTGTTGCATAACTTCATTTTTCTCTTATTGTTGTTGGTTATCATTAATTTACTTTGTGGTAAGTTTTTTTGTCTGCAAATGCTTTTATTGATTGTCTATTTTTAAGCTGCTATTCAAGAAAAGCGAAAAGAACTTGAAAAACGCAAAAAGGAAACTCAACTAACGCCAGCGAAACAAAGTGAAACGTGAGTCATTGCAGTATGAGCAATAACTTGTTTGCTGCTGTTAAAAGTGTTGTGGAGTTGTGCTGTCATTTGTCAGTGCTCGCCAATGTTCACAATTAGAGAGATAGACCATGTCCATTTCATTGCGTATGTAGTAATGACGGTTTAGACTTGAGAACCATAGTTCTTTGTGGATTTTACCCGATTCAGTAAAACGCATAAGGGCTTATGCGTTCCAATCGTGATCAGAGAAACGAGGTAGATGCAGAGACACCTAGCCAGAGAACCCTTTGTCTGGTAGCTGCGCTGCCAGTGATGGCTATGAATCGAAAAAAGAACATGTTTTTCTGCTATTTTTGATAACACGATACTGAATTAGGGACGCTCGTGTGTCGTGCTCAAAATATCCAATGTATAGATTGACTTGCTATTTGTAATTCTTAACAACGTACAAAATTCTTAACAGCGTTTGTCGTTTGATCATCATGCATGTTTGCTACGCAGAAAAGCTGCATCCTCTCCGAAAAACGATTACGAGTGCGATATTGATATCGATGCTGAGCTTGAGAGCGCGCTCTACTCTCCTGGTAGGTTGGGAATAGTATTTTTGCTTGTACTTTAAAGATAATGTGCGTGAAAAGTTATCGTTGTGCTTCTGATCATACGCTCCTTTACAAGTATCGGTGTCTTGGCATACTGTTTTTGCCTGTCGTGCCGTTTCAATCGAGCATTTTTCTCGGAGCCTTGCATCAGTTTTTCAAAAAGAAAGTTTATTGGCTGAAACTATTTTGTGCAGAAGTGGAAAGAAGAAAGCGATCGAGCAATGAAAAGGTCGCGTCGGCCAAACGGCCAAAGACTGCGTCTGATTCTTCGGATAACTTAAACACCAACCAGGAAAATACTGACACAGGTTCTCCTTTAAGATGTGCTTTTGTTTACTATGTGCTGTTTAACGCACTTTCTTGGCATTTTTAACAAGTTTGGTTGCGCTGGCATTTGATTAGCTGATAACTTTCGAGCACCTCCGGGTGATCGGTGCTACGTTTTTCATTTTAGGAGTGCTCCCTTAACCAGAATGGCACTCCCGAAGAAAATAACTCGTACGAAATTGATAAAAACCACATTTCCCCAGTAATAACGCATCGGCTCGTTTTATTCACAGTCACTGAGGAGATCTTGTACATCCATCAAGACTCTGGCAACGATGATAACAACACAGGTCAATCCGAATCCAGGTATTCGGAACCGAAATTCTCTGCGTCTGGTCGCATGTGTTTAGTGCAATGCTGTTGACTTTGCTAGTTCTCTGTGTCAACAACCAAAAAGCGGTTTAACGTAACAGAGTAGGTGATGGAGTACAGCCGGATACCGCTTTATTTTAACAGGGTTTTGCGAAGGCATGAATTAGTCGGAAAGATTTTTCGGGGCCGAGCGATCAGGCAGTTTTGTTTCAGCGAGCGCTGCACGATCGCCGCCGTCACAATCAAAGCACGAATTTTGCAATTTCGCAGAACCTCATGTGCCATATGTACACCAGGCCTATGCAACATACCGCATGCGGCCCGCGACAGCTGTCGCCATTGCAGAAAATATTGCAACAGCCCGACTTCGGATATGTATTTAATTGTCTTTCCAGAATTTCTTTCAAACTGCAACAAAATGAAATAGATCTTGCGGCCCCCGGCAAATTTATGTTGGCCAATTTGGCCCTTTGAGCTTTCTGAGTTGTGCAGGCCTGTATTAGTTATTCGAAGAAACGCCAAGCTGCGAAATTCGTGTGTAACGTTGCAACTGTTTAACTCCACTGCTAGTAAACATTTTTTTTTAATTGTAAGCAACATCCAAAGACTGGTTCTTCTAGCTGCGTTGGTTTTTAAAATAACAACACTTTTCCCAAAATTGCATAGATGTGGGAGCGGCGGTTTGCTTCTCAGTGGATGAAATCATTATTTCACTGTTAAGACTGTGTTGTATTTTATTTTGTCTCAGGTTCAAGTCATCGCACAATGACTCTGACAATAGCAGCGAAGACATGGATTTTTCTGATGACTTGAGGTGACTGCGTTGTTTTCTTGCACGCGAAACAACCATCCACATTTCTCGCTCGTTGCTGATTTTACTTGTTTGTCCAATCGAAAGCGGCTTGTTAATGAACACTTCTCGCGTTTTCAAATAAATTTCATCCGTTTGAAACAGAAATGTTTTCTGTTTTTTTTGTTTGTTTTTGTCTAGCGGCAGGTTAAAATTTTGCTGAAAGTAATTAGCTCCGCGCGCTGCTTTGTTGTAAAGTTAGAGAGATTAAGCACAAAGCCACAGACATGGAAGAAACGCCTGATGTCGTAGCTATTGGCCTGTCAATTAAGCTATGTGTGCTCTCTACTAAAATGCACAGCACAAAAGCTCAAGCCCTCAGCGTCTAAGTAAAACTCGGTATCTCTTGTAAAATGGTTTTTGTCTTTTTCTCACTAAAACCTCAGGTAAAGTTGATTGTTTGTGAGGAGCACACGCTAGTACTGGAGCAATCTGGTTAACTTGTGGTCCAGGCAAGATTTGCTCACCGAAAATGATGAAAAAGTTTCACAATTTTTCTTAGTACGTTTGTTTTTCTTATGGTTTATATCCCAATAGTAATTAAAGTGGCTTCACAGTTCACTGCTCCCAGCCTTCGGTACTTACGCCATCCGTTACTTTTGTGCAATGAGTACATGAATCACGAGTGTTATGCATCGAAAGTATGTTGATAAAATTTTTTTGTTTGGCTTCATAACGCGCTATGTTTCGTTACTATATTCAACCGCTTCCTGGCAAAATTACACAGTAAATACGACATGACCACTCTGTTGGAGGACGACACACGTGCCTCTGGTCAAAGGGAGCGGTCTTCGTCCCCTGCTTGCGACAGCAACGTTGCACCCGCTGTCGCTACTGCGCCCATTGTAGAGAAAAGCGACAAAAGCGTCCAAACAATCGAAATCAAGGCTGACGCCAAGAAAGAAACTGCTTCCAGCGACGACAAAGCTAAGGTTGGTGGATGTCATTTATTGTCACCGCGAACGCTGGTTGTTCAGCTCAGCTGATTGCATCCTCGTAGTTGCGCTAGGAGCAAAATCTGCAGAAATTGATGGCAGTCTGGCATAAACATGTCTTTTATTTCTTTGATTAGGAGATTTGCGATTCTTTGATTTTTTATTAGGAGATTTGCAAATGTTTGCCCATTACTGGTACTGTACATTTGAAAAGATGGTGCATTTTCAGAACTCAGCTTTATATTGCAAAGAGTGCAGTGAGCATTGTAACGTTGTTATCGCAAAATTAGTGTGGACTGGCATGATGACATTATTTTACAAAACTACTGCATAATATTTTGTAATTACTTTTGCAGAGAAAAAGCATCTTATTGTTCTCGTTTCTTCAAGTGCGAAGAGTAGATTATAGAATAGTGCAGAATACGTGCACCGCTTTCGTGATGCGCGAATATGTAAAAGCGTGGTTACTTACAACATGTCACACCACGTATTGGGATTGTCCCCCGCTCGCAGCTAGGAAACATTTTTTCAAAGTTTCGATCAGCTGACGTTTTAATAACGAACACTTGCACCAGAAAGCCACAGAGCATCAGCTACACGCGACTGCAAACGAGATTCCTGATAGTTTCCTTTCAGCAGATTTTTTCCACACCGAAAACCCTTTTTTGTGAGAAAATAAAAAAAAAACAAAAAAAAAACAGTCAAACTCTAAGGAATACTTCCTCATGTTTGCACTTGCAACTTATGTTGGCGTACCGTCCTATTCCCCAACTGTATAACACTCGAAACTTACCACTTCACGA
>Ga0210059_1004082_pt1 | contig 23506 bp, 11 predicted proteins | sample Ectturendosymbi2_FD_188042 | JGI IMG/M metagenome (GOLD analysis project Ga0210059, IMG submission 188042) | Ecteinascidia turbinata endosymbiont from Florida, USA - Sample 2 (SPAdes) (version 2) | ecosystem: Host-associated > Tunicates > Ascidians > Unclassified | place: Key West, Florida...
TTTCAGGAAATTATCATCATAAACGTGTTAGAACTGATTATGGTAAAAAAATGCTGCAATATATTGGTCCTGTTGCATGGGGTTGCATTTCTAATAATACTAAAATGTTACCATTACATATGTTTTCCTATCGAGCAAAGTCGCGACTGCTTGCTGGGTATTAACTTTTTGTGATACATGCGCTATGTGATTTGTAAGATGTTTGTGAGCATTGACCTTAAACTGAGCACACTTTTGGCTTGTGTGTTTTGTTTTTATTTCGTTTTGAACTCATGTTTTGTGCTTCACCTGTGCTGTTGAATTTGACAGTCATCAAATGTAGGCTGGGCTTGATTAAGTAACTGCCTTGGCCGCCTTTCGCCCAACCTGTGCTGTTTGTTTTAAGCTTTGTTGATTGAAATATGTTCTATTGCTGTGTACTTACAGCGCAAACATGACTTGACTTGACTTGTAATATGTTGGTTGGTGGTAAGGTAACTGTGATTTTATACTGTTTAGGTTTTCATGTTTTCCGTTAGTTTCATGCAATGAATTACATATGTTGCATCCTGCCAAATTTTATTGTTTCAATTTAATCCTGTGAAGTGAAGTTTTCATGAACCGTAGCCTAGCAACTGTACTATGTATTGCACTGCATGATTCACTTATGCTAATGCAGTGCAGTAAAGCACTGCTATTTTTATAAGACATTCGTGTTGAGGTTACAAGTCATGTACACATTCCTTAGTAGTTGATCATACAGGCTGCACTATTTGCGTGTATCAGTCCCATATTGCTATTTTTTCTTAGCATGCTGTGTTCAATGCACATTTAACCATCTGAACTGGAGTGGATTTTTGGATTTCATAATGTGGCTTTAGAAGCTGTAAACGTTTTAAGTAAGTTGTAGTATTTTAAGTACAACACATTGCAGTGAAGATTACCCATTGTGGAAGGTTGAACTATATGCTCTGTATTAAATTACCTCCTTTCCTTCTACTTACTTGAGACTTGACCTATTTGCAGCAATGGAATACTTTTGATCGTAACCCGATATTTTACTCTTTTTCCAGATTGATTGCCACTGTGGCCAACACAAATGCACACTAGTTGAGGCTGTATGGCTTTGAACCCCGGTAACTGGTAGGCCTAATTAGGCATGCAGAAACGTTGATTTGTTTACAATGGTACGTTTTAGTCTTAACATTAAGGCTTGCTGTTCATACGTTATTTGGGAAGAACAAGATCAAATTTGGGCAAATATTTTTTTTCATCCCCACAAATATACACTCCCGTACACCTATGGTGACTACTGACTGTTTTCAGCAAGGAGGCTGCAGGTTCATATAGCCTAATGCAAAAGTAAGGAATGTTACACTAAGGCCACCGTTGCAGCTTTGTTTCAAAAATGTGAGTGTGATACTTCTTTTGTGATAAGTTAGTGTTGTTTATCTCTTTCGGGAAAACGAGTGACCAAACTTTGCTGAATGTAAGCTTTTTGCAACAAATGTTGTCTCGACAGGCTAGAGTTTTTTCAACGTAGTTATTTGGAGGAGTGCAAATCAAATCAATGTGGAGTGGACTGCGTTTACCCAAATGGAGCTTGGGGTGCTGAAGTGTTGCACAGTTCCTTATCTGGTCTCCCCGCACTAAACAGATGATAATAAATTTATGTAATTGGTACCACCGTCACTGGTGTGGTGGTAGGATGTAGCTGCTCTACCAAGTCCAATTATATCTATCGAATGCTCGAGAGAAGCAGACAGTAAGTAAACAATTCCCGTTTCTGCTTTAGTGGTCTGGAGCTGACCCGTGGATGCGTTTGAAGTTGTTTCAGGTCTGTTGTGGTTTCATACGTGAGTCGTCAGAGTGCACTGGATTTCTGGAGTTCAGCTGTAGCCAGCAGAGATGAGCACGGATCAAGATTGGACCGGATTGGGTCAGGACTGAAGCCAATTTTGGCCGGATCAGGTCAGGATCGGACTGAGAAAAATTTTGTTGCTTTGATGCGATTATTCTAACTGCATCAAATATTTTAGTTGTAATCAGAGATGAGCATTGGACTGGACTTGGATTGGACTGAATCTGGGCTATGACTAATTTTGTTGGATCCGATCTGTAAATTGCTTCAGAAATTTAGGATTCAGGACCGGATTAGGACTGAGTTAATATAAAAGAATTGTGTAATTCTTTGTTGAAAAGCTGTTTATTGTTGACTTTTTGGACTTTATTTGGATTTGGACATTCAATGAAAATATAAATTTGGGCTGTGGTTGGACATGGACTGAGTTTTAAAAATTCCGGATTGGATCTGGATCGCAAAATATGACAGTCCGCTCATCTCTGGTTGTGTTGCGATCGGAAATCTCGAGCGGCATGTGCGCAAAGCTTCGCATCGTGGCAGCAAGCAACAATAGAAATCATGCTCGCAATCGCTCTTACTAATGCTTGCTCGCGCTACACATATGGTGGTGTTATTCTTCCCGCACATCCCGTTCGTGGTGAATCACACAATCAACGCAACACCACCGGAGAGGTTGGAACAGTTGTAATGCAATTTTACAGATTTGTTAAAAGGTAGTGTATATTTTCTGGTAATCTCTGCTGGGACTATTTTGCTATTTGAACTGCATCCACCTTTTTCCAGACTCCACATATTGCGTTGAGTTCGTATTACTAGTAGCAAGGTGAACGTAGTCGACGTGTTAGTGCCTACCCGTGCTGTGCGAGTGTTCAGTGGTTCTGCTCTCACCATTTGCTTTGGCTAGTAGAGATTACACGTTTTATAGGTGTACGTTTGTGTACTGTGACGAAACGACCTAACGGGCCTTTGTCAGAGAGCAGTAATTACTCACGCCTCAATAAACGAAAGGGTATTCTACCGGCAAGCAAGATGGCTCCAGGTAACTGCAACAATATGTCAAAGTTCAAGCAACTACCATGCACGTACGAACAGCCATCATAATAAGTTCTTTATCAAAAAGTTTCGGGTTTAGTTTTTTTGGCAAACGTTTAGATCAGTGTTTCCTAACCTTTGTAGGCTTGCGGCACCCTACAGAAGGGAAGTATGGCTTGCGACACCCAGTGGAGAGCCCGTAGCATTTTGCTTTAAGGTTTGATAGCATTTTGAAAATATTATTTTTAATGATACTTTAAAAAATATATTAGCTCGCGGCCCCCCTGAGTATCGTAAATGGCACCCTAGGGTGCCGCAGCACCCTGGTTGGGAACCACTAGTTTAGAGTGTAGGTTTAGGTTTCGGTTTAGAGTTTTCATTTAGGGTTTAGTTTTAATGTTTAGCCTTTGGGCTTAGATTTTTGTCTAAGGTTTTGGGTTTACGTTTATGTTTTGGGTTTAAGTTTTGGGTTTGTTTTTGATGTAGGTTTTCAGTTTAGGTTTTTGGCTTAGGTTGTGGGTTTAGGTTTTGGGTTTACGTTTTGGGTTTCGCGGTTTTGTGCTTCGGTTTTGGGTTTAGGTTTTGGGTTGAGATTTTGGGTTTAGATTTTGGGTTTAGGTTTTGGGTTTAGGTTTGAGTTTAGGTTTTAGATTTAGGTTTGAGTTTAGGTTTTAGATTTAGGTTTTGGATTTAGGTTTAGTGTTAAGTCATGTGACAAAGACCATGCACTATAATCCAAGAGTATCATCCTTGTCACTTGAACAATTCTGCCAGTCGGGTTCGCCTAATGGCAAAATTACTCCAGCAGTGCTTTTGCCTCTGATGAAAAAATAAAATACATGGTTTTACATGGTTGGATCAGGACTGGATCGGATCGATGATTTTCAAAAATTGTGCGTATCAAGATTGGATCAGATTCAATTTTTGCAGATCACGACTTGACGCGGACTGAAAATTTTCACAGTCCGCTCATCTCTGGAAAGGGCGTACGCAAAGGGGGTTTTGGGGTTGAAACCCCCCTTGAGCTTGATATTTTACAAAACTTTATTACCTGCGCAAAGCAGATTAATTGTTTTCGCATACTTTTTGCTTGCTAATTTGTCGTCTTAATGCAGATACCACGGTATGAATTTGCATGCAAATTTCAAGGAACATTGTAAATGGGCCAAAAAGTAATAGGCCTAACACTTTTTCCAGACCTTTCGCCTTACAAGCATTTTTAAGGTTGTATTCCGCGATAGTTCTTTTATCCAAAACAATTGACTTTATTTTGTCTGCTATGGCTGATCAGCGCAAACTTCGCCAAAACGTTAGTTTGGAAAACATGAATATGACGTCAAATTATGACGTCACAAACAACCGTCACCCAATGCAAATGGCACCACACATACGCCACTGAACGAACCCCCGTGAAAATTTTCTGCGTACGCCTCTGATCTCTGGTAACCAGTAAATGAGATTTTCACCTGGAAATTTGTACTGGCGATTTGGCTGAGAGTTGGTAATATCTGATGTGATAGGCCTATAGCTTTTTAGCTGGAAGGTTGTGCTGATGTTTTTGCTGAGAGTTAACGATATACGATGTGGTATATGCTTTGATGATATATCCCTAACTTAATACTGGGTAGCCTAAATTAGAAAGCATGTAGCGTGCGCTGTACACAATGTACTTGCCGACGTTTGTGTTTTTAGTCTAGTGTAATACTACTGCGACATTTGCTGCAACCAGTAAAATATTTCAAGTGGTCATGCATGTGCAACAAGCTTTGGCAGCACGCAGTCAGTCAAATGAAATGTCTTCTAATGAACAAACTTCAGAGTTTAGTGATTCGCAAACAGTTCAGTGATAGATGTAGTTTTGTTCCGTACCTCATGAAACAAGACGAAAACGCAAAATATATTCACATATTTAGAAAGCTTGTAAAAAATAGAACGACTTGCGTATTGAAGTTTTGTTATAACCGCAGTAATGGAAAAGTTACGGATGGTCAAAGGAAGCGCTGTAACCAAACGCATAGGCGACACTACGCGGCAGACCTGCTGAGGTCGATGCAGGGAAACAGTGCAGACCGCAAAGAGTTGTGCATAACATTGTTTTTTCATCTTCAAACGTCTCGTTATGAAACCGCTTTGAGTGCAGAAGAAAGAATGCTTCTGCTTTTGACTGCGAAGGTGGTTGCATCTTTTTAACCTGTCCAATCCCTTTCAAATGTCAAATATATGACTTGCGTGGAGAAGTCCATTTCCACGGTTAGTTGCTGCTACATTTGTGGTTATTTGTTTCTGTTTTATGCGTGTTTGAAAGATCTATATGGCATTAACGTGCTTGTGCTAGAGACAACATTGGTTTTGCTACTTGCGCTTTGAAACAGTAGGCCTAGGCTAAATAATTTTCATATTTCTCTGTTTCAAAATTTGTTTTATAAAAAGTTTTTCAATACTGCGATTGAAAATAACTGTAACTTCAAAGTTTTTGATATTTTCCATCAAGAAAATGCTATACACCACAAAGACGTAATAAATTGTTCCACAGTGGAACACCAGTCCAAGTGAAGAAAGACAGGTGATGATGGCAAGCAGCTCTTGAAAAGAATTATATCTACAAACGATTTTAGCACTGTCATCCGGGAAAGTTGTTATTGGTTGCCGTGTTGTTACTGGGCAACTGTTACTTTAGTAATAGCGAAAGGAAATGAAGTAAAATGCAACGCTATTTCTTCCTGAAAAGTTACTAAATTTTTAATTGAAACGAGAAGGGTGCAGCGTGATTTCAATGCCAAATTCTTGCCCTTAAGTTAAATAGGTAGGTCGACTTTTCTGTTATGAACTAAATCTGTTACAGTCCCGCAACCAGGTAGGGGGCAATTGCCTGGTGCTCGTCCCCCGAATTTCAAAAACATCTTGAACTTTTCTAGCTGTTAGGTAAAACAAGTTGCAATCATTTTGCCCTGCACGAAAATATCAGCTGGTTGCGACCCTGATCTGTTACGAACTATTCTGCTAGGAAAGTGGTCTGATATGAACGCGTGGTCTGTTAAGAACAGGTCTCTTTTGAAACGTAACCGTTTAAAAAAGGAAAATGATATAATGGTCCTGTTGCGACGAGAAGCCTAATGCAAAAAAACAAGTTGATTTGTTAAAATTTAGTAGCAAATATATTGCCAAACTGCCACTAGAAGAAACAAAACTTCAAGAAGGCTATGCAACTGGACGTGAACGTCGGAAGGATTTTATCCAGGGTGGGATCAACAGTGGTGAAATTCCATTTTATCAACTTCGAAACTAATAAAAAAACGTTTTTCTACTAAAATATTAATATTATAATACCAAATTTCAAAATCTAGGGGTGGCCTTGGCTCCTTTCGAACGTCCATGAAACTGACATGTATAGCTATTTTCTATAGTAGGCTATGTTGTTTGCATAGGTGTAGAAGCAGGCAATTTGTTGGGGCTGCAAACGATATTTTGCCCGAGTTTCCTCAAATTTGCCAGAAAAACTTCCTTGCGACAAACTTTCCAACTACAGTTTGGTTACTCATTAACTCTCACAAAGTAAAACACAAAGTTACTAGAAACAGTTTGGTGATTGTTTATACTGTATGTTTGATGTGTTTTCTATCACATAGTAAACTTTTATTTGTACACTGACACAATAACAAAAACGTATAATTTCATTCATTGTGTTAAAAATTGTACTAACTTCTGTGCCCAATTTTTTTGAGATTTTGCCCGAATTTTCAACAAATCAAATATTTTTGGGATGCAATTGCACCGCTTGCACCCCCCGCTCCTACACCACTGGTTGTTTGTTCCAACTGTCTCTTCCCTTAGCATGGAACTACATTCTTCGTTGTCTCAAGTGCGTCCGTTCTGCGACCTTTGTTGTCAAATGTGAGTGGTGCGAAGTTGCCGGTAACAAGTGTTCCCTCATACAATTCTACACTACAGCGAGCAAATGTTTGCGTTAGCGCGCATGCAATTGCGCAAACATGTAGACTAAACACAACTGGTGAAGCGTTTCAGGCGGTGAAAACGCTATGCGGTATTGAATTTGGAATGCTGCATGTGCGCAAGAATGCGATTTCACTGAGCAAATGGTCTGGTGGTACTGCGCATTTGGGCACTAGAGGGAACGCTGCTGACAACTACAGAGAATATCGTAGGGCGATACGATATCGACTTCAACCAATCTCTCCCTGCTTTGAACATTTTTGACTAGACATTTTCGGCGCGGAGAGAAGTTTCAAGAAAGCTAGCCTGATGGCTCTTTTGTGCATTTTAACTGAGAGGCAAAAATCCTGGCTACATCAAACGATGAAGACCTTAAAATGGTAGCATTAATCTCGCTTTCTCTGGTATAGTAAGAAACGGAAACCAATTTGCATGTAACCACATGCAGACAATGACAGAATGATAAGGAAAAGTTTAACATTTTCGCCACATTGATGTATTCGTGAATAAATTCCAAAGCATCCACAATTGATGAAATAAAAACGACGGTTATATCATTTGCGTGACACGGCTTTCGCTGATGCATCAAGAAAAAGGCGAACTTAGGACATCATAGACTAGAAGAACAATAAAACAATAGTAGAACAAAACAATAATAGAACAATAAAACCTATGCGTAATAATTTGAAACCGGTGCTGGTTAGTGACGTTAAAACAGCAACCAGCTCCGTGAAACGCCTCAAAGAAACCTGAAAACGCTTGAGTGCACATCGGACTCAACAACGTGTAAAAACATGCATCTTGCCGCTAAGTGCATGTCGTACATGCCAATTCAAATGTAGACTTAAATAGGTTTACAGCAGATTGCAGCAAAACAACATGGCGATGAAGCCCCTAAACCAGTGGCTCTTAATCTTTTTAAATATCGTTATCCCTGAGAAGAACCTCGTGGATTTCAATTGCCACCTTTTCAAAAAATAACAAATTACGGCTTGCAATCAATAACGAAGCAACACAAAAATGAGGTCAAAATTTGCAGACAAATACAACGTCCATTAAAAACGAAATATATGTCATAATTTGCAGCCAAATGCAATGTCAATTAAAAACATGCAATGGGAAGGCTGGTACCCTTTTTTTGCTATCAAGCGGTAGACCTAGTCATTAACACTTGTAAACCCAAACTTCTCAAAACCTTACCTTTGCAGCTGCGTTTCTTTGGAAGCAACAGTGTTTAGGTTACTCTACACAGCTAGCGACTACTAGTCATTCAAAAACAATTCATAAGAGACTCCAGCATTACGACATCACAGAAAGCATGGAGTTGCAAATAAAACAAAACAACATATGAACGCACAGGAAACTCTACATTGTACACATTTTAGTGCAACGCAAACTAAAAAAGCATAATCTAACTTACCCCTTAAAGATGTCAAACTACCTCTTTTGGGGGTAAATACCTCCAAGTTAAGAACCACGACCCGAAACAACCTATGCATCGCAGGATAAGCTTACGCAATACATTACTACTGTGCACGCTAAGGTAAACCTATCGATAAGACACCAGTTTAATTTTATCTATATCACTAGGAAACCTGAAACGTACGATGCAAAACGTTCCAAACACCGCGCCGCGACAGAAACTATCTGCTGCGCGTAGACCTACTACATGGTTATTAAGCGAGTCTGACGAATAAGACAATCGACTGAATCGCTTTCGCTCAAGAACAAAGACGAAACGTCACCGACAACGCATCGTTTGACCTTGTCCGCCTGCTTAGGAATGAGAGATATGCCGACAATGCCGTGAGCGCCTAGGCGCTGAGGCTTAACACCGATGTAAAGCGTGATTTCTGGCTCAGGCAGCGCAGTTCTGAGGCCTCGTTTGTATTCTAAAAGTTGGGCAATGTACGTTTTGTAAGAGAAAAGCAGCTGTTCTTGTTTCCTATGCATTTTCTGTGGTTCGTCATTACTTTCTTGGTCTTGGCTGAAGAAAAAGACCCGACTCTGACAGAGTCTCATGCCCCACAGGTTCTTTTCGCCGTCCATGTACAAGAGAATGCCTTGGTCTGTTGTTTTGAGTATTTGTTCTACCTTCGGGTCGTCGCCAGCGTAATCTGGAAGTTCGAGCGGGGTCTGGTCAAGGCCTAACGGCAGTGGCTGCATCCCTGACATGACCGCGGTATGCATCTGTCCGAAGCTGGATCCGTACAAGAGACGGTAGCACTGCGAGAAAGTGCACTGGGTGTTGAGCACGACATCGTGGCGGTAACTTACCTTGACGTGAAACGAGACGATGTCGATATCTGTAACGGATAAAAAGAAAACAGCTTAAGACGACTACGCTGATAAAAAAATTCTTTGGTGACCTGCGGTACAAAACAAAGGTGATAGCTTATGTTGGCGAAGGAAACGCTTATCCGCAAACGTAAGTGTGGTTTTTGCGGATATGCGCAAACGTAAGTATGGTTTTTCAGCACATGTTTAACGGTCAACAAGAAGCATGGGCATCGGAAAGGGGAACCTTGGCCCCCATTGGAACTTGAAATTTGCTATTTTCCCAAAACGTTTTAGTAGAAAAATGTTTTCCACTGACTTTCGAGTTGGTAAAATGAAATTTAACCACTGCTGCCCCCCACCCATGGAAAACATCCTTCCGACGCCCAATGACAAGAAGGCGCATCCTAAGTTTCGAAACACCGACCACTGCAAGAATAATCTTTCAGAGCACATAGAATTATGGAGCTTACTCTCGAAGTGCCCGTGCGATGCAATGACAGCCTCCATACATCATGGAAGAATGGTTCGCGAAGAGTAGTTTGTTCACAAGTGTCTTTCTCTTGCTGCTGGGCAGTAGGGTTGCCATACGTCCGCAATTTCCCGGATGTGTCCGGAATTTAGTTTTTTAAATTTGTGTCCGAAAGTAATTTATAAAAATGCTGTAATGTCAGGAATTTCGATAGTTTCGAAGGATCTTATCATGAAATCTGGGCAAAACATGCCTCTTTCTATTTTTTCGTTTGTAGCCTTATGTAACAATTCTGTGATGGTGATGCTGTTTTGCGGTGGATTGCTAGTTGTAAGAGCCTACTAAAAATGCCGCATATTGCTTGTTTTTTGTCGCAAAAAGTAGCCATTGAGACGGTCAGGAATTTTGCCTTTTCTGATATGGTAACCCTAAAACACGCACGAAGGATGTTATGGGCGCGTGAATGCTGTTACAAGCAGGGCTGCGGAGCTGTCGTAAAAATGACACTTCGGCTCCGGAGCTCTTCTTTTCATGAACATGGCTCCGGAGCTCTTGTCTTCCATGGGTGTGGGTCCGGCTCAAAAGCTCCCTCTGTTTTCATAACAAGGCTCCGGCTTCTGTTCGCTTTAACACATTAATATTTTCAAGTTGGCTGGAAAATCAAATGTATCAAGTACACTGAACTAAAGGAATATACCAAACTTACTTGAGTAGGTTAATCTGGTACGTTTTTACAATCAGCGGTCATACCATGAGAAAATCAGCAAAAAAACAACAATCACATGTTCAGACGATTCAGAGAACAGTTATGGGCAGAAACGTCTTACGATAACGGTAATATAAACAAATTCTGGAAGCGCAGTCGCTGTTTTTGCCGTCAGTAACTGAGGACCTTTTGTTATTTCTTAGGATCGGAATAAAGAAAACGGCTGTTTGGAAAACTACATTTGTGTCCGAGCATTTGGACACAGTCCAGTCCTAATCGATCAAGCGCTTTGCACTCGTTGCATGCTCTGCCTGTTGCAGTCTTGGCGATTCCAGGTAACAACGCTGCCTGGGCAAACCATGCAAAGAGCACAGAAACATAGTCGATTACCTCTCTCATGTGTTCTTTCTAACATGCACACATTTGCATTGAACACAAATGCGACGATGTGTTTGAAGGCCCATTGTTCGAAGAAATACTCGCTGCGAACAGCTTGATTATACAGCTACACAAGCTATGGATATTATATTATATACCTACTCATTATAGCTCAGTTCTTTTCACATCGCTACACTCGTTCTAGTACAGATCCTGTTTGATCATTTTGACTAGAACAGCTATTTGCAACCCGCGACCCACATGCTGGCGCGTCGAAGGTTTTGTGCGGCCCAGTTTAGGTTTTCACTGTGTAGTAAAAGTATTCAACATACTGACAACGTGTCCTTATTTTGATAATCTTGAATTTGACAGTTTTTATGCAGGTGGTCCTCAGTGCCACTTTGTCACGTCTGTTGCTACTGCATTTGGGATTCGAACGATTTCAGTACATTGGCTTAAGGTAAGCTAAATTTAGTTTGCTAAGATCAACGTAAGCCATTAAACGTGCGGCCCTCTTTAATATGTCATTCTATGTGTGGCCCTGGTTAAGGCAATGATATAATTTTTGGCTCAGTAAGCCATTTGGTTGGACATAGCTGGACTAGAAAATAAGATGTTGTGGTAGTTTACGTTTTTCTTACTTCTAAACGTAATATCACGCCTGTCCAGCTACGACACCACAGACGTAGCGATAATTAAACCACGGAAACATGAAAGACTCACAGGTCCAGCTTGCAACAATCGCGTTTAGTGTGCTATAAGGAGCATTGCGTTAGGTAAAAGTAAGTCTAGTTTTCAGTCAATTTGGCAAAACTGTTGGTATCTAGGAAAGGACCCGGAGCTGCCTCTCAAATGGTCATAGCTCCAGCTCCGATCCTAAATTTTAAACTGAGCTCCAGCTCCTTCTGATTTTCAATCTGAGCTCCGGATGATTCAGGCAAAATGCCCAGCTCCGGAACCCTGGTTGCAAGGATGGAAACGACGACCGCACTGCAGTGTAGAATGATTGAATTGCATGATGCGCTTCAACTCGCGTTTTCCTCACAAGAAACGTCAACAAACAACACAAACCGAGATATAAAATAAAACCTGAAACGTAGCGAAAGTGAATAAATGCAACGAAACTTTCACAGGAAAGCAACAACACAGACATCTATAAATGATCGTACTTAACAAAAAGAATGGCTAAGTCGGCTGGTTGGCCTGCGCAGAATTATTGCAAATTTGGGAATATTGCCTGTTTTATTTACCAATTTTAATGTTTTTCCCAAAAGGTATTTTGTCGCAAAAACTCCAAACAAAATAGACAACTGTTTGTCACGCCCCGAACAGTTTCTTTGAAAGTCGGTTCAAAAATATCTTTGTCAGATTGGTCCGTCGCCGACATATTTACTTAAAAACGGTTCGTGGTTCACGATGCATTGTAAAGTTATGTCAAAAAGTTACAACGACTGTACAGACAACAGCGAGGCCAAACGGCTGCATTTCGTTAGACTGTAATGAATGTGTACAAAGCACAAATATGGAAAAGTTCATATTCGCTGCACTACACATAATTTGTTTAAAATGTCTTCCGGGCCCATAGGTTGACAAGCAGTTCGGTTAATAGAGTCATTTGGATTGACATGTCCTAGAATCTTACGAAGGATGCTTAATTCTGTAAAGGGCCGAGAGCGTGGAACACTGAAGCCAATAACCCCCGTATTCGGTAACAACTCAACACATAAGCTTGTAGGAGAAAATAACTTGCAGTCTGCACCAAAAAAGGTGGTTTAGTGCAGTGCATTGTGACAGGTACACAGCTGTGCATTGGTAAAACATCTGACGTTGTTTACGAAAATCAGATGTTAACAAGATTTGCGTTTCTTATACATAGCAGCGAAAAATGTGGTTCACCTGTGAAATTTCCAAATATTTGTTCCAAGAAGGGAGTTGATGCAGGAATCTGGGACTGAGGCAAAACAACTTCTTGCTGGCTGTTAACTAAAGTGCCTGCAAGAGAAACACGCATAGAGAAAATCTTTCAATGTTATTTTTGGTCCCACTAACGTATCAACAAAGGCCAATCTAATTACAGGCAACGCCACCGCAGTGCTGTTACGGGTTTGAAGCTTATCTCAACATGAGATCTTTTCATAAACACGGCAAAGTTATTCGCCCGTGTCTGCCGAAAATGTTGCCCATGAAATCACCTTTGATGTTAAAGCGTCCAGAACATGTTACAAATGAACAGGTAGCGCAAAACTTTAAACAAACTGCAAGTTTCAAATCATGCGATATATAAATTGGGCAATTAAAGCAACCAACACAACAGCGTTTCATGCGATAAAGTTTTATTTGGTATAGCTTTTGTATTTGGGAAACAATTGGCACTCCTGCGATTAAATGTTTTCTTTTGTATGTGTGACATATGCGCGTACGCACGTGACAACAACGAAACAATTATTTGTGCATCTTTACATTTTCCGCGAATATATTTTTTTCCAAACTCAGTACGCACCAAGGTGTTCTATAAAATGTTTGCTTTTCGAGTATATGCGCAGTTTGCCACAAAGCTGTTCATGAAGAAGCGCTTTTGCTTTGCTTCATATCATGATAGAAATTACTAAGCAGTGGTTTCGTGACAGACGTGGAAGGTATTATAGTGCAGCCGCTTCATTGTTTTTGTATGGGCTCTGAAATGATTGATACCTACAACGGTTGGTTTACCAACGTAGCGCTTGTCGAAAGACTGACCATATAAAGTAAACCAAAGGTAAGACCCAATGTATCGGAAGAGTGGAAAGCACCTTAGGTTCCTCTTTCAGATATCGCGAGGAAACCACCCTAGTTCTTCGCTTGAATATTATGAGAAAACCACCGTAAGTTCCTCTTTTAGATATTACGAGGAATTTGTATCACGCCAACTAAACAAAGACCATTGTTGCCCGAATAGTGGAAGAATTCACGGGACACCAACGAAAATATTTTACAGAATGCATCACAAGGCAAAAATATTTTGGGGTCGGGTCGCAGTTAAAGCATAGCGCTTCTGGTCTTGCTCAAGGAATGGGCAATTAATACCGCTGAAGAAAACGAATTTTGAAAAGCTGGTCTCTTCATGTAAACCCGGTATAAGCAAGACGCACAAATAGACACACTTCCGTGTAGTTTAGATGTGCAGAAAAAGATTTTGGCAAAACAAAAAGACTTTGGCAAAACTTGTTTGAAATGCTAACCGAAAGCACTGATGAGGCTTTCTTGTGACACTAACTACAGTAAATAGCTATTACAGCACAAAAATAGCAACACCGAATCGTACCACTCATCGACACCCCACTCGAAGAAAAGGGAGGAACCATTGTGGAATCACTTGCCATGCCACCTGAAGGAAAAATTTGGAAAGGAATTTGAAATCAAGACAAAGCTAATGACAACAACAAAAACGAAAAGGTTTTTAAAGTTGATCTATCAACATTAGCATAATCAAGCGAAAGCGAAGTACAACTATAATTGTGTAGAAGTTCGAAATTTTTCAAATTTATCAAGCGGAAGAAAGCGCTTTCCCAGAGCGTTTTCAATACCAAAAATGTAGGTATTCATGATCGCAATCTAGAACACCGACCAACCAAGAACGCTGTCTTTACGAATGCATGGTTCACCAACGCGTGTGTTTGTAAAAAGTACAACGTTTCTCATTTATTCGATTTGAAATGACTCGATGTTTCTTGCGGATACTTGTCACATTCTGATGCGCACTGAAACGATTCGACACTCGAACCTACGTGCGATGCCTACCTCTATATTTGCATTTGATAATAGAAACTATTTCGCGTTATCTTGTACCGGCACTACCTTCAGCACTCTGCTGAATATTGGACGGCGATTGTAGCAAATTTTCCAAGTCTTCAAATTCCATAGTTTCAGGCGTAAAGTATTCGGACGAGGAATCTGAGATGCCTGTAAGGTGCTGCCCACTCTGGCTAACCGACAACTCTTGGGAGCTGGTCGCGCTTATTTCCAAGGGGTAGCTTTCGGACAATTGAGGCAGACGCTGGGCCTCAAGCGCTTGAGCTACGCCTGGCGGCGAGGAGGGTAGACGGTAGGTATGACCCAATACAACAGACGGATCAACGGAGTAGTGCGGTTGCTGAACGGCATCATCGCAAGACACACTCAACGACGATATTCGTTGTGGGGGAACAGGTGCGGACGCGTCTGTGTTTGAGAAAACGACAGCGATTGACAGTAATTAAATTGCAGGTTTTGCGGATGTTCGTTTTTGCAAATGCAGAGAAGAACGTTTACGCTTACGTTAACGATTAGGCAAGTCAATCTAAGCGAATCTTCGGAGTTAGACAGTTACTTAGTGAAAACAGATGGTCTGAATAATCAAATTTGACATCATTACGAAAACAGCAGGCAATATTTTTCTTTGCAGGAAGTGCTTGCCTAAAGGAACACCGACATTATCATAGGATTTATGCAGTGCGTTTATGTAAGAGATCGTTATCGTTGTTATTGGTGAAAGAAGCATGGATGCAATGAAGATGACATGAACACAATAAAACATGGAAAAAATTAAATGCTTTTACCAACAGGATGTGAAGGAGACGATTTACTACGACCCTTGCCTTTCTTCTGAGCTCTTCGATGTTTCTTAGCTGAAAAACGCACAGCAAAGCTTGTTAGATCTGCCCTTCTGTTTGAAAAAAGATATTTAACCTACAATCGCCAACCTAAATTACTGTTTTGAAATAATTTGAAAATTTGCAAAACTGACAATAACTTAACAAATTTGAGGTGACATAACCAAAATATGCATTCACCTAAAAAGACTTTTTTTTTACAAGACAACATACAGGTGAGAGTAATTTCCTGGTGCGAAAGAAACAAATGGTCCCAAATCAATAACTACTTTTTAACATTTGCAAGGAAAGACCATTGAGTTAATTCCTATTCCGAGTTTTGTCTGGCTAGTGTTGCAGCCAGTGACCCTAATATAAGGCGATTAGTCTTTCTGACTGCAGCACTAGCATGGAATTATTTTCCTTGTCATCAAACCACATAAAACTGCCTTTTGATGGTTTATAAAGAGAAGAAAATATAAAACTAGCAGAAAAAAGTGAATAGATAAAGCCATAACATGGACGATCTAGGCATGTAAGCATTGCATAACAACAACATAAATGCAAAGATTTGAGAACAGATGTTTATGATTTTTAAAAGACAAACCAGCTCAAATAACTTTGAGACAGACAGAATCAAAAAGTTTTGCAAAAACAGTCTTTTACGATCTAATATTGATTTGCTCAAGCCTTTTCATCTGATATGATTCATAGCTATATAAAAAAAACGAACAAAGATTATGAAAAAAAACAAAACACAGTCTTATGATTGGCTATCACCTTGGTATTCTTCCTGTGAAAGCTTTTTGAATACTCTGTAGTTTCCTGTTTGTTTGTCAAGAACATTTCGTCCAGGAACTTCATCGAAGTGGTTTGATTTTTGGATCACATTAAGAAAGTTGCTCTTCAGGGAAGGCCACTTTGGAGGTTGGTTTTCATTGTATTCACCACGATTCCTAGCCCAAGCCTATGTAAATTAAAGCAAAATATGTCTGTAATCATCACGTCCTGACAAAATTAGTGTTTGTTCAATTAAATGTATAAAAACTGACTCAAACCATCAACTGGTGAGAGAGTAAACAGCTACTATTCCTATAATCAAATGACAGCATAAATTAGCAACTCAAAACTGTTGTATTTGAAATGCATTAGGCTAGGCCGATGACATCACCATGCTTATTCATAAAAATATGCAATGCGAACAATAACATGTGAACTCATTTGGGAACAAATTTTTGTCTCATTCCTTTGCTTAAGCGTCCATTTGTGAGAACCTTCCTCACTTAATGAAGTGCACATCAACCTCTGATGAATCAGCAAATTACATTGAGCCAAGGTAGTTGCTACATTTTTATAACAGAAATACTGATGAAAAAATCATGCAGGCCATTTTATTTCAACTTAGGGACTTTGCCAAGGGTTGAATGTTCAGCTTATGACTGTAACTATCATAAATCTTACCAGGAGCCCCATACAATATACCCAAATCTGATGGTTAGCTTAAGTGAAATACAAAACTAAGGATCTATGTGCATTAGAACCATATGCAGATGATCTTAGGGTTGGTGCTGATAATTGTGTGAATACAAATGCTATTAATCATCAAGGAACACATTTGAATGATCTGTTTTTGGAGATTTTCAGAATGGATACATACAAACTAGGGTAAAAATACTAGATGAATGATCAAGTAAACCAAACTTTTCAAGTTTTTGTGAACAGTTATTTTTGTATGCCAGATTCAAGTTTTGCATCTTGTGGTGGTCTTTTACAGCAGATTCTTATTATGAGTTCATGAAATGTGGACAAAGCAATGCTAGTATATATATGGGTTAAAAACAAGATGACAATCTGGTTTACACTCCTGCTAGTGTGATGCTCACTGAAACAAATTGATAAAAAGCAAGTTACAAATAAAAAATTATTGAAAATAAAAAATTTAAACCAACTACATTTTTACTGTTACAATCAGGGCTGTGGAGTCAGATTCCTATGAGCACTAGGAATCAGAGTCAGATTTTTTATCCGACTTCAACTCTGGAAGTCCATTGGATCAATTTTTACATCACACTTCTCAGTTAAAGAGTCCTAACTCATGCCTGTTGAAATGGTGCAATTTAGTTTGAAACTTCTATTGAAACAGATAATTCTTGCTGTGTACCACGATTTCCATTGATTGCTAGCTGCTACAAAATTATTGACAACTAAACTTCATTCCGATTATATTCAAGAGTCAGAAATTTTGAAAAGGACTAAGTTGAAGATTTTACCTCTGGCTCCGCAACCCTGGTTACAAGCACAGTTTCCTTTGAGGACTGACCTTGTTGAGTGCAAAGACATTTTGAGAGACCACAAGCATTTTATCTACAGTATATACCGAGATGGTTATAAATCAAGATTTTAATGTATTTTACAAGTGGACTGCAGTAAAGCAAGTTTCTTCTGTATTTTGAGAGATCATTGGAAATATTTGAGAGACCGTTTGGGTCACTCAAAACACCTTAAAAACACTGGTTGCAAGCAATTGTCTACATTACAGAATACAATTAATTGAGAGAAAGTAGAAAAATGCAACCATTGCTAGCCCTATAAACAAAATAACTTAAAATGTTACCCTGTAAATCATTAGCACATTAAAAATTGTTACACAGATTTTAGCAAAATTTTTCCTAAAATAAAAGTTCCTGCAGTCCAGGGCTAAGCACTGCAAACATTGTGAATGCATAATGTAATGAAATCATGCACAGAAGCAAACAATTGTGATGCAATGAATAATATCTAACTGAAACATTCTTAATGATGAAAGCCATTGCCTTATTTTACATAAATTTTAGTATTACTCAGTAAGGCCGTTATTCTATTAATTATGAAAAACTTACACGAAACAATTCAAACTCCTTAACCCAGTGTGGATCTCTCTCCATCTTGTTCCATGGAATTCGAAAATAAATTCTTTCAGTATAATCCAACCATCTTAAACCATAAAATTCTTCATTGTCAAGCTTTTTAACAAGCCACTGGCGAAGTGCAATTTGAAAGTCCTCTGAATGTTTTGAAACCATTTCATGAGAGTTTATATTTATTATCAGGTTTAGCAATTTTACCAAGCTCACCTAAGTGTTATAAAAAATGGCAAAATGATTTAAGGCAAACTGTTTATTGATCCTAGCAGGAAATATAGCTTGTAACCTGAGCATTTTTTTCTAATTATTTGCAAAATATGTTGTTATCTTGTTACATTTTATCAAAAGCATATCTACAAGTAAATCCAAGTTGATACTATTGCTATGAAGTGCCAATATCATATTTTCTGCAAGCATTGAAAATGCTATCACAGTTTGCCCTTTCAAACTGCTCCAAACTAGTACCTAATAAATTTACCTTGACTAACCAATTGAAAGTACACAAATTAAGCCAACTGAAAATTAAGTTGTTATATAACATAACCCAGTATCTAAATCCTGAAACCTCTGGCCAGGTGTTCTTAACCTTATTAGAGATACTGGAGCCTTCAACTTTCATCCATACATTCAATTAATAATCTTTTGTAATTAGAAAAATAGGATATGTCTCTTTCAAACCATATGTATATATTTTAATAACATAGTTTGAACGTATCTCAGAAAATTGGAGCGACACAAATTGAATTTGTACAATTTTAACTCGAATGTTACGGCCATTTGTACCCTGACAAGAAACTCTCTTCACAATACGGTCATAAATCATGCAACCTGTACATTGGACCATCACAATCTTACGTTTGGCGAAATAGTTTGTTATGGACCTCTTGTCAATTTCATCTTATTTATGCATTTCCAATTTCCATGGGCATTTTTCCTCCGAAACAAATTTATCAAGCAAAAAATCTTTAAGAATTTCTACACAAGTTTCAGTAACACTGAAAAAGAAGACTACCTACTCACAGATTCTATTACTATTTTGAATGGCCTAATTTAGGTATTTTCTAACAGTTGAAAGATCACATCTTTCATTAATTGCTATAGCAGCTATGTAATGAAAATTGCATAAAACATGATGATTCATTATTAAAAAGCTTGTTTTTCACTTTTCATACAATATGTGATGCTTTTTGCCAACAACTATCTTATTGATTTTGATTCTTTCTTTGACGTCTGTTTTTTTGCTGATACATTTTGGCCATTTTTTCCCGTAATATAATTAAAAAGTACTGTAGTAGTATTCTTATGACTGAATTGAAAATCCACATATCTATTCTGTGAAACCATTGGTAGCCAGTCAGCCAATCTGCTGTCTTGGTAATACAGTAGAATTTGCCTAATTCGTCACCTCAAGAGGATTAGAAAAAAGTGACGGATTAAGCGAAGTGACGAATTACACAAACAGGTGAAAACTCTATCATACAAGCCTGTTAGTATATACTTTAACATAGTAACTCATACGCATACAGTGCTCTTATTTGCAGTAAAATACAAGTTTATGACGTTGTGGTTGAATGCAACAATTAATTCCTCTGCTATGTCTGGACTCCTCCATTCAATCAAGCACATTTTAAATCTTTAATAAACTTTTCTGCGTTCTCTCAATGGGGAGTCGGGTCGTGCTTCGCACCTTGTGTATAAATTCGAAAAACAAATTGCAAGGTGCAACAATTCTCAGATAAAGATCCTTAATTTGTTTGAATTCCCACACGTACTAGCTGCTTAGAAATCTAAAGCCAAACTGCAAATGACGAATTAGACTAACAAAACGCTTCTCACAGATAGAAAGAGGTGGCGAATAAAGCAAATTGACAAATCAGATGAACAGAAATGTACACAAACGATAGGGATTCTGCTGGCCGGGACCAACAAAGAAGTGACAAATCAAGCGAATTGACGAATTAAACGATGACGAATTAGACGAGTTCTACTGTACTTGATAAATAAGGGTATTCTGATTTGACTTCAAGCTCTTAAATGCTCTGTCCATAGACCTTTATGAAAAATTCGTTCCCAGGGCACTATTATGCCTAGAAGCGCACCATAAATGCTTTTTAGGCTATATCACAAAAAATTAAATGTCCGACATATATGTGTTTTCAAGAGGTTAGAAAATATTTGCTGTAAAGGTGTGTGTCTGCAGAGTAGTACGTAGGCTTAATCATTTAAAAGCACCTGACTTATTTATTTAAGGAAGTGAGTACGGATACGTCTGGCCTGACACAATTCAAATAAAAAGGTGACTTTGTCAGTTCAACGGCATGGATCTCGTAGCCTAAGGGTAATGCATTACGGCTGCTATGCCAATGGTTTTCCATTCGACTCTCACCTTACAGACTTTTGTTTTTTTTTCTTTTCTTTTTTTCAGGCTTACGTGTTACCTTTAGGGGTTAGTGTTAGAATTAAGTTTGGGCTATGGTTAGGGTTTATCTTTTATGTTTAGTTCGTTTCTACCAAGCCTTCTGCATTCTCGTTGTGCGTTACTGTTATGTCACAGGTGGCAATGGCATATGAATTACTTTTCAAATTTCAAGATCCACAGGTGTATCTATAGCCACTGCCTTTATTTAATGTAACAAAAAGAAAAAAACATGACAACTAATCTGAAATCTGACAAATTTCATGAGTTTCCCACAAACTAAAAAAAATTGCAAAAAAATAGAGTTACGTTTTACCAAAGACAAGTGTTGTTATTTTGTGACAATATTGACAGCCCTGCAAGAATAACCGTAAATGTGCAGTGTTAGTGAAGACGCAATTATTAATACAGAGGTGGCTGCAATCATATTTTCAGACTCTGACTCCGGTTTTGTTCTAAAATGTTTGAATCCTGATCCAGCTTCGAAGTTTTTTTTTATATCAAGAAACCGAATAGTGTTCAAACACGGAAAACCATCTAATGTACGTCTACTATGCAACCAAAATTAAACAACATTTGCACTTGTTTTTAAGCAATTGCATTTATAAATAACAACTCAGAGTCAGACTCCTGCTACTGTCGAAAATAAAGTGTCTCCGGGTCTGGTATTTCAAAAATTTTTCACTTCGGTTTGGGTCCGACTCCGAAAAAACTGCAGAATACTGCCGGAATCGACCCCAGCACTCTGGACGTACAGCCAGGGGCCACTTCTACAAGCGTTGCCTGTATGTTCTCTTCTGTTTCCATTTGGGAATTTCCCTTAAAAAAAACTGAGCTCTCGCTTGGGGTAGTTGTACGTTCAGTCAACCATGACCTTTCTCATAACTACAACCGGCGTCAAGCGAAATTTCTGATCTCTGCGAAATTTCTGACCTATTCTTGTTTGTCAGATATTTTGCCTCTCAGAGTAAAAAAATAAAGTTTGGCGATTACTTTTTTGATGTGTGTTGTGTAAATTAAAACTTTTTGATTAGATCTCAGATACCCACAACAAGCTACAGTAGCCTACCTACGGGAAAGCATAACCACTGAAACATAATGGACTTTTTCTTAGATTTCAATTATTTTTATTTTTTAAACCCTAATCCGACGTACCTAAACACTAAACCCTCAGCCCTAACAATAAGTTTTCTCAGCATATTTGATATGACCACTAGGGTTGCCAGATTACTTGAATTTTTTTTGTTTTTCAAGAGATGCGGTGGACTACTTTAATGGGTGTGCGCAGAGGGGGGAAAACGTGTTTTTGCCCCACCAAGAAATTGGGATTAAGAACAAAAAAATATTAGAAAATTTGAAGTCAGCATCTCGATTCCCAGGGCCGTCCCTAGTTGGTTAGGGGCCCAATGCAAGATCAATGTGCTGGGCCCCTCTGGGCAGTGGGCAGGTAATGTTATGACGTCATCGTGCTCAGTCAACCGTGTTAAGACCTTTTCGATGAAGATGTTTTAGCAAAATGGCCTATATGAAATATGAATACGAAAAAGAAAGGTGAATTATTGGAGTTGATCTGTATGTACAATGTAATGCAACATTTTCTTTTATTTGGAGGGGAGTAGGTAATGTGTCCCCTAGCTACATCGATAGCAAGGAGGTGCTGAAATAATTTTGCCACCGCAACTTTTCATCACTGATTCGCTGTTGATTTACTAAATCAAACCAGCAACACTTCGTTAGTGTTTGCTCAGCCTTGAGCAATTGAACACTTGCCTGTAGGTCTACATGACAATTGGACTTTTCATGCTCAGCTAAGCACAATCTAGCATTAAACCAGTCAGAAAGGCTATCAATGGGTAGTGCTGTATTAACATCGGAAAACATGCTTACAAGAAAGCAAAATATCCAATTTTTCCAGCTGAGTGCACCATCCATTTGCTTTGCATCACCTCTCCATTGGATAATTTGCGTTGTAAATAGCAATTTGAAAATTTCCTGCCTGCTACATCTTTGGGAAATTAATAATTCAAATCTAACGTTTGTGGACCTTTCGCGATTAGAAAATTTCGCTGAGCTGTTGAAAGACGTTTGACCCAAGACGCAGGATCCTCACAATTTTCGATAAAGCTAACATTAGGATTGTCGTTTATCCACTCAGAATCTGAATCACACTGCTGGCCCCAGGTATATGATGATGTAGCTTGTTGTGCAGGTTGCACAGGAGATACAGGAAGATTGTGCAGATCTTGCTCCTTCAATATATTGAGTGATTTCCTATCTGATTCCTCGATCTCGGCGGTACGAGTCTTCTAAACGATAATTTCTTTAGTGCTCCGCTGACACGCTTTCTTTCAGTTTCCTTCGCTGCTTTCATCTTCCTCTTTTCATTGCCACAACGGTAGGTTCTGCCTATGTCACGTTTTCGTATTAGCATTTGTTATGTGGAGCATCTTTGTTTCCCTAAACAATATTTGGTTATTTCAGCAAAGTTGCCAGACAGCAATTACAAATAAAAATCTTTTAACTTTGCAGATATTTTGCATCAGTTTCGATCAGGGCCGGCCCTAGCAGATGCGGGGCCCAATGCAAGACCTGGGCGCGGGGTCCAATGTAAGACCTGGGCGCGGGGCCCCTCTGGGAAGTGATTTTATGACGTCGTCGTGTTCAGTCAACCGTGTTACGATCGTGGTAGAGCGCAGATATGCAGTACTGAACTAACACTAGAATTGAGCACGTTTGCTAACGTTCGAGAGGAAATTTGCTAGTTATGACGAGAAGGTTCTTTTTTAACAATGAAATTTATATGGCGTTTCTACTGAATTCTCAAGCGCAAGTTGTATCTGGCAAATAATGAATCATCTACCCAAACACCATGGTGCGCGGCCCCAGAGGCGCTGGGCCCAATGCAGCTGCATCGGGCCCAG
>Ga0210059_1004083_pt1 | contig 23502 bp, 15 predicted proteins | sample Ectturendosymbi2_FD_188042 | JGI IMG/M metagenome (GOLD analysis project Ga0210059, IMG submission 188042) | Ecteinascidia turbinata endosymbiont from Florida, USA - Sample 2 (SPAdes) (version 2) | ecosystem: Host-associated > Tunicates > Ascidians > Unclassified | place: Key West, Florida...
ATGTTCTACGTTCATTTGTTTTTTGCTTTTGTTTTCCTTTTCATAACGCTTATTTGATGTCCAACTGTTGTTTCTCAACACTCGTTAAAAAGTGATAAACGGGGTTGGTTGACTAGATGACCGCCACTGTCTTCCGCCAATCCTATACGACACAGCGCCCCTCTTTGTTTACACTGATCAGCTATTGTGCCATTGTGTTTTCATTTGCTCTAATTTTCGCTAATGGTTGGTTTACTGTACTCGATGGCTTTTATGGTACTTCTGCTTGTTGGCTGAGTCGTATGAAACAATAAACCATTACCATTACCATTACCATATAAACTTTGAAATTCTAAGACATTTGTTTTGTGAGAACTACGCACACGTTCATGAACCTCTACCAGTGATTACCTGTTGTTGAACTAATTATTCCAGCGATTGGTAGAATGCCGTCCACATACACTTTGAGATTGGCAACCATGGTCTGGACTTCTTCATATGTCATTTTTCCTTCTTCATACTTTTGAACTGTGGTGGAGTCTAATAAGTCGGCCGCGAGAAGATCTTGCAGTAAAACTTGTCGTTTTGTAGCCGATTCAAACACCACCTAACATCGTTGACAGAACAAAGTTGGTGAATTTTGCGGCACCCGTAAAGTGAAAAACACGTTCTATTGCAACGAAAAAACACAAAAATTAACTGGATGTCCATATAACTAAGAATCACTTCTAGCCGTGTGCTTTCATGACTTCTACAAATTTAATCAGCAATAACGTTTAAGTGACGTTGAAGTCTAATCAATGAACGAATCAACTCCAGTTTAAAACTTTCGGTCTAAAAAAGTTGTGAAAGAGTTTTGAACAAATTATTAAACAGCAAGTTGGTTCGGTTAGGTACGCGAGGTTTCAGCCCCATAATTGCATTTGAGCTCGTTTCAACAAAGTCGTGAAAATACAGTAACAATGGAACTGTACGTCACAGTACTCAGAGGTACTACTGGTTGGGCAGGTGTCTACAGCAGGCAAAGATTTTCATTTACTTTTGACATCTTCAAGGCAACGGTTCTTGGAGTCACTTGGAATGGAAGCAGACGTAGACCAGTGTGTTCGTCAATGATGCACCTGCAAAAACAAAAAAAAACTATTTAAATAATATATTAATTACACTGCGAGTATAAAAAAAAACAAAACAGATAAATGTATGGAACATATTTCTTCTCTCACCGGTTTTACATTATATTGGTTGGTTTGAAATACTTCAGAGCATTCACCGTAGCTTTTACTGAAATGTTCATGAAATCTACCGAAAAAAGTTTTCCACTTCTTTTGTTTGCCCACTTTCAGGTTTTCAAAATAATATTTTCTCCAGATGATTTCCCAACGATTTTCAAATAATAGAGCAATATACATTGAGGGAAACAAAAAGAGAAATGTTTTCGCATAGAATTTTGATGTGTGGGCCTTAACGTATTTTTATGTGTGTGAACAAGTTGCATGAAACGAAACTTGAACAAACCTAAATTTTGATAGTAAATCAGAGACAGGTGACTTTCTTTTTAGCTTGTTAATGTTTTTTTTCAACGGCAAATGCAACTTCGCTAAGAACTAGTAGTTTCAGAGTACCGACGATGCTAAAAATGCAGTCAGTTTTTAAAGCAAATTCAAAACTGATTTTCCATGGACGAGTTTGAGCCGCACCAGATTTTGATGGTTAAAATTTGCTCTTTCCATAAGAACATTGGTCATTCAGTGTGTTGCAGCATTGGTCATGATTTTTCAAAATCACCCTATTAGGACAGACGTTTTTATGAGGAAATGGTAGCCCAGCTGGCTACCTCGTTCACTTCCATTTTGAATGCTATCACTTCAGCCACTTTCTTGCTATACGCGTTATATCAAACTGACCTTTGCATAAGCTCAAGATAAGTGAGGTTTTCCTCCGTGTTAGGATCGAAGAAACCTCTTGCATCGTCTGAAGGATCTTCAAGAATCTTGTTCAGTTTTCGGTCGAACAGAACACGTTCGTAGGCTACTTCTACTGGAAGTCTGAAATTGGCGTTCGGGTCAATGATACCTGAAAATGTCAAATTGAAAACTCTAGGTTTTCTTGAAACGTTTGAGGGATCAGCTTACTGGGATTTATTTTCAGCTTTTTGCGATGATGCAAATTTGTACAAATCTATATTCAAGTAAGTCCGCTGTAATCTCCACAATGGGGTGAGTGGAAGCAAAGAATCGATCAGCAAATTTTTAATAGGAAATCTATTTCACGTAAAATTACATATCCAAATCCTGAAATCTGCAAGCAATGCTTACAGCTGAAAAGTGTGGAGATTACAGCAAAAGACGAAAAAGCAAACAATTGTAAGACTAAAATGAATAAATTAGAACACAAGCTCCCAAACATAAATTGCAAAATAGGTCTTCTAATAATTGATTTCACTAGATTCACTGGAACATCAAAACTGACTCTTTGACATAAGAACGAGTGTGCAATGCTTGAGTGAGTGTGCATTCGTTACAATGGCAACTAATTACGTGCATCTTTTGAATGATGTGATGGGACTAAACAGCAATGATAGCACAATGCGCGGTCACCAAAGTCGGGCGACGTAAAAGAACACAAAGTATTGGATGCAAGAACTATTTCACACAAGCGAAGATCATGTTTTGAACATTAATTTTGAATCAAGATGGTGATATCAATTACCTTCACAGATATTGAGAGAGTGCAAACTTCTTTGTTAGAAAAAAGTAACAGCGTATGCTTCGTCTAGGGAGGATTCATTTAATATGCCACCGCTCTTCAGATAGTGTCGCTACAAAGCCATTTGGTAATTGTCACTTTTGCAGTCTGTTTTTTTTCAATTACTGCGGTTCGACAACCATCTTACGTTCTGACGTAAAAATTATTGTTATTTTGGCCAACCTACAGTTTATGGCATACATAGGTGTAGTGTAGGAGCAGGAAAAGTTTTGGGGGGGCGAAGAATTTTTGCACGAATTTGCCAAACTTGCCCAAAAGTATTTCCTGCGCCAAGCAGTGCATGAAGACCAAAAGAAGACATGAAGACCAAAAAAGGGCATTAATTTTTCTGAGCGGGCGACGTTGCTAGGAGAGAACTAAATGAAATTCAAAGGTATTTCATTCAGTCTCATTTGAAGTTGTCAAAACACCTGGGCCTAAACGTTTTGGGATTTGCCTGAAGTTTCATGGATTTTGCCAAGATCCATGACAAATCAAACGTTTTGCGGATGTGCTTTCAACCCCTTCACCCCCAGTTCCTACACCACTGATGGCATGTCACACAAGTCGCTATATTATAGCCATAACTTACGCATGTCACGTTGTGGTTCAGTGGGAAAGTTAATTTTTGCCATTGTTAGTGACTCCAACCGCACCAGGGATTATTGGTGCTTTCCATGGCAGCCACAAAATGCACAGTGCTTTCAAGGTCTTGTAACACTTTTGATCTGCCTTTCTGTCTTGCCGAAAATTGGTAATAAGTGCACTAGCATTGTTGTTTGCTCTCATCACAGCCCAGTGTGTTATCATTGTTGTTTACACCTATAAATTAACGTTGCCATGTCCTGCGTTTAGTTTTCTAATTGTGATGGTTTTATCTCCAACTGTTGCATTGGCTTTCCTTTTGCATGATGGCTCTTTGTATCTGGGGATTTTAGTGGATACCGACCTCTGAGATGACAAAGACATTCAGAGACAACTACGATATCAAAGTTGTGCAACAAAAAATCTGTGTTTCCTTTTTCCCAATGTTTAAATGCAGTTAAAAATGTATTTATTCGTTCCTTCCGTTTTGGTGAAATTTTAGAAAGTCAGGCATGCAGATATTCCGTGTGGCCTAAAATGTTGGATGCAGAGGTCTGTACCACCTGCCTCGAGTGCGAGTGTTAGCAGTCATCAGGTTCAACGCAGCATTCCTGCCTTTGTGGCCCTGTTACCAAAAAGTGTGTACCCGTTTCTCGAAAGATTCAGAAAATCTAACAACGTACAGTTGCGTGCTTTCATGCAGTCACATTGTTTATATTCGTCCTCATTGCCTGAACGATAGGTGGAGGAGCAGGCAAGTTGTTGGGGGTGCAAAGGAATTTTGCCTAGATTCTTCCAAAATTGCCCGAAAAATACTTCAACATAAGTGACCTCCAAAAAAATTAAAAAAGCTTTTCATGTGAATTCGGGCGCCGTTAAATTCTAATCGAAGCATTTTCAGGGAGTTTTAGGAGGTTCTCGCCATTTTAAGGGAGTGTTGGGTGTCATTTTCAGGGAGTTTTAGCAAGTTCTTTGAGATTTTGCCTGGATTTTAGCGGATTTTGCCCGGATTTTATGGGATTTTTCCCAGAGTTTCACCGAATCAAAAATTTTAGGGGTGCTATTGCACCCCTGCACCACGGCCTCCTACACCAGCGCTCTGAACACTATACTTTAATCGCATTTTACTTCATGATTGAATTCTCGGATATTGCAGTGTTTTTTCATTTGAGGGCGTGTCATGCCACAACGCATTAATACTTTACCTGGTCTCGGCCAGTTAAGGAACTGACGTCTTACTCTGTAGTAGCGTTTTGCTAAGTGTTACGGGTTAGCGAACAATAGTGTTAAGAAAGTGTCTGTGACACTGTGGTTCTGCTTCCAACGCCGTTGTAAAACGCTCTACTTTTCTTTTTGTATCAAACTGCGTTGTGAAGACAGTGTGTGCTTGTGCTATGGACTTCGTGTCTGATTACAAATTAAATTCATTCATTCATTTGTAGTGTTTCTGTGCATTGCCTGGGTTCTATCAATCAATCAATCAATCAATGAACAAATTCCCATCGCAGCGTTTACAGGCGCACTCTAGAGATTTATTGCCATTGTAACGAATGCAAATTCACTTAAGCGTTCAACCCACGTTCTTAGCCACAACGGTAAATTGATTCAGGCAATACACAGGACAGTTACGTTACTCGGACATTGCCGTTAGTCAGCTCGCTTCGATGCTCCGGAGATATTGATTATTTGTGAAGGACGTATTTTCAATTTTTAATTGTTGCAACTTGTGTTCCTGGCAACAGTCGGTTATACATTCGATGTTCTAGTTAAATAAATTACTTGGGAAAGACGTGTTTTCTAGTTTGTATTGTGGCGTCTGGCCTAGTGGTTAGAGCGCTTACTTCGTGTCTGTGCGTCATAGTTCCGCGTGGTTTGAATCTCTACCGGATCGTACCAAGACCTTAAAAACTGGAATTTGGTTAGTCTGACTGTAGTAGGAAAACTCCCCAATGTGGATGCATCTTCGTTGGAGGCTGGTCGTGTTACTTCCTGCCTTCCCATCGGAACAACTTCGAGACATGGCCCATCTTTGCAAGCCCCTAAACAAATCTCTATCCTGGCGATCGTTGAAGGCACTTGAAAGACAATTCTTGTGATGTGCTGTCACATTGTTGCAATCTTGTACTCGCAATTGCGTTGTGAAAGAACTTTCTGCAGATGTTCTCGTGTCTTCACCGTTCAGATCGTCGCGTTTGCGATGGCATAGGCCATGAATAGATGTGGCAACTTGCGTTCTGATATATTTATTTTAGTCTCGAATTGTTTTCCTCTCTCTGCTTTATCATCAGACTTTCATCTTTTGACCCGTAAATATTGATTGCAGATTTCTGCAGATGCGTAATTTTACGTGAAGGTGTGACGTTTGTCAAATATCTGAAGAAGTCGGAAAATGCCCACAATACGAACTAGTGCGAAAAGCCGCGAAGGAACGGCGAAACAAAGGCGACTGATATTTAGAGCACCGCTGGCGCTGAAGTTTGGGTGGCGTTTCTCTGCCCTAATTGCTTGGCGTTATTATTCCTGCTTAAATTATCTCAAGCGGTAACTCCTTCAATTGAGGTCTCAGTCTCTTTGAAAAAATACGTGGCTGCCACAAAATCGATTTCCTGTTCAAATTTTGCCGATCGATTCCTTGCTTGCCCCCACTGTGCGTAATACTTTCTTATAAATGTCTAAAAATGAAGAAAATAAAAATGAAATAAATAAAAAACCTCAAGTAGTATGTTTTATGGATCATGAATCAAAATTGACATTTTTTTTCAATGTGTATTGTCTCACCTGATTTTATAGCAATATCAGAAACTAAATTGAAATCAAAGTGTAGTACAAATATACAAATTTCTAACTACACTTTGTTCATGTTGATTCCTTTAACCAGTGTTTGAGGTGTTCGCCTGTATGTAAACACAAAATTGCAGCATACTGTGAGACAAGACTTAGAATTACCTATAGATGGATGTAAAAGTCTTTTCATTGAAGTGAAGTGAAATAATGTTAGTGACAAAATATGTGTTGTTAGAATGATCTTCAGATACCCTTCTCCTAACTTACAAGCTTTTCAGCTTGCTTTCACTGATCTACTTGAAACCATGCACTCTGAAAAGAATAATTACATAATCGGAGGCGGCACAAATGCAAAGTTATTGAAATACCAAATTGACACACACATTTCTGAATATTTTGACAGTATTTTGAGTCTTGGCTGCATATCTCTTATAATCAAACCTACCGGATTTTCTTCTACTCCTCAACCCTCCTTACTCGATCATATCAATATAAATATAATTGATGACAGCACCACTACTGGAATTACATTCTATGATATCTCTGACCATCCTTCCAGTGCCTTCGACGATCGCCCGGGCAAAGATTTGTTGAGGGTGTTGAAGAGACCACCCATTTCTCAACCGCAGGAACTTGGTCTTCGACGAGGTTGTTCCGATGAGACGGCAGCGTTGAGTGCATTAGTTATAAATCTTTACTTTTCAGTTACTCCCTGGGACGCCGAAGAGCGGAGGCATTGCTTCCCTTGTTCTTTCAAAAGGGGAGCAACAGGAGTGGAGGTAAGTTTTCACAACATTATCATGGGGAATCTCATTGTTAAGAAGAAGATCTATTTGAAACAAATTTATTGCAGCAATTCACGCACCCACAGCCTTCATAATGGTTTATACACTTTCTGTTATTATTTTTATGGTCAACATTGTTGCTGAACAGCAGTAAACATATTGGTTAAGAATTTTTTGTTTCTTTAAAGTGTGAATTTCCTCAACACTTACTGACCCTCTGCCCTATCGCTGATCCAACTGCTACCTGTGTTTTATCTAATTCCACCTATCAACTGAGCATCTCCACAGATATGATTGTGGAAATTCAGGTCACAAAATCGATTGTAAAACTTCGTACAGAGAGTCACTAGCGTTAGGTAATTTCTAGGTGAAAGTGGGTGACACATTTAAATCACATCAGGCTTTCGACAACGTAAACGCTAAATTTTCAGTACCAAAAGCAAGAAAACTTTGTCCTTGGAATTGGATAGTTGCAAGTAAAGCATTAGATTGCAGTGTTTCTTTTATTTTATGCTGCCACGAACGGGCTTGGTGGCAGCGCCAAACAGTTTCACCCCAGGCACGGGAAAACCGAGATACGCCACTGCTTGAAGTGTCGTTTGTTTTTTGCAAAGTGCTTTCACGTCGGTTGGTGCAACATGTTACTGTAGATAAAAGTTGCTTGAAATCCACGTAGTCGTATTTAAAATCGTTCAAACTAGAAAAAATCATTTTTGTAATTAACTTTGATAATGAAATGTCGCTTTTCTGCTACATCACACGTTCTTTTTCTCACATGCGTCACAGCATTTCTTTCACATTGCAGTTGATTTGAGGAAACGTTATTTTTGTAAGCGTGTTCGCAGAGGTCTTCACCTTGAGCTTCATACCTCGGTTTGTTCTAACTAAAAAAACAACTACATAATTCCATTTTTTCTAATCTGACTACTTTAGTCTTATGAAAAAAGTATCGACTTTGAGAACCGTGAATGACAATGTTATTACACTACCATAAAGCCTTATCTGTTTTCATTAACATTTGCATTTTCTTTGATGCTTACAACGTTCACAAGCTAAGCAACAAAAATTTTGCTCCCGTGTAAAGCTAAACATTTCACTGAAGAAAGAAATGCACAGCAGCGTTGAAAAAACTCGCCAGTTTGTCTGAGAGATGTCAATCGTGAGCAACATAATATATGCGATTACAGACATCCACTGTTGCTTTTCAAGTAACATAACCAGTTGTTGCGCTGCGTGTTTTGCTCAAATCGAAATGTTTTTCAACGGTCTCGCTGGGCTACCTTCCTACTTGTAACGAGGCTGTTATGTATCTAAGCACCATGAAAAACGCTCTTCAAAGACGACCAAGTTGAAAATGAAATTTTCTTTACAGCTTAGCAAAAACGCGCATAGAAAGCAAAGCTTCTTTGTATTCCAAGGGTTGCAGTGCTTGTAAGCAAATCTACCAAATGGTGCCGGTCATTTTTGTACCGAAACATCTCGTCATGTTTATTGTAATGTTGCACCCTCTCCAGTGTCAAGTGAAATTTGACTTGCGAAATTTCTGATTTTACACCATATATGCACGCACAGAGTAATATTCTACATACCAAATACGCTCATAAAACTGATTATTAGGGCCTAGGAATTCGTGTTTAGGTAAGTATGTCGGGTTAGGTTATGGGTTAGGGTGAGAAAAAGAAAAATAACTGAGGTCAAGGACAAAATCCGAAAATTTTCAATGGTAAAACGTATTCCCACGCTATAGCTTGTTGTGGGTACTTGATATCTAACCAAAATGTTTTGATTTACACAAAGCACATCCAAAAAACTAATTGCCAGACCTTATTTTTCTATTCTCGCAAGTAAAATAACAGAAGAACAATAACAGGTCAGAAATTTCGTTTGACACCGGTGGCGTTGCGATGAATGTGTGATTCACCACGAACGGGATGTGCGCGAAGAACAACAATATATAAATGTGGCGCGAGCAAGCAATCATAAGAGAAATTGCGACGCATGATCTCTATTGTTGCTTGCTGCCACAGTGTGAAGGTTTGCGCACTTGCCGCTCGGGTTTCCGATCGCAACAGTAATGTGTCAAGCTAACACTGGACATCGCGCATCAAACTTTACGGTGAATTCAATAAAATCAGAATAAATTTGCTTTCAAATGTTGAAGTTGTCACGCTTTTAACGTTTTGCACCAACTTTCAAGTTTTAGCGCACTTTGCTTTGAAGTCTTCGCCGATGAAGTTGTAATTTTGATATTTGTTTTGCAAACATTTTCCTTAAATCACTCACCACCAATAAACCTTGTTTGCTCCCCTATTTCTTCACTTGAAACATCTGGAAGCATCTGCGTTACTTTGTGTTGTAAAATGTATACTGCCAAATATCGGACGTAATTTGTGACACTCCCCGTTTCTCCAGTTGCAAATCAGTCATTTTGCCTACTCACTAAAATTATCTGACTCCTGTGTGAAAGTTTTTTCGTTGAAGAATTTTACACTTTCACTGAACGAGGCATCGAAAGCGCATTATTTTTGCTTTCTGCTACACATTCAACGTTCTGCTGTGCAGCAAAATCTAATAAGGATTCTTTGCCAAACACCAAATGCTTTTTCTTCTGTAAAGCTCGCGTTGTGCGTACAGTCGGTATGTTTATTGCTTAACAAAATTTTTGTACTTTTCAACATCAGTGATGACAACTGGGGGAATTTACGTATTAGTTGCGTAGTTTCGTGCTCTCATTTTGTATTGTGGCTTAAGCTGTTTGCTCGTCAATCTGGTCGCTGGTTTCACGCTCGTACCAAATCTTGTGAATTTGGGCGCTGATCATTGTTGAGTTTGTTGCTGTCTTCATTGTAAATAGTGCTTTCTGTTTGTTTTATACAGCGGCGGATATTTAGCTTACTAAAGCCTAGCAAACTTGTCTAGTAATGTTTGTATCTGAAAGGTTGCTCTGTCAGAATTTACTAAGCTAAGTAAGTCTTGAAACAGTGCTAACAGCAGAAGCTTATGCTCAAGCGGAAGGAGCTGTCTATCTAGCCAGAGAGTTGCGATGCTTCCAAAGTGTTCACGTTTTGGCTGCGCACAGTTGAAGACTTTATCGAAAGCTTAAGCGAGAGTAGAAGGGAAGGCGATCCTGCTAGAAATAAGAAGAGAATAATTATCAGCTGTTTGCTGCCGGCCATTTATCCCTACGTAGAGAACGCACCTGCTTACGAGGACATTGTCTCGAACCTGAAACGGCTGTTTCTAAAGAAGAAAAACAATTTTTATGTTCGTCACCTCCTAGTAAGCCGTCGTCAGAAACCAGGGGAATCCATTTCCGAGCTCAAGCTTTGAAACTCTTTTCAAAGGAGTGCCTGCTCGATTGCGGACATAAGCGCCAGCTTTCATCCCGATGAGCTGTCTCGCGACTCTTTTATCAACGGCTCGTCTTCTTCCGACATGAGACAGCGAATGCTGAAAAGGAAGACCTTAACTTCTCGCAGGCGTTTGATTTGGCCGATAACTTAGACAAGGCTCATCGTCAGTGTCTCACAATAGCTCAATCCGCTTCCCTTTCGCCAGCTATGCAATCCTCGAACGCCAATGATTCAGCTGAGCCGATCCGATAGACGCTGTTCTCTACCGGAGGACGGAATGAACCTCCCGTAAGAAACACTGCTGAGAAAGTGTCCTTTCTTGTGGCAAAAAAATCATCAGGGCCGATTTTGTCCACCTCGCAATGCAACCTGCAATTTCTGCCTCAAAAGAGGACATAATTCGAAGGTATGCTTGTTTCGAAACTCTTCGACCACCTCTCACCATGCGGTCCATGTTGTGAACGATTTATCTGCTGTTGGTGTTGGTCGACAGTTCCTCTCTAGCGCTCCTACGTACCTTGATTCTGCAGTATTCAATGGGACTTTGGATGGCGTCACTGTTCAGGTACTTGTGGACTCCGGTGCTTCTGAAAATTTTGTGGACCACAATATAGCACGAAGATTGAAACTGCGCTTCGATGGATCGCCTGCGTCTATTGCGATGGTTTCGTCAAATGTTTGCGTTCGAACTGGGGTTGTCAGATGGCCGGTATTTCACCGGGCTTGCCGGTATTTCACTTCTGAATTAGCAGAGGCCGGTAAAAGGCCGGTATTTGAAAATCAGTGCCTGAAGCCGGTATTGCAAAAATAGATAATTTGCCATAATTTCAAAAAGAACTAACGCAGAATTTCTCAAATTGCAATGAATCTTGTAGTGACTTTTGTCAGGACAGCTTCTTCAGCGAAGTTTATTTGCTGATGTTAACACTTTCCTGGGTGCGATTGACACGTCACAAACCGAAGTGTAATGAGCCAACCAAAATACGGCCAAATTATTAATTGTGGCTTCAAGACTGATTGTCTCCGCTTTCCTGTGTCGCTTACGAATTACAACACAGCTTAGATCAGGCGCTGTTGACAAAATGGTCGGTATTTTTACAAAACGCATTTCGCAACCCTAGTTCGAACTCTTGGACGCGTGGCTGGAACCTCAAACTTGCTGGATCGTACTTACCCGTCCGCTCGTTTCAGTGTCATGAATAACCTTTATGCCGATGTTATTGTCGGGCAAGTGTTTCCGCGACAACCCAGTTCAGTAATGTTCGTCATGAATGGACCCGAGAAATCTCCGACTATCGCCTCGCCTGCTTCATCTTCGAGCGGTAAAATTTCTGAAGCTGCTGCAAAGGTGGAACCTCCTAATTGTTCGAATTTCGTCTTCCTGAGTGCAAGCCTGTAGCCTGTAAATCGCACCGGTACCGTGCGGAGGACACAAATTTCATCAAAAACGAAATCAGTCGTTTGCTTGCAGCAGAGATCACAGAACCCGCCAGATCCCCGTGGAGAGCACAGGTCCTTGTCGTCAATTAAGACTCTAAGAAAAGGTTAGTAATTGACAATTCTCCCACCATAACCGCTTTACTCTTTTGGATGCGCATCCGCTCCTTAGCAATGAAAATCTCGTGAACGACGTCGCTCTGGACAAATTTTACAGCTCGCTGGACTTACGGTCCGCTTATAATCAAATAGCGCTTTTGCCAGAAGAAAAGCAATACACCGCTTTTGAAGCAGGTGGTGAACTGTTACAGTTTGAGAGATTTCCGTTTGAGGTTACTAATGGGACATCTGCTTTTCAGCGAACGATTGATAACTTCATCAAACGCTATAATTTAAAAAAGCTGCATGCATACCTTGATGACATAACCGTCACTAGTTCGACTATGGAAGACCATGATCTGAACCTTAAACGTCCCTTAGACGCCGCTCATGCATGCAACCTGACACTGAATGAGGAGAAGTCGAAATCGAGCTCGACCACCATTGACATGCTGGGTTATCGCATCTCCCAAATGAAACCAAACCATATCCCAAACGATTGCAACCCTTGTTGGATCTTCCCCTTCTTCTACTATGAAAGAGCTGAAAATAATTAGCGGTTTGTTTTCGTACTACTCTAGGTGGATTCCCAAGTATTCTGAAAAGGCTGGGCAGTTCCCTCAAACTCAGTGTTTTTCCCTTTGTGAAGAAGCGAAACGTTTTTTTGAGGTCCTCAAAACTGACTTGGCGAAAGTCAGCCTAGGTGTAATTCGAAACTGCATTCCATTCGAAGTAGAGACTCAGGTTCCACGATCGCCGGAGTTCTTTCTTAAGAAGGCCGTCGTGCGGCATTTATGTCTAGAACTTTTCACCATTGTGAAAAGCGTTATCCTGCTATAGAAAAGGAGGCTACAGCCATCATTGAATCTGTGCGACGTTGGCACCACTTTCTTAATGGCAGACATTTTACGCTTATCCCCTACCAGCGGTCTGTCAGTTATATGCTTGACCAAAAGAAATATTGTAAAATAAAAATGCAGAAATTCTGTCATGCCGTTCAGAATTGAGCCAACTTAGTTATGACATACGCCACAAACCTGGCATTGAGAAGGTTGCACCTGATACTTTCTCAAGGAGTTGCTCCTCTGCAAGCACGAGCGCTTAGCGAAATCTACACGACGCTCTAGGTCATCCGGCCTACCCCGGCTTGTTCAGCTTGCCAAGTGAATATACTCAAGAAGTCTGCAAGACTTGCAAGACTGGTGCCGAGGTGAAACCGCGTTTTTTTCCAAGCGTTTCCCGAACATTAGCGTGGACTTCAAAGGTCCTGTGTCTGGCCCAGTCATGATTTGCTGATTGTAGTTGATGAGCACTCGCGGTTTTCATTCGTCTTTCCAAGTAAAAATATGACATGCGCAACCGTTATCGATTGTCTGTCATGCTTATTTTGCATCTTAGGTTTTCCCTGCTGCATCCGCAGTGACCGTGGAGCTCCTTTTGTTAATTGCGAAACGCGCAACTTTTTGACGACGCGGGGAATCAATTTCAGCACCTCAACACCATACCATCTTCAAGGCAATATTCAGTGCGAGCACGTCAATCAAACGGTTTGGCGCACCCTTAAACTGCTCTTGCATGGCCGGCAGTTGCCGGAGGACCGGTGGGAGAAGGTCTCCCCGACGCTTTGCACGCGATCAGATCACTTGTTTGCTTGGTCACAAATGAATCGCCCCATGAGCGTTTGTTTCTTTTCTCGCGCAAGGCCATGATGGGCACTTCCTTGCCTTCGTGGTTGTTGAATCCAGGACCTGTTGTTACGACGTTTTGTTCGCAATAAGAGTGATTCCCTGTGTGATCCTGTCCAGCTGCTTGAAGCGAATCAAACTTATTCTGTGATTCGGCATGCTGATGGCAGAGGAAGTGCCGTGTCTACGTCAGATTTGGCTCCGCATCCGCAAGACAGCAGCCCTGTGTCGCGTGAGGATGCTTCTGAGGGGCTAACATGGACTGCAACGACGATGCTGACTCACGCCGTTTGCTTCCTGAAAACGATTTTCCCGTGCCTGAGACGGGGCAGGACGAGCTTGCTCCGCCAGAGAATGTCTCCTCGCGAGTACCTTTGAGACGATCGACCAGAGCATAGCGGCCGCTGACCGCTAGGACGGATGCGCCGTTACCCTATAGAATTTTACATGGAGATATTGTGGGAATTTACTTATTAGTTGCGTAGTTTCGTGCTCTCCTTTTGCATTGTGCCTTAAGCTGTTTGCACGTCAATCTGGTTGCTGGTTTCACGCTCGTACCAAATCTTGTGAATTTGGTCGCTGATCGTTGTTGAGTTTGTTGCTGTCTTCATTTTTAGTAGTGCTTTCAGTTTGTTTTTATAGAACGGCGGAAATTAGCTTGCGAACTTGTCGATTAACGTTTGCATCTGGAAGGTTGTTCTGTCACAATAACTGCTGAAAAAGTTCGCATAATCTGTGGACGTTGCCAAATCATAATTTCCGGTCACTTGAGGGTTCAAATCTTCAAGCATGTTACAGCGCGTCCGCACATTCTCCTCCCGCCCCCGTTTTGAAAGCCAAACGATCTGGGGAATCTACGGGAACAAGTTCTCTTTGAGATGTCGGATAAATCACTTCGTGTTAAACTTGTTTCCGTGAGTTTGCTTGAACATGATTTAAATCAGCAAATCTCACCGTTCGTTCTTTTAACTCTACACGCAAAGATAACGCTGACGAATGTTTTGTTTCATCTACGTTTACACCTGACACAGCCCTACTAAACGTCAAGTATTTTGCCTTTTTTTCCTTACAATTTCGCTGAAATTTTATTTGTCTCCATGTATTTAGGTAAAAATTACATGACGTGATTTTAGCAAGTGACCATCGCCTGGTTTAAAGAAGCAGAGTTGGTCTTTTAAAAACTTTCTTTGATTAGGATTCTTGCCTGGCACATCCATACCAAACGTCAATTGATTGATGTCTTCCATCATCACGATCCTGATATAATTTTATTCACCTCCATGTGCTAAGCCGCAAATGACATGTCGATTTTTGCATGTGAACGTTGCCTGAATGTAACACCAAATGTTGGATGCTACAACTTTGCATAAGCATAGGGACTGTTTTCTTACCGCTTGGCTTCGATTTTCCTCAGTTCTTAAATAAATTCTGTGTGATTCCTAGTGTTTTCCGCACATTTTCATGCAGACATTTTTCAGATATTGCGAAAAAGTAGGTATTGCCTTTGAATGTACTGATAGGTATCTTAATTTCATAAGGGAATGCAACAAATTTATGATAGGATATTTTATATGAATAAGATTTCATTACTGTGGATACGTAGTGGTACGTGAAATCGATGTCTTATAAAAATGATTAGCTTGAATGATTCGCTTGTTTGTTACCTTTGTGGAGATCCGTAACGTGAATAGGAACACAGATATGTGCAAGTTTAAATCATCACAAAAAGATAAAAGCAGACCTGTAGGCAGATTCCTCGAAAGCTTTTACAGTAAATCGAGAGCTTTCAATTGTTGATGTTAGAACTAGAAGGGTTAATTTTTACAGCTGATGCCAACTGATTAATACGCATTGCACACTTTTGAAGCTAAAGGATTCAGCATCACGCTGCATTTTTGAAAGCTGGCATGTTGACAAAAACTTTTCTTGGTCAATTTGCTCTCGACTCTCTAAATAACGATGCTTTGCACGAAGGCTATATAAACTACGTTCTACACAAATCTATTATCGCGAATAAACTGAACCATGCAGAAACAAGGACTTCAGCTTACAAGTAGTCAGTAATCAGGCCCGTAACACCAGGGGTAGGAAGAGTTTTCTGAGAGGGTCTCAAATTATTTAAATTTTGTCCAATAGTTCTATGTCTAACACATTTTTCCAAGAGGTCGAAAAATTTTCTAGGGGGAGTGAGGGCCCCCTGCGACACCCTAGTTACGGTCTGTCAGTAATTTTTCATAGGTTTCGCATTAAATATAGATCAACATAGCAAATTTTTGAAAATCTAAAATGATGATCAAAAATTTCGTCGGAGGCTTTGATTGTCCGGTTTGTGCCCTATCCTGGATGCGGGCCTAATTCAATTTGCACGCGCATTAAACTATGTTAAAAAGAGTTTTTCAAACTATGTTAAAAAGAGTTTTCGCGCATTAAACTATGTTAAAAAAAAGTTTATTGCTTGATCAATCTTTTGAGTACTGTACACACACCGCGAAACTTCCATTTATAAAGGCATGCTTGCCTACAGCAATACACTCACACTTCTTGTTGTACTCTATGCGCGTTTCTGCAGTCTTTGTTTCATTTATGTGCATGCAATGTAAAACAACTTTTCCTATATTGTATCTGTTAAAGAACTACTTTTTTCAGATCGCGTTTTATCTTTAAAAACTTTTTTCAAAAATGCTTGAGGTTACGTATTTCAAATGGATCCCACGCCAGTAAAACAACACCAAAAACTCTTTTTAACGGCTTGCTCGGCCCGCGACAACTCCCCAGAAGCTTATGCTAGAGAGCTCTTCAAACCCTCGATAGACTCGTGAAATCTTGCAGTTTGGACTGAAAACAAAAACTTTTCACATTAGGGTTTGGGGTTTTCGATGGATGTCGTCACGGCTGGGGTATGTTTTGCTTCTTTTGGTTTTTCTTTTATGACGTCATCGCCCAGATAATGAGCCGATATTGTGGCTCAAAGTTTGATTGGATTTTAGGCTGTAATATGAGTTTTTAGAGGCCTTGATCGACTTCCTAGCATTTCTGGTGGCAAAATTAAGGTCAAAAAGACCCCAATTTATACAGGATTTCGCTAGGGTATTAGTAGGGATTTCCCTAATTAATGTTCGCCTATTTTGTCACAGTTTTTTAACCAGACACACCAGAAAGTTGATCAAACCCTTTAAAGACTCGTATTGTATCTTAGAATCCAACAAAATTTTGAGCCACAACATCGATTGGTTCACTCCCAGGGGATGATGACCTAATACAAATTTAAATAAAGATGCATAAACATCCTATCATTATGTAAACATCAACAAAAAAAACGACATCCCAAGCTTAAAACTTTTTTCAGTCTAAACTACAAGGCTTCACGAGTCACTAGAGGTCTTGAACAGCTCTCTAGCTCAAGCTTCTAGCGGGTTATGGCCATATATGATATGGGCGTAATATACCCAGCTAAGCGTTTGTGGGGAATAAATTTTCACCAATTCGTGGTTTGGGAAGCCATAATTTTGTGTCCAAATGTGGTAGAAAGCCAGTCAACGGCTCTGACGACTCGGACGATAGTCTAGTTCAAAAACAAATTTGGGCGAAAAAATTGACTCATTGGATTGGCGCCCAGGGCTGGGTAAATTTGGTTAAAAAAAATGCAACAACACCCCCCACTTGTGACGTCCCTCCCAGAGAACCTCAAACGCAAAACTGAAAATTTTCTTGCAGTCGGAACTAGAAGTCTTGCTGAATCCGTAGATGGTTCGAACAACTTTTTAGCTCCATCGCCTGGCGAGTTATGGCCGAGACGATATGTCGGCTTTTGCGGTCCCTACTGTTTTATATACTGATCATATCAATCTGCAATTTTTGGGGGAAAAACACGTAATGTTGGAAAAAAAAGTTAACCAAGAGCGCAAAAAATGATCACTGGGTTCATGCTAAAATGTTTTGTATCAATTATTTCAAATGCAATATCATGCTCTTGAACAATCGTAACATTATCTACTTTTGAGACCGCTGCCAAAACGCGGTCTGAAAAATAGATCTTTGTGGTCTTTAACTTCTTCATAGAGGCCACAAAGATGGCGCCAAGTAAATCACTCACGGTTTATTGACGGGGAAACTACGCGTTTTCCAACGCATCATCAGTCCTTATTCAAATAGAAGACCGCTGCTTTTGTTAGACCGCTGTCAAACGCAGATTTTCTTAGCAGTGACTGGTTTATGAGGCTCTGGGAAGATCAGCCTTTTAGCTTCGAAAAAATTTTTTTGTAATGTCGTTGCAACTAGCCACAGTTCGTGTGCTTTTCTTTACTTGTTTTCAAATGCCAACATTTCGCCTGTAAGATTTGTCTTACATTTACAGCACTGATGATGCGTTGCAAAACGCGAAACTAGTTTCCCCGTCAATAAACTGTGACTGATTTACTTGCCGCCATCTTTGTGGCCTTTAACTATGAAAAATAGATACGCTTGCAAGTTTTAATCGTCGCAAAAGAATGAAAGCAGAAAGCAGGCAGATTCCTCAGAAACGTGCAGCAAGGCTAAAGTTTGTTTACTATCTATTTTTCAGTTTCAATTAATCATCACCCAATACCAAAACAAAGCAGCTCAAAATATCTTGACGTTATATTTGATGACAAACTTAATTGGAAGCCTCACATTGAAAAGTTGGTGACACAACTCTGCAAAGCATGTGGAATGTTGTTCAAATTAAAACACTATACCAACCGTTCATTGCTCAAATCTGTTTACTTTGTTCTTTTACATTTTTATTAACTTACTCAATGCTTGACTGGGGAAGGGCCAACAAGACGACATTACTCCCATTAATTACATTGCAGAACAAAGCTGTGAGGACCCATGAATATACCAAAACTAAAACAGATGTACTCTACTCCAAGCACAAATTGTGAGAAATACTAGATTTATTTAAATTGTCAGTTGCCAAATTCATGTACTCCTTTTGTAGTGGTGGGTTACCTAATCACATTGATAACTACTTTGCTGAGATTGCATCAGTCCACAAATATCAAACAAGATTTGTCTCTTTGCAAAAATGTTGTTTACCCAGAAAGAAAACGTCTCTGTGTCAGCTTTCTTTAACGTATATTGTTCCGAAAATTTCTTCTGACATTCCTGAAAATTTGAAATCCTCTTCACCTTATTCATTTGGAAAACAATATAAAAACTTCCTGCTATCTTGCAAGAATTCCTGTTGATCTTCGTTTTATATGCTTGTCACATTCTGCTTTATTGTGTTGATGCCACTTCTTCCTCCTATCTACATCTACAGTTGCTCACCCCACTCCCTGTACATAGGCATGCTTTTCAACCACTGTTTTTTGTGTTGTCTTTATATATACATGTGGTTTGTGCTAGCACCAGGGCGGCTGAAAACTTGACCCAGGTGGTCTTTCGCCAACCCTTTGTGATTCAACATGTTAGAACACGATTCAAGAATTAAACTGCTAAACCTGAAATTCCTGATGTATTTATATTTTCATCAACATGAAATCAATTCGTGATCTTTGACGTTATTGTTTTCCTCATGCTGCATTCGTGTTACTTCGTGATTTGAGTCACAAAAATGCATGGATAAACCATACCACGGTGTCTTTGCAATTAAGGTATTCTTGATTTTCGGGGCCGGCCTACCACGTAAGAAACGAACCAAGCTCCCGTGAAACATAAACAGATTGGCCCAAAAAAAGCAGTGCAAGGTACGCTTAGTGAAACTTGAAAGGCAAAATAATAAATGACTTTTTTGAAATATTTTTGTTTTTGAGCATCGTTGGGATTTTGAAGCAAGTGGAGGTTATTATGTTGGAGCAGCCGATTGCCATCTTTTCTTTGGAAAGCAATTTGATCGAAATATTTCCGTATTGGTTCAAATTGTTTTCCAGGCTCACTGCAAATACGTCGGTCTGGTTGTTCTTTTTATAATTTACAACATTTTTAGGCTTCCTGCAGCATATGGCCCAACCGATTTGTTTGCTCGTTTGCCAAATGGCAAATTTGTCAAGGCAGACAAAACCTGACGAATGGTCATGAGCCTGTCCTAGGCTTTTACGACTCCTATATGTTTTCTGAGCGTTGTCTACCAAAATTAAAATCACGTGTTCAGATGAAGCTTTTGCATGACATTTACGCTGCTATTTTCATATAGCAACGCATTATCACATTTTGACCACTTAAAAAGACAAACGGTATCAAAATCGTGACGGTAAAAATTTCGAAGCATGAATCTGCCAAGGGTGAAATTATTCGTGTACTGCTTGTCTGGTGAATTTCATCAAACAGTGAACTAGCGTGTCGTCAATTGCCACAGCATTCAGCACTTGAATACGACGTGTATTACCGTACAGTCACTAAATTCAGCTTTTAATATTTATCGATCTTACGCATTCGCCAGCTCTCTGCGAGTCATTACGACGGCGTGGTTGCATTTTTCGTTTTTTCGAGTCAGATATTTTCAGTACTGCAGCGGAAGCAATTACCTGGGCTAGAGATATTTTCAAATTTTGTGTTTGTCAAAACTTGTGTTCTGTTTCGACATTAAGTTTGTTTGCTGTCTCGGCTATTGGTTTAGCCTTTCAACGTTTGCCCTTAAACGTTGCTTGCAGGCTGTATGACTGACGTTGCGTTGTTTTACGTGAAATCAAGTTCCTCAAAAATTTACTGATTAGTTCAAACTTTTCATTTGTGTGGGGTCTAGTCACGTGCTCAGATTAAACTAGTCACGTGCTCAGATTAAACGTACCTCCAGTGGCAATTTGAGCTTCGAGTAGTCTGATTCCGTAATTCTCCATGACAAGACCTTTTTTCATTGCCTCAAATACGGACAGTGTTTTGTTGCTGAGCCGTGTTTTGTAGCCGTACACTGCACGTTCCGCCCTACCAAGTCACAAAAATGGTTCAAAAATTTATTTAAGCAAATGCAGAAGTCATTTGCGTTGAAGAAGAACATAATATGTAAGTTGAGTACGTGATATTGAAAAAACTTGTATTTTCAAATGAACAACAACAATTAACAATTAGTAGGTATTGCTTGCGCCCAATTTTAACCATTTCAATTTGCAACTTTCAGATTGAAGCAGATGGCAAAGGATTAGGCAGAAAAGCATGATTTAGGACAAGCTATGAAGCGTGACGATAAAATCATTGAAATTTTTTGTTTGAAAACGAAATAGTTTTCTGAAAAATATATTCAAAATTAGGCGAAAGCTATTCATACCTGGACAGGGTCATTTCAAACTGACTGTCAATCACCCGCTTCTGTGATGCTTCATGGACAGACATGCGCTCGCCAGTCCTGAGATCAATTATGCAACCGGTGGCGGCTTGCGCTTCCAGCAAACCCATCGATGTCCCTGAAGACAACATGATATAAGGCACCACACAATGGCAATTCCGATTTCTCCGGGGACGTGGAGGTAGATGACGTTTGTTTCGAAAACATGGTGTAAAAAAAACTGATTTTGCTGATTTTGTAAACAAAACTGATGGTGTAAACAAAACTGAAAACATGGTGTAAACAAAACTGATTTTGGGTAATATCTGTTCTCATTGCGAACTACAAGACTTTCCCCATCTTTGGAGGGTTTGAACAACTCTCTTGCTCAATCGGCTGGTGAGTTATTGCATGGGGTGGAATACACGTCAGGTAAGTATTTCCGGGCTACAATTTTTACCAATTTTTGTTTTTTCAGCCATAATTGTGGCTTCAGATATGCTAGGAAGTCATTCAATGGCTCTAAAGACTTGGATGGTAGCCTAGATTCCAAAACAAATTTGAGCCAAAGAAATGGCCCTTGGGGTTGGCGCCCAGGGCCAGGTAAATTCGGCCACAAGGGCGAAAACATGTCCCCATTATGACGTCACCCAAAAAACTACACACCCAAAACGGATTTTTTTTTCCATTTGAACTAGAAGACTAACTGAATCTGCAAAACGTTTGAACAGTTCCCTAGCTCAATCGGCTGGCGAGTAATAGTATTGCAAAGTTCTGTCAAAACAGTGGCTCTTGCGGGCCTTAAAGGTAAAACACCCGGTGCCCGTGGTTATCGACGTAGGGAATTCACCCGGTACCTAAAATGTTAAACTACGGTAATGGCATTGGTACCGCACGTGCTCTATCACATGAAATTTAAGATTGGAATTAACCATAAAATATTCGCCTAGCAGGCTACTGTAATATTGCCTTGCAAGCAACTCCAATTTGCAGTAGCACCAACCTGCTTAAGTTTAGGATAAAGCAAGCCCATTTTTCTTGTATTTATAGAAAACTGTTTTAAAGTTCGTCGCTTCACTAAGTTTATCCTCTTCGGGTAATTTTTCTTCAACACAACAAAAAATCATTTATCTGGATTTTTTTTAAATTATTTTGAATTTTTATCGAAAAAGTTCATATTGTAATGAATACAGATCTTGTGTAAACAAAATAGCGTTTAAGACTTTTATTGCATTTGATGCAACAGTTATGAGAAGCAAAAGGCTTAGAAAATGCAGTTGTCGTTTGAAGCAACATATTCACTAGAATTTAAAGAAAAAAGTGAAAGCTATGGCAAATTATTATTCTTTGTCGTAGAGGTCAATTCCTTTTCATTCGAACATGCAAATACTCATTACAACCAAATCAGGTAAGCACATACCATCTTACACAAATAATTCATTTAGAAGCGAGGAAGGTAAAAATTTCCAAACATTGGGCCGAACCTCACAAAATACTCGTAGTACTGAAAACACAAATGTAAGGCAAATGAGGATCAGACACATTCGTTACTTCTAAAACAAAACCAAGGAAAAACACACGTTGCGGCGATCACATTTGCGGGTAATAAAAGAGATCACCATTTGTCGTATGCTGGACAGTGGTGTCTCTGAGCAACAATAATGGAGACTACCAATTGTTTGTCAGATGAACATTAACAAACGCAAACGTGGTTTGTGTGTAAGACAGTGCGTTCAAGGTGAAATCCATCGCAATTGCACATAACGTTTTTATTAACAGAGCAGTCTGCATATCTTCAAACACATTGTGATACCTTGTCCAATGAGATTCCTCTTGCAAGCATCATAAATGGAAACCTTCTCGCCAGTATCTGACAATAACAATCCTGCTATGGATTGGTCACCAACCAAGTATTGCTTCAACGATATCTCCACATCTGATTCTTCAATTATACCTGATGTAGAGAGAGCAAAGAATAATGTCAATTCATGTGTCTCTATCGCTTTCACTTTATTGACAACAGAATTGACATCCGGTAAAACGTTTTTTTTATTCGTAAGACTTGTTTGGTTTAATCAGAGACATATTTCTGAAGAAATGATGAAGCAAATGGTGAGTCATCCAAAATCTAAATCACCTGCAAGAATTCCAAATACCAGTATTCTAATCAGAGCTTATAAAAATTTGCCTCATAATGTGGTGACCTCCACTTTATTTGTGAGGTAGATTGCCTCTAAAAAGATTCTGATATGACAACCTTTTTCTAAGAAAATACCGTGATCTCACGGAATTCATGCAACATATCTTTCCACGAGTTAAGTGATATTTGATAAACTTCTTGCATTTTTCTAGAAATTGAGTGCATGTTATTCTCAAGTCATTTTTGTGAATTCGTTCATCAACCAACCGTTTCACAGACTCAGTATCGGCATATTAGCGTTATGCGTTGAGTTAGGTAATCCAATTAATGTCTTTGTTGTGGGGGTGTTGGTAAAATTCCTGCAAGGTGTGGTAATGAATCATGTGCTCTTGAGTCACTGCTTTACTGTAAATTTCCACTGGCTATTTCGTCCTACCTCGGTACTTGTGACATTGTTAGGAGTTTTCGGCGCGCCCCGCAGCGATTGGAGCCACACTGTGTCTAGCATGCCGTGCCATGGAGCCTGGTGTTGCAACCTCTCTGGTGGTGTTGTGTTGAATGTGTGATTCACCACGAACGGGATGTGCGTGAAGAACAACACCATTCATATATGTGGCGCGAACAAGCAATAATAGAGTGATCATGGCATGTGAACTCTGTGGTTGATTGCTGCCACAGTGTGAAGCTT
>Ga0210059_1004085_pt1 | contig 23497 bp, 15 predicted proteins | sample Ectturendosymbi2_FD_188042 | JGI IMG/M metagenome (GOLD analysis project Ga0210059, IMG submission 188042) | Ecteinascidia turbinata endosymbiont from Florida, USA - Sample 2 (SPAdes) (version 2) | ecosystem: Host-associated > Tunicates > Ascidians > Unclassified | place: Key West, Florida...
TATGGTCTGTGGGTAAATCTACTTTTCTTCATGATGTGTATTTATAAACATTGTTTTCCGCCCATGCTACTTGTTTTTGCTATGAAATGTTGTACCAAAATGCCTTGCCCTCTGCCTCATAACCATTTATTGCTGCTTACTTTCTTCACCTGTGTGCTTATCAAAAACATATCGGCAAGCCAATTTAAAAAAAGAAACGGAGAATGACACCAAAATAGAAACGAAAGAGAAAATATGTACACAAGCCAAAATGGAGTCACAAAGAAATGTAGCATAGCCTATAGCAAAAATAAAAAAACACAATAGACATCAACATAACACAGATGATGGTGGGTAAGCAATGGGTGAAGAGATGAGGCATGTACAGATGAGCAAGTGATGCAAGCATGATATAGGTGAAGGAAGTAAGCAGCAATAATCATAATGGTTATGAGACAGAGGGCAAGGCATTTTAGTACAACATTTCATAGCAAAAACAAGTAGCATGGGCAGAAAACAATGTTTATAAATAAACATCATGAAGAAATGTAGATTTACCCACAGACCGTAGTTGAGTGGTTGCATGGATGAGTTGTTCCCAGCCAGATGCAATCATGGTGTCACCGAATGAAGTTGAAGAGTAAAGGATGTGAACAGGTTACAGTATTATTATTAGCAGTATATATAATCATTATTGATTTCAATAAGTATTAGGTACATGAAAAACAAAACAACAAAAAAAAAATGTTTAGTAGGCTAGAGAATTATTTAGTTCTAAGGTATAGTTTCACAAAAAGCCATAGCTTATCTATGTAAACTACCCATTTATTTCACAAATGTAACTGTTATTGTAATTCAATTGTATTTTTTAGACTGCGGTACTGTAGACACCATTAGGTGTAGTTTAGGCTATACTATTACGTGATCTCTAAGTAGTAGTATTACTACTAGAGGCCAGTAAGACCTCTGTCATGCAGGCTTGTTCGTTGTCTTGTTGTAGTTTAACAGGCTGTGGTAGGCCTGAAGGCTACTTCAGTGCTTTTCTGGAGGGTACTGTGTAAAGAATGGATGTCCGTCAGTGCGGATATTGTTAACAGATGTGTGGTGATGTAACTGAAATAGAAAAAACTTCATACAAGAAATGAAGGTAAAGATGCAATAGAAAAATATTTTTTTCTGTGCAATTTAATGTAACAACCTTGTTGGCATGGCGCATGAGACTGAGAGCAATAGTGGCTGAAATTTGACCTAGATTAGCCGGAAATATAATTCTTACTACAGGTGATGTGGTGTCATTGCTCACTGTAAAATATTGTTTTTCGTGACTTTGGTTACGTCATTTTATAACCGCAAAGATCCATTACTCTTACTGACGTATATCCATCTTCTACAAGGCACCCTTTTGGATTCTCTCCAGACTAGTGGTTCTTAACCTTTTTGTCTACCATCATGCCTCACTTAAAATTGTCCTTTGCTTCAACCCCCTGCCTTTAAATAAGTAAATCGGATGAAACCCTTTCTCATTCAAATACTTTGCATATTATGGAGCATGGCCGTGTATGCTGTAACTTGAGCCTTGAGGGCTCATGCCCCCCTGGAAATCTATTGACTCTTCTGTGGGGAGATGTTTCCCCCAGTTAAAAAAAAACACATATCTCGACCATGGTCTGGTGTAGGCCTGTGTAAGTAGTTTGTGTTAAGCAAGCGTAGTTTTGTATGCTGCAGTAGACTTGTACTTCCAATCAGTAGGCCTTTAGATCTAAATAGATGATCTCTACATAAGAAAACATGTGCCAGTGTCTAAACAACCGTATCCAGTTTTCACTTTGGAAAGATTAAAAAACTGTAATAAGTTGTTTTCATGGCCCAGACCAGCCAATACTTACAGATGCAGGCAGAGGAAAGGCTTGTTTAATTTTTGAGGGAGAGCTTGGTGTCCAAAAAGTTTGCTAACCTCTGCAAGTCTGGAGAATATTACCGATGACCTGCTCAAGACTGCTTGAACTGAAGTGATCATTGTAATCTCTTGTTTTTGCATGAAAAGATGCTGTGAATAAATCACTGCAAGTCTATGGCTCAATGTTTGTGCAAAAATGTGGATTACGTTTAATGTACAAAACCAAGGCAGATCTGGATGAAACAGCAATAGTTTTTTTACCCAGAAAATTTTTTTTTTACCTTTTCACCTGGGTAAAGAAAAACTAGTGTTTTTTATTATAATTTTTCTTTGGGAAAGGATAACAAAAAAATTTCAATGTCGCAGTATACTTTGGCATGGGGCTACCTTCTATCAAAAGACCAAGAAATTACCTTGGCTTGTTTTAGAGATATTGCAAACTTAAAATTTTTGTTTTTTTTACCCCGTTTGACTATGCTGTAAGTAATTCAGTTTACAAATAATATATTTTTTTTACTGTGGCTTAGACTTCAACATTAATTTTTGTACAAAAACTGGTTAACTAAGAATTTAAATCTTAAAATGTGTTCATAAAATATTAGTGAATATCAGTTTTATTTTGAAATTGGTTTCCTTTTGGGCTTTACTGTCATACTATTACAGCAATAGTTCAACATTTTCAAGATTGCATTTAATGTGACACATCACACAAAGCGTGGTGGTGATTGTAGCGTGTTGCAATAGTTACGGTTGTGATATCAACAATCATTGCATTTTCTGCATCTCTGTCATTTGAATTATCTTAAATTACCCTCTATAGCTTGTTAGAAATCTGTCTTGAATCAATTGCGTGCAATTGATATTGTGCTTTTACATACAATGCAACTATTTCTGAGTAGTATCACTTTGCTTTGTGCAATTCAGAATGTCTGTATCACATGGTTTAAACTCATTGTACAGAATACACAACATTAATTACCTGTGAGAAAAACATCAACAAATATTGCATGATACCCATGCTTGTATCATGTTTACCTACTTGATTTTTATAATCTGTTTGTAATGCACAACAGCATTTTTGATACCATGCATAAAACTATGGGTGTGATGACTGTGTACTTCGACCCACCGTGTGTGGGTATGTAACAATGCTCCTAAAAGTTTAAGGTTATTATTGTTTTCAAAGTTAGTTTAAGCCTAATAATTTAATTTATTTTATTTTGAAAAAGTAGTAGTCATGTTTATTTCTTTATCATGTGATGTTATTTGTTTTATGTTGAGTTTAATACTAATGTATTAAAGTTTTTGAAGTAAACAAAACTGCTGATTTACTAAGTAACTTAATTTCAGTCTATTTTATTTTTCACACACATAATATAATCTGCAAATATGATTTATTTGCGTGTATTGATTTTTTTCTATTTTCTTATTCTTTTTTAATAGATTTTTTATTTGATAATGGGAGATGCTTGTTTGAAATGTTAGTATGATCCTTGAGTCTGCTATAAGTAAATACAAGAAATGAAAAAGCATTAATTTCTTAGCTGAAAATCAGTTAGAATAATGCCGTAAGCTTATTTACTAAGATTAGCTGACATTGAAAAACAAGATTGCACTAACACATTGACTAAATAAAGTGAACAAAAGTGATTTGCTGTTGTAGAAGCATTCTGGTTAACTTATTTGAAATGTTGTTCTGTTTTTATAGTTTCTTCTAGTATTTTTTCTCCTCAAAAACACATGCTTTGTAACTTGTTTTGAGTAACTAGTATATACCACAGAAGTGATTATCAGTACCACATTTGATGTTTGATGTGATATATTCAATAATATGTATATTTATACATTTAATATTCATTGAAGTATAGACATTCACTATGTTATAAGCTTTTACGTAGCTTGTGGAAACAAGTTTTTTATTCTGCAGGGTTCATAAAGGTATAGGTTTTTGATGAAATGTTTTGCTGTGTATTGACTTTTTCTGTTTATTGAAAAGCATATGAACTGACTGAGGAAATGAAACCATGGATTTTCTATTGAAGAACTTAACTGTGCAATAATCTTTACATTACATAATTGCATTTTACCTTTACCTGAGCTAACTTAGCAAAAGGAAACAGCTATGTCGAAGACAACAAGACAAGCAGCATTGCTAAACACAAAAACAATGGCAAACAAGAAAAATGCAGGTGGTAGCATGGTGAATGGCAAAGGTTGCAAAGAGGATGAAATACAACTAAAAACCGCACTGAAGTCAGACTACAAACCACAGCAATCAATGGGAAAGGAAAATTCAGCTGGTTCAACAGACCACAAATTGTTTCGTAGAAAACTACCTGATGATAAAAATTTGCAGGAAAAATTAAAAACTTGCCCAAAATCTTCAGCTAAAGATCCTTCTAGCAGATGTGTGATTGATGGAAAACCCAATTCAGAAAGTTGTGGAGTTAAACCTAATAAATCAGATGGGGGTAAAAATGGCAAAAAGAATGGAATTAGTAAGTCAAGAGGCTCGACAGCAGCTATGGTTTTAGGTAACTCCGCTGATGGCTTGGCGTCCTCACCAAGTAAAGCAGGAAGACTGCATGCTACAGCTGATGTCAAACACAGCAATGTAGCAAAAGCATTGCGGAAGATGGATGTAAAACCAAGCATAAAAGTAGAACGTCAAGTATCGTTTGAAAAAGTTACTCATTCAATGAAGCAAATTCAAACAAAACAATCACTACTTAATGTTAGTAGTTTGAAGTCTTCTAGTTTGACAGCCAGCCCAACTTTATCAAAGATTCCAAATGATTTGGTTCGAAAGATGGTGCACAACATTCAGGTATAAAAGGTTCATAGCTTTTCTGTTTGGTTGCAAATTTGACTATGTCCAAAATATTTTCTATGATAGCTGTATAGTGTATACTAAGATGTATCACTGCAAGCCCAAGATAGATGGTTAAATTGTGATGTACATTCATATGCTCAAGACTAAAATTCTGGCTGTGTTGTGCAATAGTGAAGCAATCAACATTATAAGGACAAACAAGCAAAAGATTTATGCTTGTAAAATGGTCTTTATTGAATGTAGTATAGTTTTAACAGTTTTATTGTCAATGTTTTGATTAGGATCTTAATTTTTCCCAGATATTTAATTATTTTTATATTTCTGGCTTGATTGCTTTGCTTACCATACCTTCTAATAGAAAATTTAAACATATGTGAAAAGCCTCTTAGTCTTGCGTGGAAAAATTTGGATTGTTATGCTGAGCATAAGTTAGAAGTTATGACTTAGAAGTGAAAATTTGAAAACATGGTATCACACCATTTTGTTGTGATGTTTTGAGCCATCTCTCTGTGACACAATAGCCTTGTTTGAAATTCGTCAATAACTTTCCATGTCTACTGAAAATCATTTTTAATATGTTTCTTTGCAGTCTGGCAACACTACATCACTTGGTACTACTGTTCAGGAAAGGGCTAGCAGAAAGTCTCTTAATGTTCATTCCAAATCGATCATTGGACATGGTTATTCCAGACAAAGCTTAGCAACTGGTATCAGCGGTATATTTTGGTTTACAAATGCCTGTTAAGTGAACAACAAATGTGTGTATGCCTGGTTTTCAAGTAAACCCTTTCTCCAAATAATGAATACATTGCTTCAGGTGAAGGTTTGGATGAGGTGGTTGCTGAAGATTTCGGTGTCACAGTTGCAGTCAGGATTCGTCCACTGAGCCAGAGGTATTTAATTTGTTGCATTGACATTACCATTAATAGTAAACTAGGGTTTTTTAAGGCGTTTTAGGGAACCGATTTGGGTCCGTAGAATCAAAGAAAATTATCATCGGGTCCCTAGAATCAGAGAAATCGGGTCTCTACATATCTAAACCGGGTTCCTAACATTTTCCTTAAAAAAACCCTGAGTAGACATTAAATCTTATACAGATCAACTGTTTTTAACACTTTCGTTACTAGTTGATCAGACCAGGAAAAACTGCTGGTTACTGGGTGGTTGGCTGCAGTTGCCTTAAATTGTGGCAAATTTAGCAGACGCGTCAAAGGCAGCTGCCATGTTATTGCAATGGCCAAGACGCAATGTTGGTGACATCAAATTTGACTGCTGATTGTCACTAGCACATCAAAAGCTAATTGAAGTCACTGCAGTCATGATTGAAATGTGGATCCATGTCACCCAGTATATTTGGTTGCTTTCACCAAAATTATCGATCCACATGGTGCAGTAATGAAAGTGCAAAAGATCCAGTATATATAGATTTCTAACTGTATATGTTTCATTGCGGCTCATGATGCATTGTTTGATATAAAATTACTTTTCTGTAAACATCTGTCCACCACTATGTATGATTTTTTGCCTAACATTATACAGTTACTTAAATGTGTTCAATATTGTATTGTCTTTAGTATGTTTATGTTGTAGTTTTTGGATCAAGGAAGCTGATTAACCAAAAGGTTTCTGTTTATTTATTGAAAATGTATTTTGTTTAAATGGCAGGGAAATTGATTTGAATGCCCAGATTTGTTTGCAAGTGAATGGCAATGAGACTAGTGCAAGTGATAGTGCTGGATCTGTCCATTCTTTTGTCTATGACTATTCATTTTGGTCAGTGGACAAAGCTAGTGGTAAGTACATGTTCTATAGCAAATTGGTGCTATTGTGCTGAATTAAATTTTACGGTGTTAGAACATGATTAAGGTTAAGATTTTTCAGTTTCCCAGATTATTTGAAAGTTAAGAAAATCTAAGTGGATCTGTGGAATCAAGCAGGGTTATTGTACATAACAACTAAGTGATTAAGCATCCAAAATCAACAAAACAAGAATGTATCAAGCTGTTTTAATCATTTTTATTAGTATAGCTCAGTAGAAAACCCAGTACACTGACTGATTTGTTGCTCAGCCACAAACGAATTTTAGTGGTAACTTATTATCCTACTGCAGAAAAAGCTTGTTCTACCTTAACTGAGGTTGGCGGAATGCTTAGCAAAGCATTGTAAAGGTGCTCCAGTTTATTTGGTCTTTTTCCAGTAGCTTGTAGCAATGCCATCTCCTGCTTGCTTATTGCTCAGAGTCATTTCCTATGCTGACATGATGACATGCTGAAGTGAATATGTGCAGAATTGTCAATATGAGCCTGAAGCCTTGTTCCAAAAGGCTTTGTTTTTTTGACTTGTTAGTCACAGTGATTTGTCCCTCTTCATCTTGAACTTCTGCTGCAGCACTCTTATTGTTCCAAAACCAACAGCTGATTACAGAGTCCTAGCTTTCTTCCAAAAGCTTTGTTTTGTATTAATGCTTTTCTGGGCATCATCAAAATATTCATCATGTTCTGACAATGCAATCGAATTTTGAATTTATCACATGAAGTTAACCAGACTGTGTTTTTCTTTTGTTGTATGCAGTTTTGGATAGCACAAAGCAATCTTTGGCCAAAGTGTGTGAAGACCAAAATCCAAAATGAATCTTTTTTTATACATATATATTTTTGATTTGGTGGCATAAAGCCAATGCCTGGAAAATCCTGGTAACTGTAAAACTGGGAAATAAAATTAAATCCTGGTAGGAATTCCCAAAATCAGGATCACAGATTTTTAAACCGTAGTTACGTGTTTGCTGAACAACCTTAGATCATAGACGTGTGAAATCTAGATTAGGCCTGATCATTACAATCAGTTCTTCGACTGCTGATCACAATTTAATAGTGAGCTTGGGAAATAGTGAAAGTCACAAATCCTTTTCCAAACCAGGATTTAAAATTTTTTTTCTAAAAGGTAAACTTTTATGTGATCCAGTTGTTGCAGCTCGACCACTCTGTAGTGTCTGCACATTGTGAGTGTACTGAACATTAGTTGAATGCACGTTTGGGTATCAATGCTATACTTTTGTCAATATCCTATGCTATACCAAGGTTTCACAACATATGTACACTAAATAATGTTTTGTTGTTAGCAGCAAAGTGCATGACATCCTGAGTTATTCTGCAAAGATCTTATAATTAATTTTTTAGTTGTATTAACAATTATATACCTGTTTAATTTCAATTAACAGCAAGCCAAGATTTTCCAAACATGGATGCAATTGACATTGCTTTCAAGAAAATCATGTGCTGATTATCCTGTATTTGTGTAAAAATATTGACATAAACCCTTTTGAAAACGAAATTTGTTCTTATTTCTGAGCAGAGTTGATATTCTCATCTTGATCAAGAGCTTTTCTTATAAACAGAACCATTCTTGCTATTTCTTAGTTATATTAGAAATTATATGGTTTTGTACTAGGTATTACGAACCACCTCATTACATTAGGCATTCATATTAATCCTGTCAACTGTGCCTACTTTGTGCAGGAAATTTTGCTTGTCAAACCGTGGTGTACAAGAAACTTGCTTATCCTCTTTTGGAAGCATCGCTGGATGGCTATAACACTTGCTTGTTTGCGTACGGCCAAACTGGCAGTGGAAAGTCCTACACGTATGGTGATATTTTTTAAACTTGAAAAAATTGTTCTTTGTTACAGCCAGGGTTGTGGAGTCAGATGTAAAATGTCCGACTCCAACTCCGACCTTTCCAAAATTTCCGACACCGACTCTGACTCCTTAATATAAAGTGAACGAAAGTTTGCAGCCGCCGAAAGTTTGCAGCCGCCAAAAGTTTGCAGCCGCCAAAAGTTTGCAGCTGCCGAAAGTTTGCAGCCGCCAAAACTGAACAAATTTTGTAGCGACTAGCAATCAGTGGAAATCGTGGTACAGAGCAAGAATTCTCTTGTTTCACGAAAAGTTTCAAAAGAAATTTGCGCCATTTCAACAGGTTTTTCCAACTTAGGAGTGTGATGCAAAAATTGATCCAATTGGACTACCGGAGTCGGACAAAAAATTCCGACTCCGATTCCTAGTCTTGTTAGGAATCCAACTCCACCCAAAAACTTCCTACTCCTTGCGGCTCCGATACTGACTCCGCAACTATGACTACAGCTTCTCTTGATTTAATCGCAAAGTTTCACTAATTACCTAATTAATGACAGAATGCTAAAATATAGTGCCTGCTTTTTCTTTGTTTTTTCAAGGAAGCTTACGTATTGGCATCATAAGCTCTCAAATAACCTCGCTTCGTATAAAAATTGGAAGTTATTGTTTTGGCGCGTCGTTCGTGCTGCTATGCAGGTAATTCCTATAAGTTCGTGAACGGTTAAACAGTCAACACTCATCCCCCATTCCCAAGCATGAGGTTCTGGTCTCGTGCCTGCTGCGGGTCATAAAAAGAAGACCGTGCATGCGAGACAGAAAAAATATTTAAGAGAAGTCCTGATTTGAAAATTAAATGTACTTGGCTTAAGGAACTTCACGCTTATTGATTATGCTCATCGTGTTTTCTGCATCCTATAGTCCAGGGGTGGCCAAACTGCGGCTCTTCGAACCTTTGCGTGTGGCTCTTTGAGCTTTTCGAAAGATTACATATTAGTTTTTTATTTCTATTGCAAAGTGTAGAAACATTGTAAAATGTTACTGTGGTAGCTAGCGTGCCGTACAGTATTACTTTTGCAAGTCGTTCCAAAAAGAGTTATGATGTCACAGAAGCGTAGATTGCAAACCAATTCGTGTTTTTATATTTGCGGCTCTTTGTAACTTGGCTTTCACGATATGCGGCTCATACATAGAGCAGGTTTGTCCACCCCTGCATGGTTAAAGGAATTTGTGTGGAAGCACTAGAAGTGTTCGCGCACAGCTCATAAACCATTTTCTTTCCTAACGACTTACTGGAATTGGCGCCATTTCTGAAAAAGGTGCACCAATCGACATTCTATCGGCTTGATTTATGTCCTGTTGTTTCCATATTTCTGTTTTCTTTTCTTCCTGCAACTCCTAAGGTAAATTCTACAAACCAATGAAAATTCAAGGGTGAAGTTAAATGATTCTGAATTTGAAAGTTTGGTTCAACATCCAAATGATGTCCCAGCCTATCGCAAAAAGATGACGTGATTCCGTTGAGGTACCCTGTAGAAACTGAGTGACAGATATACACTCCTATCCTGTGCTTTTTAATTGCAGCATTATGGGTCTTGGCGAAGACACAGGCATCATTCCCAGGTTTTGCAACGACTTGTTTTCAGTCCTTCATGCGAAGACGAATAAATGCGTAAGTCGTTGAACGTGTTTTACTACCACCTGCAGTACGATGCAAGGTAAAATAAAGTGTTTTCAGAAAAAAAATTTGTTGTTGTCAAAAAAATTGCCAACCCCACCTTTTGCTTCTTCGCCGGGAAAAAAAAACTCGGCGATGATTGTCAAGCACGTAATCTCTGCCAGCTTCACGCAGTGATTAAAGTATGGGCCTTTTTGCAGTACTCTGCAGATTCGTTGCACTAAGCGTTTATGACAGTGGTTCTCAACCTATTTCATCCCATGCACCCCTTTAACCGTTATTCACAGCTGAACCCCCCCACCCCTTAGAAATTTAGTTTGTAAAGAACACTTTTACATCAGTACACTAAGAAAAGAAGCTAAACTCTTCGCAATTGATAAGCTAAACTATATTACATTTTAAACAAAATCTTAAATACAAAATTCCCCCCTGGTGGGGAATTCCTCCCCGATTGAGAACCCCTGGTTTATGACGTGACAGTGCGACGTCTTACACCTCGATGAGGCAAGCAATCATACCTGCACACGATAACTGAAACTTTTTGACGATGTTATAACTTCTTCATATTTAAAAATAACACCGTAGCAGTCGGCTTCAACCCTGTTTGGATTCCCGATGATTTTTAACTTAATTGAAAAATTTCCAAGACGGTTGCTGCAGATAGTGCAAGTGTTACTTTGCATAGACTGTTTTCCGACATACATGCAACAGGCTTGTTGAACTCTGACGGTCTCTATGTTTGTTTGTTTAATGTGCAGATCAAGCACCGCATCGAAATGAGCTACTTCGAAATTTACAACGAGAAGATTCACGATCTGCTCGTTTCTGGCGTCATTTCGCAGGACGGAGAAGCGGTGAAGCAAGTCGTAAGTTTGTTTCCGAATGCGTGCGCGGGAGATTAAAAAAACGCGCGTTGCGTTTGAAGAGCATGTGCTGGTGCAGGGACCGGGGGCGTAACGAGGTTAGATGGCGCCCGGGGCAAAAAACAAGTTTGGCACCCCCGTGTTCGAACCTGAGGGCTTTCGGAAGCGAATGTGTGCTGTTCAAGAAAATACTTGCGACATTGTCGGGACTCCCCCCCGCAATGATTCTGCGCCCGGGAAATTGCGCTCCCCCTCGATACGTCTCTGGTAGACGTAGAGTTTGTTTAAAAAAAAAAACATCACAAGAAACCTTCCGGGGGTGAATCGGTCGTAAAAGTTTTTAAGATGTTGTGCTGTTTGAACTTCACGCTAGCCTCGCCTGAAGCTTGATAATTGCTGAAACGGTTTTCTATTAAAAAGTTATGCTTTTTGACGGTACAGCTATCATGTCGGACTTATTATGTTGAAATCGGAGTTCTTCGGTGGTTTAGTCGCATGATTGCCGTGTAGTCTCGCCGTGCCGCCTTGCAGTTGAAGTGTTACAAGAATAAAGTTCCCACTCCTAGTACGTTGCTGTTGACAAAAGACTCGATATGTTTCAGCTCCGCGTGCGAGAACATCCTGAACATGGACCTTACGTGGAAGGCTTATCCAGGTCTGTTGTCTGCATAGCAATGACGTACATCGCGTAATCTTGTCATGTGCAGGCGTGGAAAAATCGACAGTATGTAGTCTGCCGTACATCCGGGCACAGACCCTGATTTTAGTTTAGAATATCTGAAGAAACTAGGTTTTAGAAGAGCGTGAGTCGGCGCGAGGAAGTTCTAATTCATTCCGTCCCGAAACAATAAGCGACTTGCCAGCTTGCTGAAAACAACCTCATTCCAAATTGTGAAATTTTTTCTGTTATTTTATGTCCAACTCGGTCGCAATCGGCTGCTTACAAATCACCAACAGCACCTGAAATACAATGGACGAGCACTGCGGTTCGTTCAGCCCGGTGCCATGCGATGTTTCTAACCTATCTCACTCTAACCGTAAGCTATACTAACAAAAAATGTGAAAGCGCATGCGAAATGCATGACCTGCCTGGAATACCGCTCTGCGCATGCGCCGATGGCGGGAAGCCAGCGATTTCGCAAGTCAGAAATTTCGCTTGACACCGGCACTGACACTTACCGAAAAAGAAAAATACAATATACTTCGGTGTTTTTCAAAATCCATCCAAACTGTGGTGCATTAGCTATGTTATGCCGGGTGTCGACTCTTCGGTGTCGACCCGCGCGCGCTAATATCTTGTCTCGACAGATTCTCGGTGAAATCGTTCGGCGACGTGCAGTCGTGGCTGGAGGTCGGGAACCGTCAGCGTGCCACTGCCGCAACGGGAATGAACGACAAGAGCAGCAGGTCGCATTCGGTTTTCACCATCACACTCATCCAGACCGAGGTGCGAGTTCGCGTGCGTTGGGTCAGAGACGTAAACGTGCTGCTGTTTTCGTTGCGGTAGAAAGACTTGAAGGCTTTGCGCGTGTTTAAAGCGTTGTATCTGTTGATTGCGGCGGGTCAAAAAAAGTTTTTTTTTTGAAATAAAAAAAAAATGATTTCGTAAATCCTGGCGAATCAGCTAAAAACATATTTAAAACCGATTTTGGATGGTTGCCCCTAACAACAGCCGGGCGACCACGTGAAAAATGTCAAATTTCATAAAATTGGTGAAAACCATAGAATTTCAAATATTTCGCTTTGCCGCGGACTTGCACCGTTATTTCAGCAGAGCACTCAAAAGGTTTAAAGGTTAACCTGAGCGAAGACACGCGCACAGCGCGTACAATTTCGCGTCTGATTCATTAAAACACAAGCGCTTTCCGCACTTTTCTTCTAATCGTGTCCTCCCCCAACGTCAGACGGAAGAGCTTGAAGGCGAAACGCACGAGTCGAGCAAGACGAGCCGGATCAACCTGGTCGACCTCGCCGGCTCCGAACGCTCATCAACGGCCGGGACCACCGGACAAAGATTCAAGGTTTTTCACGCGTTGTGTGGTTGCTTTCTAAACCTGCCGTGTGTATTTCGCAGTTCGTGGCCAGCGCTTCAATTGACCGCCGGTCTTCTCAGTTGGGTATGTTAGGAACGTCAATAAACACGGTATTTTTTCGGTCGGCAACGGCGCCGCGAGCCCCAGCTTTGTGGTGGGTGATCTCTCAGAATAGGGTTTTTACCGGGAGAGGGTATGCACGCCTCCGCAGAGGGGGCGCGGGTCTTTACGCGCTCTTCTGCAATATGTAAAGTTTTATCAATAAATCAACTTATTTTATGTCAAGGGACTCGAAACGAAGTTACTTCAAGGAGGCGTGGCAGAGAAAAGGTCAAGAACTACCGCTCCAAGCTATGCTGTGCACCTCGTGCTGCCAAGGTTTAGACCAGGGGTGGGGGGAATCTACTGACTATCACGGGCCGCACGTATTGTGCATTATCGCTGGCGGGCCGCAAAATCAATATAATTTATCCTAAAATTCTACCTTTTTCTAACTATGAGGAAGAGTGACTTCTCTGCACTTAATATCTAAGTACCTGCTTATCATGGAGCTTCGTTTTGACGCGATGTTGTGTTCTTACTTGGGTAACGAAAATTCTGATGCGGACCGCAGGTTCCCCCCCACCCCTGCTTTAGACCCAGAATAGTTTGAGCGCCGTCGAAAGAAATTGCGGCAGAACACAAACAAATTGCCATTTGCGATGAAGCTCATTCTGATTTGAATCCAAAAGCATTTGTAAGTTTATGCGAAACCGAAGAATGCTTTCGCAATACATCGTTCTGTGAATATCCTGGTTTTGGGTTCGTGGTCACCAGCCTGAATATTCCACTGTTCCCGGGACGCAGAAGCTCAATTTTGTGGCTTTTCTCAATAATTAACCACTTTACTTTAAGATTTTCTTTGAAGGACCGCGCTGAGCGAGCTCAGTTCCTCAGTAGGCTAATTTCGTTGCATGCTCTGATATTACAAGTCGACATGAGCTTTGACACAAAACTTACCGTCCTTCGTGTTTTTCGATTCTTTTCCATCTTAAAACCCACGCCGTAACGTGTCCGCGCCAATATTCGGGCGAACCAGCATGCTCGTTTAACGAAAACAGCCTCGAAGTATAAATCGCTCGCACTCTTTGCATTGGATCCCGTCTGTTTGCCGAAGGCGGAAAGGTTTCAGTTCACGCCACAAGAGTGAACGCTGCTGTGTGGGCAGTGGCTTCGAACGGCGCCGTTGTAACGTTGAGCGACAACGGCGTTGCTTCTCCGAACATATGTTTGATGCGCGTCACTCTTTGCTCAGCGATTCAGCAGTCACAGGTTTTGTGAACAGACAAGATGAGGCACTTTGGAAACGAATAAGTGTTGGTTTGCGTATTTTCTGAACGACTTCGTGCTTCATGACCGAAAGGCAAATTTTATTACTCGTGGAGCTTTTCTTGTAGTCAATGTTTGCTTTCTGATTCGAGTTCGCTTTAGCGCTTACTAATGTTCGCTGCAGGGCTTACGAACGATTGCGGACATCTCCCTCGCAGCGGTTTTTCTGTCCACGCATCCAACCATCGCATACGCCAGTGGCGTAGCCGGTCTAAAATTTTGGGAGGGGCAAAGTATTTTGACTTTGAGCGAGGAACAGTATTTGGCTTGAGACACCGGCTCTCGAAGCACCAAAACGACAAGATACGCAAGAAATTTTGCGGGAAATGCCCCCTTTGGGCTCCCCTGGCTACGCCTACGGCGTACGCGACATTTGTTCACCAGACATGAGCTACAATCAGTCGTTTAAAGAAGCTGGCTTGGCGGCAGAGTCAGAAACGCGCCGAAAGCGTTTGTTCTGCGATACGCAGGGCAGGAATGTGGCGCGCGTGTCCAATAAAAGCTCAAACGGCCCTAGTGTTTCACGAGCAAACTCATCGGCTATTTTCTTCGCACTCGGAATTCGGTAACGGAACACTCGAAACTTATAACGCGATATGCTTTTCGCCGTGAAATAAGACCCAGAGTTGTTTTCACAAACGACTGTTGTTTCTAGTGATTTAGACTTTCGCATCTCAGGTTCACATTTTTTACGATTGGTCGTGTTGGTCATGAAGCTGTGAAATCGATCGTTTCATCCTAAATACACACCACCTGTCTTGAACGTATACTTTTATTTATACCGGTATCACATCCTTGCTTTGTGAACCGGTTTGGTGTGACGCGTGCGTCACTCGCACGCCATCTTTTGGACCACTCGTTGCACGTTTTACGCTCGCAGGAGGGCGCCAGCATCAACAAGTCGCTTTTGACGCTCGGGAAAGTGATATCGGCTTTGTCCGAGCGGACGACCATGTCGGCCAAGCGAAGGAGAAGGCTCTTCGTCCCGTATCGGGATTCGACTCTGACGTGGTTGGTGAAAACACTCAGTCCTTTCGCGGCGCGTTTACCGGCGAAACTTCAACGCACGAGCGCGAAACTGCCTTCCTTTGTCGCAGGATACTGAAGGACAGCCTGGGCGGCAACTCGCGAACGGCAATGATCGCAACTGTCAGTCCCGCCGATTGCCACCTGGAGGAGACCCTGAGCACGCTGCGGTACGCCAAGCAAGCCAGTAACATCGTCAATCTGGTGAAGGTCAACGAGGACCCGAACGCTAAGCTGATACGAGGTGACAGAGACAGACTTGGCAGTCGCTTTTTTTCGTTTCCTGAAGAAACGTTTAACAGTTGGGAAATTTAGTTGTGCAGCAAGGTTGGTTTACTTTCGCGCGTCAGAGATTGCGCGGATTGTAATTGAATCTGAGCTGGGTTTGGCATTCGAGGGTCAAGTGTTTTCAAGGGTAGGCTAGCCGTGAGTGTTAAGGACTGTTACATGAAGTTGTTGCGTCTTTCCTTGTAAGGCAATTAGCATTATCAGATGTTAGGCACTTTGCACAAGAAGACACTTGCGTTTTAGAGTCTTTGGCGTCGTTTTTACAGGTTTTTGGAAGTGAAAGCAAAGAAGCAATTGACCGCATATTGCTTGCAATCCCAACGCTTGAGAAACCTCGAATTAGAGACGACAGCCAGTTGCCATAGTGGCTCCAGTGTTCGAGCATTTGTATTTTTCGAAAAAAGAAAAACAAAAAAGATGGCAAAAAACTCACAGGGGCGTAACGAGGGGGCAAGGGGGGCGCAATGCCCCGGGCGCCGAATCACTGGGGGGGCGCCGAAAAGTCCAACAGTGTCACAAGCACTTCCTTCAATTCAGTACATTTGCTTCCGAAAGACTTCGAGTTCGAACATGGGGGCGCCAAACTTGTTCCTTGCACCGGGCGCCATCTAACCCCGGTACGCCCCTGGAACGTCATCCCAAATGTTCTTAGCTTTTGTTAAAATGATCGTTCCGCCGAGTCAAAGAATCAAGCTCAGCAGATCCGATTAATACAGTTTACTGCGATTGCTACCAAATCATTGTTATACGCGTGTAGCATGCAGCAGGTTTTTGTCCTGTATTCATGAAGTTTCTCGCTGACGAGTAGCCGGCTATGGTATTCATGCATTAGTCTGTCTGAAAAGCACCTGTGAAAGCAATAAAAATGCCTCTTGTTGCCACAGAAAATGCAGTGAAACCTTCCATAGAAGCGTTGTAAAGCGAGAATGAAAACCTTGAAAGAACTGTACAGGAAAAGCAGAGTTTTTGTATTAATTCTAGCATTTGCGTCTAAAAATGCCAAAAAATAATTTTGCACTCATTTTTGACATTTTAAAATGTTTTTAATAATTTTTGGTTGAGTCATTTTGTTCCGTGTAATGAAGAGGTGCAGGGCAGCCTCGGCCGGTGCCGTTCCCACCCGATCTGAGAGTGCCCACGCACCAAACTTCCTTCGCATGGTGATATTCTGTTCGGGTAGGTTGCATCGGCAAAGCCGCCGCAAAGCTTTGCCCCTTTGCTTTCATTCAATTTGTGTTTCGTCACAGAGCTGAAAGCGGAAGTCGCGAAATTGAAAGAGGCGTGCCGCCATCCCGAAATCGATCCGGAACAGTTCAAGGCCTCGCTGCAGGAAGTGACGTCGTTGCGCGAGCAGCTCGGCGCGGCGGAGCGCGAGAAGAACAAGGTCGAGCAGGAATGGCGCCGTCGCTTGGAGGAGAGCGAGAAGCACAAGACGGAGGAGATAAACGAATTGAAGGTGATAATTTTTCGCCTGAGCGCAAAAGTCGAGTTGTTTGTTCGAAAAAAGAAGAACCGTTTTGGCATAGACGTTGTTTCTCGTGTTGGCAGGTCATCGTTATTGTGCCCGACCGACTATGGCAACTACTCGCTGTACGTGTCTGAATTTTGGGTGTTAAGTTGATTGCGTTGCTAGGGTGCTGAAATCGATCCGTATTGCCGGTGGGGGTAGTAATAAAATCTTGTGTTTTTGTGTCCGGAGTAGGGTCCTCTGCAGGCCCGTAGCCACTGGAGTCATTCGGGGGATGTGCCCCCCAAATTTTGTGGTGCTCAGAAAATTTTTTTTAAACATAATTAACACAAAACCCCCTTAAAAATGTTATTTTCCCCTCCAACCTTAACACCTGGCTACGGGCCTGGTCCTCGCACAGTCGTCCGAGACACAGAAATGAAGGGACCAGAAACTGAAACGCATTCTATGGCAAGAAAGTGTTTGCATGCCACTTTTATTGCTTACCTAAAATAAGACATAATACTCGCGTTGGTCTAACTTGTGTCAGATTGAAAGGTACGTTGTCCAATCAAAAAGTTGCAACGAAACAGTTCGAATTGTCACTGCAGTCTTGGACAGACATTTCGTACTTGAGTTTCCGACCTCTTATAACCACGACTCGGGAATCTGAAGTAGAAAAAAAGGATGAGAAGAAAACTTTGCTCCGTGAACATAAAATGCCCGTTCTCACTTTTCGAAGCATTTCGCTACAAACGCTGGTCTTCTTAGGACTCCTTTTCGCTCGCGACATTTCCTCAGCGAGAAGAGTCATTTCGATCGCAGTTAGCTGCGCCTTATATCGAGACTACCACGATTTCTAGCTTGGTTAAGGATCCTATGCCATGCGGTAAAGTTTAAGGACCCGCTGAAATAACATTTAATTCAGTTGCGACCACTCTCACCCATTTGCAGTTTTTTCGTAAAGCTCTTTTTATTTTCGTTGTGATTTGTGTCGAGTTGTGATTGCCTCACTTCCGTTGCTCCCTGACCCGCGCGTCAGTCAGGCAGATATTTGCCAAATAGCAATAATAGTAGGTTGAGTTGGTCAATGTCGGAGCCGGATTTCGTTTTTTTTTTTCTGCCAAACATCGGCGTCGAAAACACGCATTTGAACCACGAGCTGTGTTCAGTACATACGCGAACAAATTCACTTTTTGTGTGTGCGTGTTTCTCCAATACTTTTTCACGTTGTTTCTTTCGGCCTATCAGCCATCCGCAACGAAACTAAACCTACACCTCGTTGCTGACATGAATGAAAACACGCCAGCTGTTCAAGTTTTCTTCGCAACAACAAAAGTAAAGTCGTTTTTTTTTCGCAGAGAGCCGGCGTGTCTTTCAAAGTAGACAACCAGCTGCCAAACCTGGTCAACCTGAACGAGGACCCGCAGCTCTCCGAGCTGCTGCTTTACATGATAAAGCAGGGCGTCACCAGGTGAGACGAATCCCTGTGCCGGTCGAAGACTTCACGTGCCAGAAGCGCTGTATGATTGCTACCGACAGTTGAACACTTTGTTTTGGCAACAGGGTCGGCAAAAAAGGTGGCGATTGTGACATACAGCTGAACGGGGCGCTGGTCGCCGATTTCCATTGTTCGATAACAAACAAGAACGAGGTCGTGTCGCTCACCCCTGTCGCGGACGCCGCGGTCTTCGTCAACGGCGATTTGATCGACGCTGCAGTTGTTCTGCGTCATGTGAGTGCGTCATCTGATTTTGCGTTGCGCGCAAAGATGTTTGCGAAACGCTGAAATGAATCAGGAAGAAAGGTATATGTCAAGAGGAGAAGTCAAGACGGGCCAGATTTTTTTAACTTTCGTCTGGAATCAACATTTATTTCCCTAATAATGAGAGTAATTTGCAAATTATCAGCAAAACAGTTTTACTTAAGTTTTGTCCTAATCAAGTTAAAAGGCAAATGCAACCGAGACATTGTTAGGTAAGAAAAGGAATTAATGATTATTATATGTTCAGCAATGGAAGGATGCTTTCCCAATAAAATAATTTACTACTGCGAAAGAGATCTCTCCTCGGCAGATAATGAAGAAGAGAAATTATTGATGTGGTATTGATATTCATCTTTGAAATGCACAAGATCTTGAGTTCATAAGTTTGAAGGAGTCGAGCCGGAAACAGCTTTTTACTGCAAGTTTTAATAAATTCACGTGAAGGCACTTGTGCACTGGCGCAGTTGAAACAGTAAAATGTCAAGGTTAGAGCGCAGAAGTCACATTCAAGTTGATGGCGAAAGCGTCAGCTCGCCGTTCATGTAAATGACGTTGACAGAGTTGTGGGTTGTTGGACACTTGATGCTTTACTCAAATTATCATTAAGATTTGTATCACTCATATTTCACTTCAGAGAGGCGCAAAGTGCACTGCGCAGACGGTATTACATGCCTCGGTACTGGCTGGGATGGCCAGAAAAATAAGTTAGCACCTTCAGCCGAGATTCTAAAATCAACACCGCTGGTTCAACTTCCAGCGGTGAATTGCAGGCAGCTTTGTTAATTAATTGGCTTTCAAAAACAAAGAAGAAAGCTGTAGTATCACTGCACAACTTTCGCTGTATTGTAATCTCAAGCGAAAGTAGCCTACACGACAGGTTTCAGACATAAACGTGTTCAGAGCTGGACCACACAGTCCAAAGCATTACAGTGGCGGTTCGAGCCCCATTTGAAAGCAGAGTACCTACACAGCACAGTTACTGTTGGGGGCCTCCTTGAAAGCGCAGTACTTACACATTAGTTGCTACTGGTGGCCCCTATGAAAGCGTAGTGCTAAACACATTATAGTTGCTATTGGAGGCCTCTTTGAAAGCAGAACACTTAAAATTATGATGTGCTTTGAAAAATATTATAAGAGCAGATGATAAACTTTTCACCAAAAATGAGGAATATTTAAACGCAAACACCTCGAGGGGGAGCCCCTAAAAAGGGTGGCCCGAGGCAAGTTCCTTGCTCCCCTCCCCTTAAACTTGAAATTACAATTCATTTGATGACTGTTGGTTTGATCAACATTGCACTGTTCCAGTATTTAAAATGTCAAGACCAAGGGATTTCCAAAATTTTGTAGAAGCACTTTCATATTCTGCAGTTCAAGAAATCTCCAAGAGGGGCCCATTTTTTTACATTCAGCTTGCCAGGGGGGGGCGACGCGCACCCCTGCCCCTCCCGTCAGTTACGTCACTGAACGAACATGAAACTTGTCAACAGTAGCAAAATGTGGTATGTCCGATCTTGTTCGTGAATAAAACAACATGGCCTCGGCCAGCAGTGCTTCGGCAGCAGAAAACAAGCGCAATCACATAAACTGCAGCTCTCCTGTCAGTTTTATTGCTGCTGACGACAGCAGTGCGTGTGTCGGTAGTCAGAGTAACTCGCCACTCGTGACCGAGTCGAGCGATATGTGAGTGAGCACCGGGTTAGACAAGAGTCGAATTCGTTAATCGCAATTATTTTTATCAATAGGGATACAAAAGAGTAAATTAGCCCGCCCAACGCATTTCTGAGATCACTTCATGAACGACCGCGCCGGTTAGCAACCAGTTGCTGTTTCGAGTGGCCTCCCTGAAGAAGCCGGCCTAGGGCTGTTAGGGGGCTCCTGTCCCTGTTTCTGTATAATCCAAAGTTAAGCAATAAGACTCCTGGAATTGTCCCTGTTTCTGTGTAGCCCAAAGTTAGGCATTGAAAAGTGCTGGTTGCTGCTCCTGTGAGAATCTGCAAGTGAATCAGAAAGAAACGTCTTCACAGCGACCGATGTCTCTTCATATGTCTCTTCGTATCAGGGCGACCGAATCGTGATCGGCGGCGACCACTTTTTCCGCTTCAATAACCCGATCGAGGTGCAACGTTGCCACGGCAACAAGCGTTCGTCCAGAGACGGGCCGAAGGACTTCGAGTTCGCGAAGCACGAGCTGATCGAAAGGCAGAACGCCAGGTTTGTGGGTGCTTGCGGAGCGGAGTGGGAAATGTTCGGTCGAATCAATAATAACTTATATGTTGCTGTTTTTTTTTCGTTGAGACGTTTCTGTCCTTTGTTTAGCTTAAAAACTTGCTGTCATCTTTCGTTTTCGGGATTTTTTGACCGAAATGACTTAAGTTTTTTCGGTCATTTCAAAGAAAATTTTAAGTCGATGCCCGAAAAAACAGATCTGTTGCGCTGAACGAAAGTTGTGGTCTTGTAGCGTAGGAAGAAATCATTGGACTTTTGCGAGTCTGCGCCAGTGGCTCTGTGAAAAAAGTTTCCAGAAGCATTTGTAAAAACGTGTTCCCGTTGGTTGAACGCGCGAAACGCCTTCGTCCTTTGTAGCGTGTCCGGTCTCATCGACGCGACTTCGCTGGCGTTGGCTTGGATTAGAAAGGCCTGTGCGCGTTGAATCGGTGCACAGAAAAAAAGAAGTGCTGTAAAAACTCCGGCCAAGGCAAGAAACGTTAAAGACATTGCTAGTGACCGATACCTTCAGCTTGACTTCTTGAACTTCCTTGTGGGAGGTTGCTGACTGAGACAAGGAGGCGGTAGCTCTGCATATCCGGTTTGTGTGTCGCGTATTTGACGATCGGGCTTCGCGTGTATTTATTGTCATTTCAAGCCAAAAACACCGGGACACCCTTTCGAGCATCGGCGTCGGAAGATTTCTTTCCAGGGCGTGGCCAATAGTGGATTTTTCCGGAAGGCCAGCAGTGGTGAAATTTCGTTTCGGCTAGTCGAAAGTAAGGGAGAAACCTCTTCTACTAAAAATTTAAAAGAAAAATATCAAATTTCAAAATCCAGGGGTGCTAAAACCCCCCTGCCATCCCCTTACGACGCCCATGCTTTCGAGTACCGACGTTCCACAGTTAGCGAGCGTTCTAAGACACGATTCCGTTATTCTATCGACCTGGATTGTTACGCGAGAAGACTGCGTGCGTAACGCAAGTTGACTGCACCCGATAGTTTGTGTCTGGCCCTTCCCTTTCCACTTACCTGCTTAGCGACGACTTTGCTCCGCTTTGAGCAGAATGGCTGCCGAGATCAAAGCGGCTCAGCTCAAAGTGAAGCAGGAGATGCTGAGGGAGATCGACGCTGCCAAGGAGGAAGCCGAACAGCAGATCAAGAAGCAGAGGAACGAATATGAGTCAGCGATCGAGAACTTGCAATCGCAAATCGTGAGCAGCGATCGAGCTTTTTGACAAAAGCCTGAATTGTGCGAAAAGATATTTCAGTGGTTACCAGTGTTTTCCCTCTAAGAAAATTTTACACTGGAGCAAATGTTTGTTTCAGTGAGCTCGGATAGTTTAAGGCTGATAGTCCTAAATAAATAACAAGACTTTGTAATTTATTCGAATAAGTGTAAAATATTATCGAAACACGAATAACGTACACATTTAATTCAGATAGTTTCGGAAAGTGCTATGCGGCGTGCTCAGAAACGTCCTGCTTCTGCCAAAACAATGCTAATGTTCTTTGCTTCTAAATTTGTAATGTTCCAAGTGCGCGAGGATGAGATTTCACTGCACCAATTGTCCAGCACGATACTACGCAGTTGCGCACCTGAGAGGGAATATTGACTGTTACTCGTCGACTTGGTTACGTAGATCCCGAGCCGCTTACTCGTGACACAGAATCGAGCCCGGTTGGGCTTCAACCGGAAGCTGCTCTAAAACCTGTTGTTCTTCTTTCGATTCAGCGACTCGATCAGAAGACAAAGCGTGAACTGGAAACCATCCGCGAAGAAAAGGAAGTCTTGGAAAAGGAGGTTCAAATAAATCGTCGGAATCGAGCGATGGAGGCGAAAATGCTCAACGAGAAACAGGTGCTGGTTATGAGTCGCACAGATGCAGTCACTGCTGCAGAAGTTACGGCGGCGTCCTTCAATGTTGTATTAAAGAAGGAACAACCTTTTAAACAGTTTTACACCACTTGAAATGCAGCCTATGTTTCTTGGGTTGAGTTAGGATTACCTGCAAATTCGTTATTCGTTCTCAGTCGATTTTTAGTAAGTAAAATGACTCTCTGACGTAATAGGCTATGCCAGGCGCGGACACAGGGGGGATGCAGGGGATGCATCCCCCCACCAGACCTAAAGAGGTGTTGACATGACACTTAATTTCATAGAAAATCATCGCCAATATATTTTTGTACTGCACATTACTTAATCGGTAAAGATGCTAAAAATTAACTAATGCTAACAATTAGTCAAAAACGTTTCTTCGTTTCATTGGATGAGGTGCTTTGTTTATGGAAACCGATATAAAATAGTCAATGATCGCATGGGCGTCCGCAGGGGGGCAAAACGGGCATTTGCCACCCAGGAAATTGGGATTAAGAACCAAATATTTCCGGAAAAACCTGAAGTCGGCATCTTAATTCCGATTAACTGATTTGATTTTTGCGATGACAGTTTTTTTGCCGGTATGAAACTCACACTGCACAAGAGT
>Ga0210059_1004086_pt1 | contig 23496 bp, 19 predicted proteins | sample Ectturendosymbi2_FD_188042 | JGI IMG/M metagenome (GOLD analysis project Ga0210059, IMG submission 188042) | Ecteinascidia turbinata endosymbiont from Florida, USA - Sample 2 (SPAdes) (version 2) | ecosystem: Host-associated > Tunicates > Ascidians > Unclassified | place: Key West, Florida...
GCCAAATCTATCTATCTATCTATCTATCTATCTATCTATCTATCTATCTATCTATCTATCTATCTATCTATCTATCTATCTATCTATCTATCTATCTATCTATCTATCTATCTATCTATCTATCTATGAGAGCGCAGGAACCGCTTTCCAAGTCAACCGAGTTCGTATTGAACTCAACCTATCAGCTTCACTGGCGGCGAGTCTACGTATTTCGAATTTGAATGGTACAAGTTTGAACTAAACCGTATTTCCATCTCCCAAGTTTTCCAAAAAATTTCCGAGTTTCTTTAAACAACATTGCAGAGTTGGAGATTCTTGAAATGGTTTTGCTTGTTACCTCACGTTTACGTATAACAGGTGACAACATACCAAGACATGCCTCTTCAATACATTGTGAAATCAATCGTCAGCATAGGTATAGGAGCAGGCAAATTTTTGGGGTTGCGAAGGAATTTTGCCAGAATTCTCCCAAACTTGCCCGAAGAAAAATCAAAGTGACATCCAAAAAAAGCTCTTCATGTCAATTCGGGCGCCATTTTTTCTTAAATTTTCAGGAAGTTTGTGAAGGTTCTCAGAGGTTTTGTTGGATTTTCACCGAATCAAAACTTTTGGGGGTGCAGTTGCATCCCCGCCTCCAACACCAGTGATCGTCAGATACATTGTTTACGACCTGGGAATATGCACGGTAACTCCCAATCCTTTGTTTTTAAAGGTATTTTCAATTTAGTTTCTAAGTAATCTCATATAGCAAGAAGGAAATATCATGTGCTAATTTGCAAGTGTATCTCGTGTGCAGTAAAACTAAACTGGTAAGTTCTTCGTTGAACATTTTTGTTCAGACAATTTTTCTTAACTTGCTTTTATCTTTTTTGGGCAACAGCTTCGTGAGTTTTGGGAAATGGCTCTATTCGTCGCCTGACAAACCTCTCGAAGTTTACCGACCGCCTCAGTGTTTGCGGTTTATCAACATCCTTACATTTTATCGTGCGCGAGTTTCCGCCATGCATGAAAACGGTTGAAGCGTGTGTTCGGACTGTCCGCTGGACGACGCGCTCGTTTTCCGACTAGCAGCCACAGAACAGCGTTAAAAGAAAAAGACACCCATGGTCGGCGGGTGTCGTTTGCCTGCCACCGAAACCGCAGGTTTCCATGTGCGTAAACAGTAGATTGGAAAGCCATAACAGGCGCATGATTTATTCAGAGGTGGGCGATAAAAAACGATAAAATTCATAGAAGACCAGCACCGCACAACGTTCTACGGACGAACAAGGGCGCATTATCGTTTGCACAAGGAGAGAAGCTCAAGTTGAGTTTCGCTTGCCGAACAGCATTCGCATGACTGTGACGTCGTCAACGGTTGATTCGCGCAACAAGCCGCTCAGCAATGTGCGGAAAAAACAAATAGACAAAATGCGGGTTTATTGCAAATTTATCACTGGGCGGGCGCGGAAGGACATCTGCACGTGATTAGTCAAAAAAACAGTGCATTTTTTACCAACTCTGCTCCTCACCAGGTGGTAAGTATTTCTTGATACCCGCCAAAGGTGATTGGAAAGCCACTGTTGCGCTAAAACGCCAACCAACTGTAGGTAACGGGGTCAAGATCAGATAGAGCGGTTGGAATTACTGTTTATCGGTTAGAAGCAAAGCAAACTTAGCTTGTTGCGGCGGCAGGGGTGAAGTGTGGCTGCAGAGGCTCGGAGCGGAAGCGCGCAACGATTGGTAGCAGGGGCTGCAAGTAAACGAGTTGGAACGACAAAACATGTAGCAGTAAAAAGGAATGATAACACTTGGCTGTTGTGTAAAGGACGAAGAAACGTACGTTGGGGGCAACTGCTCATCACACGCAGACAGATAAAGTATTGATCGGCAAAAAATTGATCGAATGTTACGAGTCCGGCGGCGCGACCTCGCTTTTCCTTTCCCGTTGCAACCTACCTTGAAATCAATTGCTGTGACTCGCAAATGGCAATGTTTGATTGTCTTATATGGGAAGCGGCGTCGCCCGTCTCGGATCCACATATGGCCAAAGCCAGGTATATCGTAAAAAACGCAAATCCAACACACAAGGTAGTCAATTGCAACTCTTCCACCTGCCCTCTCCTAAACATCAAACAGGACAACATAGGATGGATTTTCCAAATAAAATCTGCGCCCAAAACACGAAACGCACGCTCTGGTTTCCAATTTCCAGCGGAGAAGCAGACGGACGTGACGAAGTATCGCTTTGCACACAGTTCATTCTTGCGCCGACGACAAACAAAAAAAATCGTTTACAAACAGCAAACAGTGTCGCACGTTTGCACATGGTGCACTGGTCCTGGCCGGCATCCTCACTACCTACCAAGCAGTGTGACACCGCAAAAACACAGATTTTTCTTCTACAACAACAATAACGGATGTACATGATAGCTGCAAGGTGCTGCGCAAGAATAATGATGGTTGATTGAAGAGTTTTGCGCCATCAACACACAACTCATGCATCGAATATTAGCTCTGGTAGGGATCTGCTGAACGGCATGTGGGACAGGTCGCAGTGTCAAAAAACGATTCGACTATTCACCAAACACAAAATACGTTAGCAACGAGAAGCTTGACAAAAACCTGCTGGTTCTTTTCGTAGTGAGGTTCATTTGTGTCTTCAAAATAGGGGCATCACAGCCCCCACGGCTCGCCCTAGTTAAGCATATGCCTCCAGGTCACCCAAAATAGCGCAAGGCTTAAGTCCAGACCACCAAGTCTATTTCACAAATAGCAGCTGGGTCAACAGGAGCGACATTGAATTGCAGATGCAATAATTACCGCAGCCATGCACTGGCGAGTACCGCATACACCCAACCATCACAGTCCGTTAACTCGGAAGTGCTAAACGCACACATCAGTTAACACATGTACTGTCAACGACACAGTGCGGTCATCTCATAGAAAAGCGTTTTTTTTTCGGTGGGTCAAACGTTTGACCCGCTTCAAGCCGTTTGTTTTGTCTCAGCCGAGGATCTCCCGCTTGGGTTGAAAGCAGCGAAAGGATCGCGCATTTATTGGCACCTGATGCAATGTATGCAGCAACCGCCTGATGGCGATGGGCAGTCAGGGGAGTATGAAGAAGAGGATAAAAATTAAAAACATGGACGAGCCGAGAATTCCAATGGCGCACCACTGTCGTTTGTCTGCAAAACACAGATGATTTTTAGAAAATGCAACACTTTTATGCAAGGTTGTTACGTCACTGGTCACAAACCGCTTTGCCGAAGTTGCAAGCATAGCGTATGTCCATAGTTAACCTCGATTGTAACAACACTTAAAACGTATGTAATGAAGATATGAGACGAGTCACAACGCTCTAGCACTGACAAACGGCATTGTTACTACAGAAGCACGTGAATACCACTTGGTATCATCAATAAGTCACATTTCAAAACCGAAACAGGACTTTTCTGTATGGCCGTTTCGGTCACGGGACTTTTCAGTCTTGGTCGTTTCCGTCTCGAGACATTTCGGTCAGACTATGAAATCTTGCAATCTTACATGTTCAATTCTTAATGCAAACTCACTTAAATCAACGAAAGGTTTTATTTAAAACAAAAAAAAACTGCAAACACGATCCAAGATCCAACAGTTAATCAGCGCCAATATATGATTTTCATTTTCATCAGCAAGCAAATTTAATCGTTATCGACATTTTGCAATTAAATACAAATACTTTAAACTCATAATCACAATTCAGATTTAACCGCAATCACGACTCCTCAAAAGGGAGTTTGTATAACACCAGCTTGCGTGACATTTCGCTTGCCTGTATAATTATTTAAATAAACAAAGGTAATCTATTGTTTATGTACAGAAATGTCGTGATCGAAACGTCACCACACCGAAACGGCTCAGATCGAAACGGCCAGACCGAAAAATACCTGTGACCGAATCGACCAGACCGAAAAGTCGCGTACCCTTTCAAAACAGCTACATTTGCAGAATGCCCGCAAACAACACGGGTAGCAGGTAAGAGCTCGAGAATAGTCCGGCTTTGCATCACCGTTTGAATTGTTTAAATTTGAGTGGAGTGTTTCAAACCCTCAGAGTTGCACCTGGAATTCCCTGCTAGCGGTTACCTGGAAAACGTAGATACTAATTCGTCCTAACGGGAAGAAGCGGCTTACTTTCAGTAAAAAAGTGGTTTACTCTCGGTTCCTTCCAGAAAACAGATCTTAACAGACTAACAATGAACTTTGGGAACTTGCAAGGTTGGAAGGGAAATTTCACAGATCAACAATTAAATGCTTTGCGATGTTGAATGCAATCTGGTCATTTAACTGATTGAACTTTCAAAGTCAACGCGTGATCCAAGGGTAGTGTCAGCGCTAACAGCATAGAACCGACTTCTCATCAAAGCGCTAAACTTCGCTGACGTTGCAGGTGAGCATCAGTTCATGGCACATAACTACTGAGTAGTTTGGATGGATCAGGGAAGAAACTAAACGATTTCATGTCCATGCCGTGTGTTAGCAGTTATAGCTTGTGCTTCGGGAAAAAAAAAAGAAAAGCCAAATGCTTAAAACCAATAACCTGTTCCAATCGCAAATCTTATTTTTTCAGTTCCACCATGCATTTCTGTACAATAACTAGCCAATATGGCGATCTATGAAAAGCGGCAAGCAAGTTTTTCCTGCTGGAACCAGAACGCTGCAGTGGGATGGATCATCTGCAGGGAAGCTTACCGCCGGACATGTGCGTGACTTGAGCCATCTTCCTTAAAATCGTATCTATTCGGTTTTGCGTGTTATCCATCTCTTGCCCCAGTTCGTCGAGCATCACCGCCTGATCGTCAAGTTCATGGCTGATCGACCTGCGTTGTGAACAACCATATGAGGGGCGCGTTGAAAGCACATTGCATCACGACGCACGCTGACGCGGTTCTACACAAGTTCTTCTGCGCTTCGGTCATGCCTGGCTACACTGCAAGCTCAGTAATCGTAGTATTTATGCAATAATTAGATTGGAAAAGCATGAGCGATGGATGTTGACCACTAGAACTAATAGCTTGCATCATAAAGCTAAGAAGACTCGGCAAAATCGCTTATAAGACTTTGGCGCACGTTACGATCACGAGCTGTTCGTGATACTCATGTGTGATTGTAAGCACTGAAGCGGTAACTCTTGACGTTGTGACGGGACTGTTACAAAACCTCGATTTGCATCGAGTTTTAAGTATAGGAAAATAGAAAGCTTATACTTTCCTTGTAAAAGGTTATAAGTAGTTACAAAGCAAACCTAGCGTGAATGGCAGCCTGCTGTTCTCAGAATAACATACGAATTTCAAATCCGAATCGTGTGAACATCATCCGGCCTTATCAGACTGGAATCACCTTGAGCGGAGTTACAGGTCGAAGAATATTAGTTTTCATTTTCACTTGAGAAATTCTTCACGTTGCATACCCAAGTAATTTCGAGACAAATGCTAGTGTCACGTCCACAAGTTTACGACTGATCTTTGCTCAGCTCAGGGTTGAAGATAGAACGCTGCCGCAAGCACAACGTGTGCAAAGCTTAAGACGACCTAATAATTTATGACCGAAGGAAGGATTCAGTTAATAGAAAAACAAAGCAATATCACAGCGAAAACCATAATTTTACTTTTTTACTTCTGAAGAGCGTCGGAATTGCTGTCTAAAGAATTTCTTTAGAATTATATGGTTCATTCAGTAAACGCCTGCCATCCACGGTTTGCCGAGTTTAAACAGTTGTACTTTTACGTCACGGTTTACACCACAGTTGAGTTATTGGTTCGGGTGGTTTCCCTATGCTGTCCTGAATTTTGACCGATAGGTTTGTTTTTTGAGCCAGAAACTGTTGAAACTGTTACACAAGTTAGATAGGGTGGGTTTGCATGTGACTGCTATTGAGTTGCGTGACGAGCGCCACACGTTGTCTGCAGCATCTAAAAATTTGATTTTAACTCAAACAAAATACGAACTGCGAAAACCATTTACAAATATATGAAAACACTTTTACCCAGCGTTCAAAATATATCACATCATTTGGAGATTGAAACAGAAGTTTTAAACTTGTACAGTATTCCTATTGCTAGGAACAACTAAATTCTATTTCGCGTTCTTTCTGATCGCTGAGGTTTCACTCAGGCAAACATTTCTTCAAAATTTTCTCTTAGCGGCAAATTCTTCATGGAACACAACGCGTTCATACTCAACAATATACAGGCTGATTATGATGGAAGCCGAGAAGGAAGGAACCACACTGGGCCACATTTCAATAACTTCGTTATTCATCGTGCACCACGCAACGAAGCAGCGCTGCATGAAGCACAAGCCTATCGAACTTCAAACTATAACCACAGATCAAGTTATTCGACCCGAACCGTTCTGCTGCAAGCCTAAATCAGCATCGCATGATTGTGCAACGGCAGTCGTTCTCCTTGCACGGAAAACATAAGTCCAAATTGACGCACAAATAGCTGATTTTCCGATTCAAGTTGTGCAAGGAGCGTGAAACTGGGCAACGCTTGAAGGTGTGGTCGTCATTGCTTGATCTGGGAGAAAGCATGGCCGTGAATTTCAACCCTGGCAGAGCGTATCTTGTGTGATCGATCAACAATAAATTTTCTTCCAACCCGTTCGCGAAACTGCAAATTGTTTGATCATTGACGAAGCTGAGCGTAGAAACACAGCAAATCGGCATCCACATTCGATGGGAAGCAAAGCAAAATTGAGACACCTGCGTTAAAATACGCCTTTATCTTTCATCGGACAAGGGCGTTGCATGAAATGTGTCCCAAATGATCCACGACAATCACTAGCAGCAATGTGCGCACCCTGACGCAAATGAACGTCTAATGAAACCAACCCTAGAATGAACCTAACAACGTCGCATTGACATGTTTGTTCAGGAACGCCTGCACAGCGAAGATGATTCGATGCAAACTTTAAAATACAAAAAGACACCAAACGAATTTTTTTACAGTTGAGATCTTGACCTCAAAGAGAAGCTGAGAGAAATAGCGAAAGGTTCGGAATAACATGACTGATCGCACTGTGGGATAACGCAGTGTAATTCTCTTTGCTACCGGGGTTCTTGACATGTAACTAGTTGCGCAGATAGCGCGACAGTACTTTTCCACACCAATTGGAAGTTTGCAGATAAAACAGTCAATACACTCTCTGCAACAAATCAGCTGTGGTCTGAACGCACACTCACTCACATCCGCTAAAATACATACTCGTCATGAAGGGATCGCACACATTTTCCCTTAACAGCCAAAGACCGTGGACATTGTTCCGCAAGTTTCTGGGGTAGCGTGCTCCGGCTTGACAGTGGGATTGATTTTGAGTGATACGTTAAAAATATTGGCTGCTACAGCCTAAAATGTAATTTGATCTAGCTAAAATTCGAATCACGTAGAGGCATTATAGTAAAAAAGTTGTCTCACTGAGCAAAATTACTCAAATCGCTAACTGACGTACAATGCTAAGCAAAAAAAAACCAGAAAATTTTACTTTTGGGGACAGGCTGGCAATTACGGCAAAGAATTGAAGGATTCACATATTGGAAATACACAGAAGATAAACCTGTGATACTTTTTTGCGATTACGACAGAACAAACAAGCCCACATAGGGGGAACAGCAACCAGTTCTCGGAAAGAAAATCCCCACATGGGGAGTACAGCAACCAGATCGAAACAAGAAATTGCGCGTCAGCGCTCGACACAACAGTATGGCGGTCGCACTTGCGACGGTGAAACTGTTCGGCCGGCCACCCGAAAAAACGGTGAAACGAAGACCAGGTGACGCAAATCAGTTTCCCAGAGCAACGAAATGTCTCTTATGACCGTTCGGTGAAGGTGGTAAAACATTTACAACGATGTTCCAAGTGCTCGCTCGAGTCGCAGGTGACTTTTTAAGCTTTTACTTAACACTACAGCGAGTGAATAAGTAAGTGCTGTAACACGCCAGCAAGTCAAAACAGGTCACTCACTTCGACATGTGCTTCAAAATCCCGACGCTGTCCGCAACGAGATCGAGTTGATCGTCTTGCTGTTCGATAATCAGCTGCGTATAAACATCACCGTTCTAATAACTCAATCGACAGCCATTGTATGACACTCATGGACGTGAAAACGAAATTTTTCACTATGGTGAATATATGAGGTCATGAAACCTACCTAGATGCGCTGTCAAACAAGAACAGGGATGCACCGACACTGATAGATGCAGTGTACCAAGACATACGCCAAAGCTGTTTCATCAAACCACGCAACTTTTTCTCGTAAAAAAAGCGATCTCGCTCGCGACCGAGGGTCCTTGCGAATCATTGTACGGCGCGTCTAGATTGCGAAGAACAAGTTGGTTAATGTTTTTCGCGGACCAAGCGAGAATTTTTCGCATACATTCAAGTATAAAGCAAGTCTTTGGCCAACCAGCCGCCATCAGCGGAAACAGATGGTTAACCCAAGGTTGCCGTAGGAATAACTACTTGATTCGATCGCCACAGGCTGCAAAAATGTCAGTTCTTCATGACGTCTTCGGCTAATAGCGGTAGATGTGCGTTGCGTTTGTAACTGACAATGCTTGTACCCAATTTGGGGTGATTAAGGGTTTGAGATGCATCAGTCCCTTCAATAGTTCTAATGCCAATCATGTCGAAAATTATTCAAATTGCGAATAAAAGAAAAAATTCGTTTGATATTTTTAAACCAACATGATTTGTTCAACAATACCCAAAGGGAATTCTTGTTTGAAGAATTGCTTGGGTGAAGAAAGGGTCGGGGGACAACCAAAACGTGCTGCACAGCTGCGCGAAACGTAGCGCAGATTCAGAAGTAAAATTGGAGAACTGTCTTAATTGTCCGCGTAGGTGCTCTCTTGCACGCAAACAACTAGACGATTACACAGCTAACAAGAAAGCCATGAAACATAAGACTGACTGATGAGAATTTATCTTTCCGGGTTTCAGATGTCAGATGACTAAAAACTCTTTCATCGACAAGCAATGGTGCGTAAAGCGCCAAGCATGAGGTGGTCGCGACAACAAAATGCCAGTTGCATGGTATCAGAATTCAGGACGTCTGGAGACGTGTCCACTCAGACCAAGAAATGATACTTTTCCACTGATGCCAACACACAACTGGAGCGGAATCGTAGCCAGTGTTTGTAAACTACAAATAACATCTTCAAAAATTATTAATGCTAGGGTTATGACCCAACAACCTCAAAGAACTTTCGAAAGTATGTACGTTATGGTAAACAATGCACTTTTCCGTATCAACACTGATATAAACTTACTGTAGCGCATAGCAGCTCGTGCTGTCAGGCAAGTGAAACAAACGACCACTTAGCAACAAGTTAAACGCAACTGACGTAAGCAAATGCCGTGTCGGCTGAGTGGCAACCCCACTAATCACATGCCGCGCAGCCTTGCCCGGAGGTAATTAGAAGGTGCGTGCAATACTGGATCCTAGAAAATAACTACAGTTAGGATTCGTGTGAAATGTCAAACTGTGGGAGGTTCGACGTGCGAAACACTGTGAAAAGACCATGACATCCTACCTGCTGCTTTTGCTGTTGGTCTTCAATGTACGCTTTGTTATCGTTTTCCGTCGCCATTTCTATCTTTGCGTAGCGATTGTATGAATTAGAGGTATGGTGAGACATTCCGTTTTGCAATAAACTCTGTTAACAAAGCATTTGCAACATAATGTAAAAAAATTTCGGTTGTTTCGTTGTCAGGTTGCACAGGTAATGGAAAATCACAACAAGAAGCACTACAAGCTAAGCCTAGTGTAACTTACACCAGCTCAAGTGTAACTTTGCAACATTTAGCAGTGATTATGGTGTCACAAAACGACACCGCAAAACTTCACATCATGCACCAGCCACACCTTTCTTAAAATTTTGTCAGCTTTTGCCTTGACTTCAGGATTGTTCAGTTCATCCTTCATCTCTTGAACGTTGTTTCTTGTTCGTTTGATGAAGTCCTTTCTTGCTGCTAGTTCGCTTGACGTTATGTAAAATTTGTGTGGATTTGACTCGACAATTCGTGATACAAGGTTAAGGAACGATTGTTTGTTATAACTGACGTTGTAAAAAGAGAATAGCAGTTGTAATAAAACGTTTACTTGTATTAAACACCTACCAGTAGGTCTAAAAAGCAATGAACATCCAAAAAACTAGAAGTAATTTGTCCGTTTTACACTGTAAGGCTGGGTAACAACATGAGAAATCTGTTCTGCTGATGTGGTGTGGCCAAGTTGAAAACAGCCTTGGGACCGCCACAAACTGATGTGATGAATACCCAGTCATAATGAAGTGCAACTGTGCTACGAAGACTAAGTAGACACTGAGGTCAGGTTAGCAATCATGTTCACTAACGGCCCGCAGCTGAAGTGATTTTGTTTGTTGATCTTGTTCACTGATCAAAAAATTGATTGCAACAACGACTTGTCTCAACCGCAGAAGAGCGCATTGTTCTGACCGAGTATTAATCAAGCACATAATCAGGTCTTGTGAGGATTTAAAAACAGAAAATATATTTAACAAACCAATTGACTGTGACATTTAAAACTTCTGTTAATAATGCTTAAATGGTGATAGCGGGTTCACATGAAAATTAGTAATTAATAAACAAAATTGCCAGCTGCCAACAGCTCTTATCTTTTAATGATGACATCGCATTGTAAACTCAGTACAGTAATCACGAATGAGAAAATCTCCAGAAGATACACTTTGACTAGATTGTTTGACAACAGCAAAATAAATAATGCTTGCCAGGCAGGATGAGCAAATATTTTAACAACAACCTACTTAGAAGGTCTTTAAAAGTATGAAAGCAAACTTGGGTCCACGAAGAAAACAACACATAGTAGTAAAAGGATATCTATAGTTTCATCAAGATCTTCCAAATCCCATTCAATACTTCTTAAGCTGTTCCTCAACTCATTGCTCACACGGTCATAATCATCCCTTTTTGATAAAGACGTTTCATTGAGCATATTTCTCCATTGATGTTGCATCTCACGACAAGAGCTGACTGCCTTTTCAACTTCTCTGAAACAAACATGTGAAGGTTGTCATTGATTGACACAAAATATTATGTCCATTGCCCAGTGACTTAGACCAGATGTGCTTGTGTTTTGCAACACGGGAATTGTGATGGGTTGGGTGTTGAACAAATCTCGAAGTTCATCCAACATGACTGAAAAGTTGCAATAACAATTCTGTCCATGAAGCACTTTGGAATGACAAAAGATTCCAAAGCAACATCATATATGCAGATTAACTTGTGATTCTCACGAAAGTAGTGTTAACAAAAGATTAAGAAGATCAGACAACATCAAATGTGTGTCTAACAACTTAACTCATTGGTTTCCAAACTTTTTTGGCTTGTGGCGCCCTACAAAAGAGAAATAGAATTTGCGGCACCTAGTGGTGCACCCACAGCAATTTGGTTTAAGGTTTGGCAACATTTTGAAAATATTTTTTCAATGATATATTGAAAAACGTATTGGCTCATGGTACCACTGGCTTAACTGCTTCATATTTCCTACTCACAAACTAGGCATAGTGTTTTGAATTAATTTATGCAAACTAATAAATTTATATTTTGTTAAAACACAGCTTTTAGCAGTAATTACTTTCACATTGATATCAAATGTACCACAGCATATTTGTTCAAACTTACCCACGCACAACAAAGAATGGATCTTCAACAGACATGTTTTCAAAACTTTTTTGAAGGTGTGCTGCTTTTAGCTGTTTATTGCAAATAGAAGAAACATACAGCTGTCATAGGCATACAGTTTTTTACATCAGCCTTTTTTTACTTAGAAACAAAACATAGAAGAAGAGATATCTGTGGCAAATGAAAACATACAAAAATTACAACAGATTTTCACCAGAAATGAAAAACCAAATGTGCCTATTGATAAAATGTGTTGTCCACAACAACACCAACAAAAATTATATACCATCAAATCACATTATTATATGAAATATCTACCAACTTCTTCCCACACTACTTGGAGGTTTGTCTGCAGCAGCTTGTACAAAATGCAACCAGACAGTTTTGTTCCAGAATATTACTGATTTTTATGCACACAAAACTGCACATTGTGCATGGAATGTGGTCAAAGGAATTAAGCTTAAATACAAAGAGGGATGAAACATCTTATCAGTGAGCCATGCTGATGTGTGCCTTATTTAATTTCCAGCTAAGAGTCATATATCACTTACTTATATTTTTGCCAGTTAACTGACACAACTGCCACTTCCTGATTTTCATATTTTTTAGAAAAGGCTTTCCAGAGAACATTGCTAATTTACCATCCATGCATTAACTATCATAACAAAAATAAATAGATGAATATGAAAAAAGCCACTAGTGGCAAAATACTTATCTTCAGCAGTCAAACTAGCTTTGGTTTGCCCACGAAATAATGTATGTTTTTCAAATGGAGCTTGACCATTTTGACCAAACATGTTGCACATGGATTGAAATCCAGTCACTTAAAAGGTTATGTTGATGTAAAAGAGATTATATTTCTTATTAAATATGTTGTGGCATTGTTCAACCTAACTTGAAGGACAATGAGGATCAAAAGTCAAAGTGTGTACCTGTGTATACTACAGGTCAACCTATACGCCAGTGCAAATGGGTATTGAATATCAACAACAAAGCACTCAGTGACTGAAGGAGTCACTTGTAACAAACACGGAAAGATACATAAATATGTGTATATAGATATAGCATATACATACATATAATGATTTGATATCTCAATACAACATACTGCCATTGTTGAACTGAGCATAAAGAACCCAACCTTTCTACTGACAGGTCATGAAATGTACAATCAGCAAAATGTGATTTAAATCACCTTTAAAACAAAAAATAATGTTACATAGAACAATCCACACTTTAGAATAAAGTGAGTGTGCAATCCTTTAAAAAGCTATTTCCACATGAGATATCAGTTTGGTTGAAATTTGCAACCTAATTTGAAACAAAACGGCAGCTTAATTTTTGTGTAGAATGCTTGATAACCAATATTTCAAAATGCATGTAATATGCATAGGCAAGTGACAGTGAACTGTGTGTACAGCTTTCTTGATGCAACAAATCCAACATTGAAACAACATTACTTTTTGCATGGTGTAGTGATACAACAGATAATGCAATATGCAATCTTGTTTTTGCACAGTACAAGTGATGAATTCTAACTTAAGCAGTTGAAACATAACAAATTGGGAACAATGATTTTTTCTTGGGGAAGGGAAACTCACAACAAACCTATGTTCCAATGCTATATGCTATTATGAAAAATGTCACGGTAGTAGAAAGTAAAAACTTGCAGCCAGGGGCATAATGAGGTTAGATGGCGCCTGGGGCAAGAAGTGTGGCATCCCCATGTTCGAATTTGATGTCTTTAGGAAGCAAATGTAATACATTGAAGAAAATACTTTTGACTTAGTTGGGACTTTTTCGCACCCCCACAGTGATTTGGTGCCCAGATAATTGTGCCCCCTTTTCCCTGATTACAACCCTCATAGTAGCCTCCACACCCTTTAACACAATCTTAGAAAAGTAACACCGTTAGCAGATTGAGGCATTGTGAAAGAAAAAGCTTCCAATCACACACCATTTGCTATATAAAAAACTGCAAGTTTGGAAGTGCAAGGAAAAAAATTAGCCAGTTTATTGTTGCATGAATTTTCTAGATCAGCTGGTCATGAATGAACTAATGGCTATAATTGCTCCTCTTAGACTGCATAATATTCATTACTAGCTTAGAAGGGAAACGTGCAATTTGCACAAATGAAATCAAAGAAACATAAAAACAAAATTGAATTTAGTTGGATATGTCCATTTCTTACTAAGCACTAGAACTTACTACAAATGAAATGATAGTCTTAGAACTACTGGGCCTTATCTTGATGACAGTACCTTGGGCAAACTAATCACAGAATTGCTGTAACAGATAATTTAATGAAACTCCAGATGCTTGCACTATGCAGCATATTGATAATGCACATAAAAAGTTTTTACCAACAGATTCGACTGCATTGCCTTTATGGAGACTAATTACTTGAACACAGTTATGTGCTAGTCTAAATCATCACAAAGTCATGAAATCACAGCCTAGACAGCTGGTTCCTAGAAAGCTTGCAGCAAACCTAGAGCTTTCAAGTGTTGTTGTACATATTTGAATGTTGTAAGTCATGTTCAAAAAATTAAATCCAAATAAAAAATTGTTGAAGCTGCCATTGCAATCGGAAGCCCGAGTGGCAAGTGTGCAAAGCTTCACATTGTGGCAGCAAGCAAAAATAGAGATTATGCGCCACAATCACTCTATTACTGCTTGATCGTGTCACATATATATGGATGTTGTTCTTCGCGCACAGCCCGTTTGTTGTGAATCGCACATTCAACGCAATGCCAACAGAGAGGTTGCAACACTGCCAAAAAAACAACAGACCTGGAATGATACTACTGGTATAGCAGTATCTGTAATACAACCATTAATCAATACAGCTTTTGAGAGGAATTACTTGGCAAAACCATAACACGAGGTATTAATCTGCTTACAAAACCTTCACCACATTATTAGAAATACATGTAATGCATCATAAATTAGTCATTGAAGCTCATGTTTAGTGACTAGTCCACTACCTGTAAACAATCTTAATAACCTGGACATCTTAGCATCCCAGTTTACAAAAAAACATTGATCAAAAAACATTTGCTTACTGATCAAAAAGCATTTTGTTTGAAGTATTTTAGGAATTTGCCGAGAAATTCAAAAACTTGAAGTATTTTAGGAATTTGCTGAGAAATTTTCAGGGAATTTCCAAATTAATTTCCGAAAGTTTAGTCATAATTTTGGAATCAGAAACACTAAAGTCGATCAAAGGCTCTTTTAGACTCGTATTATAGTCTAGAATCCAAAAAAACTTTGAGCCACAAAATTGGCTCATTTGGTCGCCTCCCAGGGGATGATGATGTCATCAGAATGTAAACAGGATATGCATAAACATCCTGCTATCAAGTTTTTTTATTGCAAACTACAAGACTTTTCCCATCTTTAGAGGGTTTGAACAGTTCTCTAGCACAACCTGACTGCAAGCTATGGCTACGGGTGTAATATACCCAAGTTTAGCATAATTGTGGGAATAGCAATTTCATCAATCTTTGTTTATTAAGCCATAATTTTGGCTCCTGATATGGTGGATAGCCAATCAAGGGCTCTAAAGACTCAGATGATAGCCTAGATTAAAAAAAACTTGAGCCAAAAAAATGGCACATTGGGTGGCGCTGAGTGCCATGTAAAGTTGGCCAAAAAAACATAAAACACCCTCACTTGTGACTTCACGCCAGAGAACTCTAAACCCAAATCAAAAATTTTTTTTCAATCGAAACTAGAAGACTTCCCAAATCCATAGAGGATTTGAACATCTCTGTAGCTCTAGTGGCTGGCGAGTAATGGCCAAAAATGTACTGGCATCATAGTGGCCAGCGCAGGCGTTAAAAAGTTAAATAAAAACAATCCCTTTCACAAGAACTTTCTCAATATTTATTGGTATTTAATGTTACATTACTATGGATTTTATTTTCATAAATATTTCATAGAACTCATACATAAACTTCACCCCAAAAGAACTTTCAAGACTGACTATAAGTCATGAAAGCTTTGCTGATAATACTGGTTTACCATAACAATAATTAATGGTAATAATAAAATACAAATTTATGTATGATCAATGTTGACTAAAACGCCATTCTATTGTGAGTGGTTTTTGTTTTTCTGTAATGCACATTTTCACTGTAAAACTTGACTTTAAACTAACTCAACGTTTACTGTATCATCAGACGCATCAAGGTTTGTCATGTCAAAAAAGACCCAAGTGCGTAATACTTGTATCACTTGTAACTTTTTACAACAGTTTTGGAAAGTACAGTCAACTAAGTAAGTCAATAACAACTACATGCTAATTATCATGTGCATCAACAGTACATCAATGCCACAAATGTGCAAAAAACAACAATTGTTTTATGAAAAAAACAATTTTTTTACATGTTATGCCTTGGAAGTTAAGTGAAGTGGAATATCATGGTGCTGTAGTATCATCACAGGCTATGCGAGGGCTACTCAAATGGCAGACCGCGGTCTGAATCTGGACTTTTGGATGGCGACGGCCAGACCTCGTCAACGTCTCAAAGGTGTATTCTACACCCACAAGTTTTTATCCCAAAATTTTGCACTTTTGGCTGTACTTCTAAAGCATTTACTCCTCGCCAACTGTGTCATTGTTGATCAAGCTGTTGTTCAGCTAAATTGCAATGCACACCTGAGTTGGGCAGCTATGATTTTTTGGTTTAAAGTAATTGTTTTGTCATAATGATTCAACAATAGCTCGTCACTACAATGTCTATCCTGGTGAAAATGGTGGAATCAGGGCTAGAATATGGCAACAAAACCTTTTCTTTCCGAAAACAATACAATCATACAAATTTATTTGTGCACAGTTATGAAAGATGCTTGAGTAAAGGAAGAGTTTTGCAGAGATTTTGGTCCTTTAGGAAATATTTTTTATTTTTTTAGCGGGACGTCAACAAAAAATGTGAAGAACAGCTAAGGCATTTTCAGCTTTTTCAATGATAACATTTTCAATGATAAAGAAAGTAATCTGTTGGAATTTTTGGCTGACATAGTGTAACACCTCAACGACTTGTGAATGTAAAACTTCAAGGAGAAAAACATAGCCTACTACTCTTGATTTGATCACTACTACTTCCCTTTTCCAGATACATTCAACTTATTGAAAAGTTGATTACCAACATTGTCGAACAGTTTGGGGACTTCCTTTACGAAAACAGTTGCTGCTCTTTCCTCAAAACCCTTTTTAGTGACAGACATAACCGAATTCTCAACTGAATCAAAAAGACACATGCACATGTGTGCACCGAAGATGAAGTGGAAATTTTTATAGGTACTGGAGTTCTGCTGGGCATCTTCGCTTATATTTGTAGGCAACGACCCATCATTAAATTTCTCTTGCCATGCATGATTATTTGCTGAAAAAAGTTTTTATTTTTAGCAAAGCAAATGCCTAGTACAACTACTTTGGCACAAAATTCAATACATGGAAGTTTTTGGTGCGTCAACTACTTAGTCTCTTAGACTAGAGCACAACCAGTTTTTCATGTACCTAATACTTATTGAAATCAATAATGATTATATACTGCCAATAATACTGTAACCTGCTCACATTCTTCACTTTTCAACTTCATTCGGTGACACCATGCATCTGGTTGGGAACAACTCATCCATGCAACCCACCCAATTATGGTCTGTGGGTAACTCTACTTTTCTTCATGATGTGTATTTATAAACACTGTTTTCCACCCATGCTACTTGTTTTTGCTATGAAATGTTGTACTAAAACGCCTTGCCCTTTGCCTCATAACCATTATTGCTGCTTACTTTCTTATGCTTGCCTCACGTGCTCATCTATACATGCCTCATCTCTTCACCCATTGCTTGGCAATGGCAATCTGAACATTTTGTTTTTATTTTCAAGCCTATTTACTTAACTCACTTAATGACCAATCTCTATTTTTCATGGCACCCTTCATCTTATTCTGGGTTGCTTTTTGTTCTTCAAACCTTTCATAACCTGTTGGGATATCTGAAATCTTTGACTGACTGATATGAATATCACCCTTGTCTCTCCATCTTCGTCCAGGTATACTGTGCGCTGGCCCTGCAGTCAATTATGTCCAACTGTGACACTTCATGATCATGTCCAAAACAGTCTACCACTACTTTACCACACAATTTCCATCTGCACCAACCAAGAGCAATACACATCAGCAGTATATGTGAAACATTAGGTATGCTGTGGTTGAGAACATTGCCGAGTTACAAATACACTTTAACACCTTGCTTTGCAGCCTAAAGTGAAAAGTATTTGAAAATTTCATCTACAAAAGTCTGAAAGTGTGAGTCAGAAAGTTTCAGGTTGTAATGTAATGACTAAGTTAATTTAATTTTTGCCAATCCGTTCACAAAAACCGTTTGTTCTTTCAGAATTGCTGGAGCTTACAGTACTGCAGTGCAACAAGATTTCACAACGAGAAATGTGGTTTTAGTTTAGCATCGTTGTTATGCAGTTGTACTTTTAGTGCTTCTAACCTAAAAAACGACGTACATTGCCAGTTCGTGCGCTCCAGTCGCTTGTCGCTTCAGGAAACGCACGTAACTTCTTGCTCACTGCTTTGTCTCTGGAAGACGTCACGCGCCAACAACCTGTCGGTACTGACACAATGTGACGTCACTGAGCCTTTTCTTTCTGCGTAAGATTTAAATAAAATCCCCAAGGCAGCTATTTGCATGTGACGTAACAGAAGCTTTTTGTGCATCCTTACCAACATCGCATGCAAAATTGTCAATGAATGTTTGTTGACAAAAATGGATCAGCTGATGGGGAACGTTGATGTTACAGAAAACCTTTTGCGGCAGCGCAGGAAACACGCTGGAAAATTCATGTGCCATGCTGTGGCCAACAATACGAGAGATGCTCATGTGGATGAGAAGGGAGTACCAGAATCGCAAAGAAAGGGGACAACAGGTAGATGCAGAATAATTTTGTACTACAGTGGCTAAGTCATTAATTGGGTCAAACAGCACAAGCATCCTCACTTTGGCTTGAACTGCAATTTTTCCATGTGCTATGTAGCCTAAATCAATTGTTTTATCTTTTGCATAACTGCACTTTGGATGCTTTGCATTTTTTATCATGATTTATCTTTGAAGGCGTAGATGAGCTTAAACGTTTTATTCGAGTAGCCTAAGCCTATGACAAAGGCTTTACTGATAAAGACGATCGCACGTCGCTCAATACAAGAGCTTGTATTATCAGAATACAAAAATAACTTCATAATTTCGCTAAAGATTTAGAGGTTTAGCTGAGAATGTGGAAGGCACATAAAACGTATTTCAACAAAGGTTGCAAAAACGTAATACAGATATGCAAAAAATGAGAATCTGTTTGAATATAACTTCATGCACTTCGCAGACCTGTGATGCCTACCTAGTGGGCAGAATATATACTCTGTTAAAGTCTTAGTGTGATTCTTATAGCTATGAAAGCATTCCTTTCGGTAGACAGCGCAGAAAAATCATTACATTTCTTTTTTCTTACGTTCAACCTTTCGTCCCAGTAACAATGTCATCAGTCAGCAGAGATTGTCTTGTTTTCGAACCATTCAATATCATAAGGTTACACTAAGTCATACCCATAGGGCAATTTCGTGATGCGTTTTTTGCTTTGCGACCGTAACGTCAATGATGGCAAATTTAGAAACACGGTCTGAAAACAACAAGGAGAGGAAACTTTCTAAACTTAATTAAATGTAGATATGCATTTTATTCCTATAAAATTACAAAGGCAGGCTTTTCACAACAATGCTTCAGAAGGTAAATTTGTTTTAGCCTATGGACGTTTCATAAACGGTAAAATGCAGGAAAAAAGTTGAAAGCACATATAAGAACAAGAGAAAAGCTGTTCGTTTCAAGAGGCGTTGCTGAATATAAGCTTTAATTCTGCAAATTGATTCTGCGCCACGTCTATACAGCCTGCCATGGAGAGCGACTGTGTAGCCACCAGGTTCAATGTAACATTCCTACCTTTGAGGCTCTGTTACGAAAATATACGTACCTGTTTCTCGAAAGATGCAGAAAATCTAACAACATATGGTTACGTGCTTTGATGCAGTCAGATTGTTTGTATTCGTCCCTATTTTTTGAACACTGTAATCGCATTTTGCTCTGTGAATGAGTGATCGAACTTTGCTGTATCCGTTTGATTGATGGCGTGTCATGCCACAATGCTTTCGCATTTTACCTAGACTCGATCAATTTAGGAATTGGCCCCCTACTCCACAGTAGTTTTGTAACAAGTGTTACGTGTTGGATAACTATAGCGTTAAGAATGTGTCTGTAACGCTATGGTTCTGTCTTCAATGCAGTTGCAAAAAGTGTCTGTAACCCTGTGATTCCGCAGGCTTCAATGCCTTTTTTATCTGTTTTTATCGACCTGCGTTCTGCAGAATGTGTGTTCATACTATGGACTTCGTGTCTGCTCACAAACAAATAAATTAAATTAATTAATGTGACGAACAATTCTCCACTACTCCTTTAAAAAATTAAGGTAGTCCATTTCGTGTTTAGGCAAACAGAGTGAATGATGCGATGAAGTTAATTTGAACTTTAACAGCCAAATCATGGAAAATGATAAAGGAATAGACTACAAACGCTATTCCAACTGCGCCAGGAAAACAAGAACCTTTCACTAAAATCCAGCATTTTAGGATAACCAATGTGAGATTAATGAAAAAAAACTACAATAAGTCGGCACTTGTTAGGATCTTTGTGCAAAAATTTGTTTAAGGTTCAGTTTCATTATGCTCGCTTTTTACTCCCTCAGAAGATCACGAGTGGTCAGCAGGGTATACCAGTCACCACTTAGCCGCGGAAATTTAAAACGGAAGTGATTCACTGACTAGTCAAATCGTTGGTGGCTCTTCAATTTATTTTGTGCATGCGTCTTACTTCATTATCGGATATTAATACAATGTAATATCAAGATGCGTCGTGCAGCTGCCGTTCACGTTTTTTCAGGTAAAAAAAGTTCGGTTCATTGGGTTAAAAACTCACTAAACACTTGTTTCGTTTATTAAAATTTGGGGCACAACATTTTCTGTAGCACCACCAGTGGAGATGATGGCAATAAATGAGTTTATTTGACCTGGTCCTTTCCTCGGCTTGCTTATCCATCGGGCCAGGGGCATCGCGTCAGTTTGTGTTGTACCACTTCACTGGCATCACTTGTTGCTTTTAGCACATTGCATTGAATCAGTCAATTACTACCGGTGAGAAACAACAAGATGAACTTCAGCCTGGCGGCAAGTTGTTTGAAGAACAATTGGTTTCTGCTTTCATCCTTTTGCGATGATTCAAACTTGTTCTCATCATTCAGTAACAATTGTGATATGCTATTGGCCAACAAAATTTCACGAAAAATCTATTGTTTTTTAATGCGAAAATTAGGCTAAAAATATTTCCAAGCTTTTCGTCGTGTGACTGTAACGATTTATCCAAAATGTTGCTTCAGGGAGGAAACCAACGAAGTCTTCCCCCATCTTTTGTGCCTGCCACTGAATGGCATCCATGCGGTTGCCCCTTTCATTGTACATTGCAAGCATGCTCCAATATTTCGTAGCCATTCCATTTTAAATCACTCTCGAAATGAATCACATCTGTTGACCACACAAAGTATGGTAAATTGCGAGTCGTGAATGGCATTAACCTTACTCTGTTTTGAAGTGTGATTGGTTTTTCACAGCACTGGCTTGCAGTTAGGCTAAGCTACGATTTGCATGGTGATTCATAGTCTCTCAAAAGCTGACAATGATGGATGAAACCAGTGGCGAATCCAGGCCTATGGGAGCCAGTCAATAAACTTGGCAGTAAAACACGTTGCTTAAACCTCCCTTACTTCCTCAATCTCCAGAAATCGCACAACATTTTACAAAGTTTCGTAAGTTTTTACTTTCATAGAAAGTGAAAAAAACAAAAATAAGTAGGACAGTCATCGATCATATTAACAACTCGAATACCACCAAAACACGTCAGCGTGACCCTAAATTTGTCCTTTTGCCCTTTAACGGTAAAGGGTCATCCGTTTTTTCAACCAGCATATAGCAAACACCTTCGGCGATACCAGTGGGGTAGCCAGACCAAAACGTTTGATTTCAGGCGAATGACACTATTTTATTTAGAAAAGCGCCTCTAAAAGCACAAAATAACTATATGTTCTAAAAATTGGGGGGCATGACCACTTTGACCCCCTGGCTACGCCTATGGGCGATACCCGCCTGTTTGACGCCCTTATTCGCATATCAAATGCGGAGAAGAGCGCATGCAGTACTTCTCATAAAGCACGCCGTGAGTGGGAGTAACTGCAACGAATCCCCCTCTGGATCCTCCGGTTCCCATTCATAACAGACCATTCAAAACAGGCCACTTTCATAACAGACCATGTTCGTAACAGACCACGTTGATAACGGACCCCTTCTTAATGTATATTGCAGTGTGGACGCTAAAAGTCCAAAGCATTTTGTCCAACACACTTTGCCTCGTCCGGCCCTAGGTACGAACAGAGTCTGTTATGAATGTGGTCTGTTATGTACTGGTCTGTTATGAACGTGGTCTGTTATGAACGTAGTCTGTTATGAACGGTTCTGTTATGAATGGGTCTGTTATGAACGTGGTCTGTTTTGAGTGGTCTGTTATGAATGGTCTGTTTTGAACGGGTTTGTTTTGAACGGACACCGGATCCTTCAGTGTAACAAACTATGACTGCAAACTTTGTCAAGTTGGGCCCGAATTTAAATGCTGCAACGATGTTGCAAACTGAGGTTTGCGCTCCATGCGACATTACAGTGAGGTCCCGCGACTTCGCCATTTGAAGATCAGTGTGCCCTAATGTTAATATGGAAAACGTGATAAGAGTCAAATGCGCAGATACGTTCTGGTTGTTGGAGGAGCAGATGCGTACCGACGGGGGCACAATTCTGCGAGCGCTGAAAAGTCCCAACTATGTGGCAGTAACTTTCCTCACTACAGTGCTCTTGCTCCCAAGGGGCGCCAAACTTGTTTCTTGCCTCGGGTGCAATCTAACCTCGGTACACTCCTGTGAAGAACCCACATTCATAAAGACAATCAAAACCGTTAAAATGAAGCAAAACTGCCTCACAGGCAATGTTTGCTTAGCTTGGTGAAGTATGCTGCTCAGTTGTTGATGCTGACACGACTGCATCGGTGCTATGACCGACTGCAGCAAACTCTTCATGGTGCGAACGTTCTCCGTACAAGATTGATCCGTTGTAAATGAACTCCAACCATTTAGCGCCATTTGGGAGTGAGCAACTCTCAAGAGTTTACTACTTCAAAACTCAAAAGCGAGTGCACAACTCACAAAGGAAAAAAACAATCATACATTAACCAATCAGAAACAGCGGAAGCTTGACAAATTTTAGCATGAATATCGCTTTTAACCACCACTACTGTGCATGCTGCTCAATAATTTTTTTTTCCTGACACTGACTGAAAGCTTTCTTCTCTCATTTTAGAAAACGTGCGTTTGTAAGTCATGAAACGCGTGCAGAGCGTTAAAACAATTCAGACGGCGCTGTCATTTGTGTACAACGTTAATGCTGTAAAAGTGGAATCAAATCTCAATCTCAATGCAAAGCAACGGGGTAACTTGCACGTGTTTGTCATTTTAATAGGAAGTGTAGAAAGCGAAGAGCAATGCCAAACACCACCAACACCATCGAAACTGCACCGGCACTGTGAAACGACCCAGAAAGCGCGTAGTCCACGACGTCCGCCGCTGCTAGAAAAAGCCTGGGGAAAGTTGCAGTCTCTT
>Ga0210059_1004087_pt1 | contig 23494 bp, 14 predicted proteins | sample Ectturendosymbi2_FD_188042 | JGI IMG/M metagenome (GOLD analysis project Ga0210059, IMG submission 188042) | Ecteinascidia turbinata endosymbiont from Florida, USA - Sample 2 (SPAdes) (version 2) | ecosystem: Host-associated > Tunicates > Ascidians > Unclassified | place: Key West, Florida...
CTCGGTTCATATAAGCTTCGTGGCATACTCAGTTCATATAAGCTTCGTGGCATACTCGGTTCATATAAGCTTCGTGGCATACTCGGTTCATATAAGCTTCGTGGGATACTCGGTTCCGTTTTTAAGTACCCATGCGGGGTTTACTTCGCGCGGCACCTCAGGAAAAAGGTTTGTGGAATCACATGTTTTTCACATGTTTTGTGGAATCACATGTTTTTGTGCAAAAACCAGCAGCACGGGTACCCATAAAATATGTAGGCGAGTACCAATCAAAAAAAAAACTTGATCCATTTACCTCAACTTTTGCTGATGGGAAGTGATCTGTCTAAAACGTTAAAACGTTTGCCAAACATCGCAACAGAAGCTCGTTTCCATTTGTTGAATGTGTATTTCTTCAGGCAATCCTCATGCTCCTGGTTCGCGGGTGATGTTGTTCGCAGTGATACCAGGCCAGCTCATCTTCCTCCTCACAATCCAAGCGTTGAAGGCCGGCCACACAACCATCACTCCGCAGTTTGTCGCCGTTTACATGTTGGTCGTCATCTTGCAAGTAAGATAGTAGTTAATCTTCTTTATGTAAGATATAATCGCTAGACTCGACATGCAACTCAGAATGATCGATGCGATGCGCGTTTCCGTAATCCTTCCGCGGGTCTTTGCAGTTTCCCAATTGAGACGCTTTCCTTGTATTGTTGCTCATTGTCCTTAAAACGCTGATGTGAGACTCTCCATCTATCAACCTCGTGATATCTGAAAGTCGGTTCTCTCCCAACAAAATGTGACGTATCCGTGCGTCACGAAAGTGTCAGAAAACGCAACAGTGGCTCGCGCAATTGATCAGTGCGCAGTGGGTCAGCTATCAATCTGGTGGGTCTAGCAAACGAATGAAATTCAGAGTTCATTTGCGCAACCGCGAAATACCACAGCTAATCGATTGATGTTTTGAGCGTCGCAAGCCTCGTCTAACCCAGCTATGTCCAATCCAAATTGCTTGCTGAGCCAAAAAGTACGTCACTGTCTTAACCAGGGCCGCACATTAAATGACATAGCAATGAGGGCCGCACATTGAATGGCTTCCTCTGATCTTACCAAATTAAATTCAGCTTATGTAATGAAAGTCTTCGAATCCTAAATGCAATGGTGCAGACGTGATAAAGTGGTACTGAGGAGACACCTCCATCACAAATGTCGAATTTGAGATTACCGAAAAGAACAGGTAGTCAGCATTTATGCTACTTTTACTGCAGCGAAAACCCTAACTGGACCGCACGAAGCCTTCGTCCCGGGCCGCGGGTTGGACATAGTTGGCCTATCCCAATGTCTGTGCAGAAAAATGCAAAACCGCTCGCGTCAGCCCTGCCACAGATTTCACCAACGCCGTCCTTTCGCCGTTGCAGGTCGCCATATTGCTCCATGTCTGCAACGTTCTGGTGTTACGTCTTTGGCGCAAAGGCGACGACCCCGACAACTGCGCCATCCCCTACCTGACCGCGCTCGGTGACCTGCTCGGCACCGGGCTGCTGTCCCTCGGCTTCTTGTTCTTGTGGTTGGTGGGGGATCGCGACGCCGACGTCGGCGACTGACGCCGCTCGCTTCGGCAGCTCGCGCTCGCAAAGATCGGCAAAAAAACGGGAGTTGTGCTTCGTGTGCTGGTAGTGGTAGCTTCAAGAAATAATTTAGTTTCGTGGTAAGTTTTCTACGGGCCTTGCGACCAGTGCCTTGTGTCGTTCACCGCTGCTTGTATTTTTGGCGCGAAGGACCGGTACGTGCACTGCGTAATGCTGACGTGTCCGCTTTGAACAGCCACGTGACCCGAGATGCTTTTTGCGCTGTGTGCTTAAATAAGTTATCTTTGCCTTATACTTGTTTCATGTCAAGCAAGTAGCGAGGAAAGTTGTATCGGAACCCTTTCACCACTGGCTTAACTTTATTACGGTGTTTGATGCTGACCCGGTCGTTTGTTGAATATGCACTTGTTTATCTTCGTAGCTGTCTGGCAATATTTTATTTATCTTTTGTGTCAATTCCGCTGAAAGCTATGTGAGGTTTAAGAATGTCGGATTGCTGCGAGGTGAACGTTTAGCCAGCGTTCGCAAACCTGTAAAAACTGAAAGAGAAAGCTCTGTGTGGGTCGAGACAAGGCTGTGCTGATTAACCGCTGGTCAGTGCTCAATTGATCTCAACTGCTGAGCCTTGGGGAAGTTTTAGTAATTAAGGATTTTCGGCGTGTTGTTTGATTCGCATTTCGGACGTTTGCGAAAAAGGAGGTGTGCTGAGAGGAGGCTGCAGCAAAGAGTGTAATTGTTGGTTTTGCTGATGCAATTGCTTTGTGTGTGTCACTGTCCGTGCATCCGCTGAAAGACTTTTCTTTATCTGACGTTAAAGAAAGTTTTCGTTGTTTAAGTTTCATCCACTGAATGCAGAAAGAAACTGTTTTTATAATAAAACTCCCAATGTGCTTCGATTTTTATTACAACTTTCATTCAGTTTTCTCACAAACCTGAGTACCTAATCTGGAAACATGGGCTTGTGGCTCTGTCTGTTGTGCCACTCGCCAGCCCATCATAAAATCTGTTGATGAAGTTTAGCGCTTTCCTGAGATATTTCCAGCTTGGACTCGTCTGAAAAGGAAGATTAAACCGCATGAAGATTGTGGTGGAATCGGTGTCGCTTTCCTTGTGTGGATGTCTGTTCTTTGCTTTTCTATCGCTTGTCGCCATTTTTAAGCCAGTCATGGGCAAAATCAGTCGGTTCGCTCTGCTTTAATGTATTTACTGTTTTCGTTGAATTTGAACGTTTGTCATGCTCGATGTTTTTCGCCGAACCTGTCATTCAATCATATACAGCAGGGGTCTCAAACTCAAATTTCTCCGAGGGCCAAGTGAGGACTTATGAACTAACCCGAGGGCCGCATTATGACGCTGACCCAACAATCGCGGTACCTCAACTTTACTAGAAACAGGTTTTACATCTATTTCCTGCGAAAGGTATCGTGGGTTATAGGAAGGAAAATCATTTTAAGAGGTCTCTACGTTCGTTTGAAAGGAACTTGTTCACTCGCTGGCCGAGCACTTTCAAATACCGATGAATGAACTAAATGACTTAAATTATAATTGTTTCAAAATTCCCAAAAAGCATCGCAGGCCGCACAAGAGGGCGCGTGTTGTGAGCCCCCTGATCTACAGCTCAGTATCCCCTTTCATCGACGAGGTGTTGAAATCTAACGTCACAATAGAAGATCACTTAAAGTCGTAACTCACCCCTGACGGGTTCAACTTACTGCAGCATGGCATTGCGTTCAAACTAAAAACTAAAAAATAACAAGACTTGCAATTGCTAAAATTTAACATCCTTCTCTTTGTTTTGAGCCGTACTCACATCACGAATAAACGAGTGCACGGCCTCCCATCCGCGCCTGTATATTACGCGCCGCTGTGGCGTGTTGACAAACATGTGACTGACCGACCAGCACTTAACTTTCACCCCCCCCCCCCGTTTTCAGTACATTTTTTATGCAGCACTCCGATCGGTTTGATTTGTACTTATTTGTGTTTGTGAATCCGCTACGTCATCGACGCAACGTCACAAGTACTTTCTGGCAGTCCTTTTTTATCGAGATGCATTGCGTCAATTGCAACAATATACATACGTCAGTGAACGAAGTGCATATTTTGAAAGTGGGCAATAATGGTGACTTTAGTAAGATAAAGTTGGCAAATAAACACCCAAAAATTTGCATCTTATTTGCTCGATTGTACTCGAATTGTTTTCGGCGTTCAAAACTAAGCACTTCTTGCCAGCAGGCGTCATTCAATAATTTTGTTGTTGTTTTTTCCTTGTCCCGATCCTCCAGCCAGGACTTCTTACTTCACTGGTTTTTGTTGCCATTAAAAAATACGCGCCGGCCATTTTCCCTCAGTTTTTTACCAAACGTATTTTTTCAGCTTGAAATGTAATGAAGGGAAGAGGTGTGGAAAAGATGAGAAATCGAGTTTCACGTGCACTTCACCTGGTGGTAAATCGCAATGGCGTTGACACAAGTTTGTATGCCGACATGACAGAACAATGACTGGTAGTGGTGGCTGTCCGGGACCAAACCCGGCATTACGATTACCCCAGGCTCAACCCAGGTGTCGATCGTTACCCACCAAACCTCACCCCCTCAAGCCGATGCCGCCACGACTGAGCGGTTGAAGCCCCCTTTGTAAATGCTTAATTATTGCTGGGTGGCGGTTGCTTGGTGACGCCGCGACGTTGTAATTAGCTATTTTCCCTCCCACTGCGTCACTTAACAAGGAGCTAGTGAGCACGCACTGGTGATTGGTTGGTTTAGCAACATTTCCGCCCTGTTGGTGTGCGGAATCGCTTTTGCAATCCATTACTCCCACCAACCCCTTTCTCAAATTGTTAGCCACTGCTTCGATTGACCATCCGTAGCAATCCCCGGGTTTTGTTGAAATTCTCCCTCCAGTGACGCCGTTTGTGCAGAAAGTGATCATTCCCTTCAATTTGCGTGCAGCGAGGCGTATCCTGGCAATTGGACAAATTATTTTAAATTACAGTTTTCAACAGTTCTGCGCAATTCAGAGTACCAGTCTCTCACCCTGCGCTCTTGGTTATATACGATATTTCTCAGGTGGTTTTGTTACCATGACGACCTCAGAAACGGAAATTTTAACAGATTGTTACTGATAAGCTTCTTCGCTCGCGTCATAAACGGGCAGTGCAATCATGTCCATGCGCCTGTGTGCGAATTGCAGCGGCGTACTTGAGTGTTGCTTAAGTGATGTCGGCAATTTTTTCGTGTATCGCCTGCTGGAGTTTTTGTTGTTGCTGATTAACGTCGTGCAGGTCCTGGAACCATGGGCGTCGGAAGGGGGGGCAAGGCCCCCCTGGGTTTTGAAATTATTAGCAAAAAAATGTTTTTTCAATTTCGAGGGGTAAAAATCAAATTTCACCACTTTTGGCCGCCCCACCTGGAAAAAATATTTGGAAAATCCCCTACTGCCCCCCCTCCCTGGAAAAAATCCTTCCGACGTCCATACCTGGAACATTTGTCGGTAGATGTGCGCCAGGAGTTCGAGTTGAACGGAGCTGTTGGCACATATTCGTGACGTGATGGCGAAAGAATGGATACCTGTCGTGTTGGGTGCAAGAATGCAAACCGGCTTTGTTTCGTTGTATTATCGCGTTTTGTCTTATCGCGGCAACGGTGGTGTGAACGGAGTCAACGCCTTGCAATAAATTTCGAAACTTTTTCCACTGCTCTTGACATTCGACATTGTTTGCACTGCGGCACCAGTGGTCAGGGAACAACCTTACCTCACGTTTCATTGAGAACAGCAGAAAAATAAACTAAAGACAAACCCTTTGTCATTGCGGCAGTTTTAGTTGGAAGAACAATGGATTCTCAACTTTGGTGTTACAAGCAGTTGAATTTTTGTATCTTAGTGGAGGATATCGGTGAATTGGTCACACACCGTATACTACCAAGTATGTTCAGTTTGAGATATCAATAATCTTGCAACCCGGTTAACGCATATATCCGCAAATTTCCGTTTTGGCTAACCCGTTATCCGAATAATAACCGCTAATTGCTGGACAACTGATTTCACAATGTTAGCGTGATAAATGGATTGTAAAATCATGACACAATTTTATGGTAAATATACACAAATGCACTGTACGAGCGTGTCTGAAGAAAGTCATGCATTTTTAACCCATTCTGCTTCATATAAAAAATATCGTGTGAAAGTAGTGGGGGTAAAACAAAAGTTACGGCGGCATGCATAGAGAATTGTAGAAAAACGCAGAGTCCTTCAACGTAATATTTTCCGGTTAACTGACAGAATGATGTCGGATAGCAAAATACTCTCCGTTATCCATATAACCCATTATCCGTGTAATCTAACCCTACTACAAAGCAGGCGCGTAGCCAGAAATTTTAATAGGGGAGGCAAACACCAACCGGGTTTCAACATTAAAATATTTAAGGCCTCTTGTTTTAAACCTTTATAAGTAAAATGTGCCTTTTGCGTATTTTTTTCTTGAATAATTATATTCACATTTTAAGCCGGAAAATAGGTCTGCTTTCATTGAATTGACAAAACTTGCGCACATGTAAGACTTGGCTCTTATCCGATTCTTTAGTGACTGGTTGACGTTTGCAGGTGATAACGCAAAGGCATTAGTCCCACAACACCTTTAAAAATTGCTTGGATTTTATGTCATTACACGATAGAAAATGGTATACTACGGTAGCATTTTTGTACGCTGCTTGCACTACGCAGGATTCCCCAAAAAGTACTAAGTATTTGTCCAGATTCTTTCTGCTTCGGAGGCGCCAGGACTTCGATAAACAAACTTTAATCAGGCTCTACTGGCGCTAAAAATTTGTCCAGCTATTTAGAGTTAAACAATATAATTCACAAAACAATTTTGCAAGTTGGGAACGTTATAGATGCCCTTTTGAACAAACTTGATGTGTTTGACCCACTCAGTGTACACAAAGTGTGAAAATGATTGTGCATTTGTAAAAATGAAGCCACAATAGCTTATCACCACGGCTCTGCACTAAAGTTAAGAACTACTTGTCGCCGCAGCTTGACACAACGGTTGATTAACTGATCTAGGCCAGTGGTTTCCAAAGTAGGCTATGGGACGAAACCCTAACAAAGGTGGAGAGAGGTCAAAAAATGGGTCACGCAGAGGCCAGCCAAACGAGCTGTGCATTTTCAGCGTTACTTCTGCTTCTCTATGTCACCCTGTAGCATAGACAATTGAGACCAAGGTAGATAGCTAACAGTAAAAATAAATCTAGCAACTTGTTACCAAAAACCATCCATACAATCGTTATTTTTTCACACGCTTTTGAGGTTTGGGTCGCGAGGTCGGCAAACTCAGACATGGGTGGTGCTCAAAAAAGTTTGGGATCAGCTTAGCCATGCTGTCGTAGGTGGTTGAAGCATTTTTGAAATCCATTAGTGTAAAATATCAAAATCCAATCAACTGGGAAAAAATTCAATTTCATTTTAGCCACATGGGCTTTGTCGAGAAAACAGATTGCAAGCTATTTGTAAGTAATGGCAGCGCGAATGCCCTCACCACTTACAAAATGAAAAATATCTTCCTACTCACGGGCGTCGGAAGGTGGGAGAGGGGGCTTGCCTTCCCGGATTGTAAAAATTGACATTTTTCTATTACATTTTTAGAAAAAATGTCGTTTTCTCAGTTTTGAAAAGGAAAAATGAAATTCCATCACTTTTGGATCCCTTTATGGCTATAAATGCCCCACCCCACACCTTGCGCCAATGTTTCTAATTACGTTAGATTTTGGTGTTGACTCTTCCGCAGCAGCTGCATGATTTCAAATCTACAGTAGAATATGGTGGCAAGTAACATCAGATGAAAGTTGTAACTCTTTCAGATTATGTATAGGTCGGACTCGAATTACTTGACAAAACTGTTTCTTTACTTGCCGGCAAGGTTTTGTGATATCATTGATCAATACGTTAAGGCTCCACATAATTGTGATTGAACCGTCACAATACAGTGCATGTTTAATCATCACAACTAAATATCTAGAATGAATGCTATTGTTGATAAACAGTGTCTATGGCCTAATTGCGTAATAAAAAAAACTTTGAAACTGAATCGCTTCTTAGCCAGAGTTTGAGCTTCAAGGCATACAAAACGTAAATTCGATTCGAATCATAAGCTTCAAGCAGCTGTTTAAGGAAGAGCTGGGAAGGTTTATTCATGCATTTTTGTGACTCAAAACCACGAAACAACAGAAGCAAAATAAAAAGACCACCCAATGAGATGAAAAACTGGATGTTAATGAAAAAATAAAATGAGAAAAGCACTTGAAGACTTGGGAATTCTACAAATTAGTGTGAAGCAAGTGTTCGAGACAGAAAGGGTTGGCGAAAAACCTTGTGGGTCAAGTACTCAGCTAGCATGGACGTCCGCAAGTGTGAGCATTTGCCTCCTACTGGATGTTAAAAAATGACATGGAAACAAAAATAAATAACATAAACATTTATCAACCGTTCATTCAATAAATCACGTTACTACTCTCGGAAAAGCAACTGTTGCCGTTAGTAATCTTTTTTCCTAACTTTTCAGTTACCCTGTTCAGTAGCTCAGTATTCCGGCTGTTCACTTTGTCAAGGTGGACGCTGAGCATGCAGAGGTCGGACAGAGTCAGTGAGACGAGGATAAACTTGCGCACAGAAGGAAACAGAGAGGTCTGTCGTGCATCACAGTTGCCCAAAGAAAACTTCACCAACCAGAAATCCAGTTATTTAACCAATAGCACTGTATCTTTCATGATAGCACAGGTATTGCAGCAATGAGCAAGCGTTTCACAGCAGTGTTAAGAAACCTTTACCACAAGAGGGCGCTAATTTTATTCACATTGTGAAAATTACATTTGTGTTTGTCTACAAAAGTTTCTCTGTTTTTCAACGATACTCCATAGAGAGATAAGACTTTTTACATATATTCGAGTTAGTAATACAGAAAAAATATTGTATTCTTTGCGTGGTATGTTTATCTATGTGGTCTTGTAATGGAAGTTTCACTACTATTACGCTAGTCATAGCATAATCATAGCCTAACTGTTCGTTAGATCAATCAAAGTTTTTTCTCTTCTGGCGTGAATTTAGCAAAACAGCCTAAAGTTCAATAATAAAGTTATTCTTAAATGATAAAGTTAAGCAGTCCTTTCAAATAATGAAGTTAACGATCACATTCCACGCTTTGGCAATGAAATTTTATTTGATTAATCATTTTAATTACGTTTACGCTCTAATAGTATCTGTCTGTTTTGGTTGTTTGATTTTAAATGGCTACCTCTAAAATTTTATTAACAGTAGGCCTACTACTATAAATGTTGAACTCTTTGGTCTCGTCGCTGTTTTTCAAAAGCGCCTTTTTCATTCAGGCGTAGCTTTTGCTATTATTGCTGTTTATCGCTAATCCGTACTCATTTTTATTTTTCCTTTGAAAACAACCTGTCTTATGATTGGTCGAAACGGTAGGATCTCTTCCTAATAAAAAATTTGATTGAAGAATGCCTGGTGGTAAACATGCAATATGTTCCTTAAATCTTCCGATTTATTTCTTTAGATATTAGGTAACCATTCTTATGTCATCAACATACATATACATCGAAAGGTGCTTTTATGAACATTTGTTAAAACAAATCGACGTTTCTGTTTATACAGATATTATGAGTGAAATGATGTTTATCTATATACATATATATTGTATAATGGGGGGACAAAGTTCAGGCCTGTGGGCCCCAAACCACCTAGCTCCGGCCCTGGGTAAATAGTCAGGAACAGGTCTTCCTGCAGATGCTGCGCGGAAACCAACACAGCCCACGTCTTTAACCGAACTCACACTATTTATTTCGTTTCATTTTGTCACTGAAGTACGCGAGTGCACAACTATTAACGATCTTGCCATTAGACGAATTGAACTGACAATGTCAGTCCATCTCTCCTGGCACATAAATTGCCATCCACACATTCATTCCACCGGCAACAGACGATAACAGAAAAACTTCCGTTCTCGACCAGCTGCATTAAACAAACAAAACAAGCGAACGACACTGTTCATATCAACTATAAAAGTTGTGAGGTAAGGACCTCAAACGTTCTTGGTCAGCGATCAGGACCAAAAACGTTGGATAAAGACGCAGATGCAAAATTAAGTGCAAAGCGACAGCGATGCAGACAAACAAAGCAAAATGTTATGTTGAGATAATTACAATTTCATCGCCCAAAGCTTCAAGTTCGCTTTTATGTATTTAAAAACGAAACACGAAGACTGGTTTGAGAAAGCGCTCGTGAAAAAAATTTTGAAAAAAGGTTGCATAGAAGCTGTGGGATAACGCTTTCATGTAATAAAATTTTGAGGCTTGGGGACGAAAGTGAAAACGCTGTATTTCTAAAAATTTCAAAGAAACGTGAGTTTTTTGCGTCAGCGCAGGAGAGGTTTTGGCCTGAACTTTTCGTGGTGAGTTTTCTGAAATGCAGCGAATTTTCAAATTCACCCGAGTGAAAATTTTGTAAAAGGGATTTCAAATAATTATGACGATCTCTTCTGCAACTTTTCAAGACGTTTTGTTATTGGCTTTATATACAACCACTCGTGAAACCCTTGCTGTGTCAACGGTGTTGATGCAATAGCTTTATGATAAGGGAGTTTTAACTGCCTTGGTTACTAAGCGCTGAAGAGCTGCAAGCAGACCTAATAACCCAACTCTGGTAACCAGAAAACCTACAGTAAATATATTGGTATAATTTGACAAAATATTTAAAAAATATTCCAAACGTTTTAGGAGCACGGAGGAATTTTTCAACAACTCAGCAATTATTCTCAAGATCATCTGACCCAAAAAAACAAACGTGTATTTCGAGATATTTTTTTTAAACAAACATATTTTCCCTCCAAAAGTGTGGGAGGTACGCAAATGGGCGCAACGAGAGGGGCAAGTGGGTCACAGCGCCCCAGGCTACAAATCACTGAGGGGCGCCGAAAAGTCCCAACAATATCACAAGCACTTTCTTTAATACAGTACATTTACTCCCAAAAGACCTTAGGTTCGAACATGGGGGCGCCAAACTTGTTTCTTGACCCGGGCGCCATCTAACCTCGGCACGCCCCTGGGTGCGCATAATTAAGATACAAAAATAGCAGGAATATGCCGAAATTCCACCAGTAGCCTTTTTTGACCATGGGTTTAAGACCAAAATTGGATTCTGCTCTAGTTCTACATGCGAAATTAGTAAGTTGGGGATGAAAATGTGTCATTTTTCAGTATTATTTAGCACTGTGTATGCCCGCAAAGGTATCCTAGCTAAAATAAAAAAATTCCTTTTACAAGTTAAGTATGAACAACCGAGGTTGACCATGAGCCATGCGTGTCGACTGGATTGTCTTATAAGTGAATTCCCTCATGGAACGCAGTTACGAAGCTTGCTCGACTGTCAAAATATCAAACTTGTTTATGCAAAAATGGCATTGAAGACCTCAGGTACAGTTTTTGCTTTCACACGTCAGGCATGCACTGCCATCTTGGCAGTTATCTCTGTCCCCTATTCAAACAATACAAAACGTATTCAAACGATACAAAACGTGCGCATATTTCGATAGAACTGCTCGACAGAACGCCTAGAAAAAATCAACTACTGAGGGAATCAGGCTAATAGCGAGGTTTGAAACAGCTGCTAATAACCTCTTCCGGAAAAGGACGATACTCACGGACCTCTTATAGCAACAACTGTTGCTGCATCTATAATCGTTGCGTATTGATTAGACCTTAGTATTGCAAGGAGGTATCACATGCTTTTTTGCTTATTTGGAGCCAAATTTACTGCGAGGTTTGCTGAGGCAACACACAAAGCTGCAGGTAAAACTGCAACCAACTGAATGATGACAGAAGAAATCAATTATAACATCCTTAGCAGAACGCTACTGTTTATGGTAAACCGGCTATATAGTACGCAGGTTCATGCGCGTCGGAATGGGGAAGGGGGGTCAAGGCCCCCCTGGATTGTGAAAATTTCATCAAAAAAGGTTATTTTCTTAGTTTCGAGTGGGAAAAATCTAATTTCAAGAGTTTTGGCCCACCCGTAGAAAAATTTTGGAAAAATTCCTAGTGCCCCCCCCTGGAAAAAGTCCTTCCGACGCCCATGCGCGGATTCCCAACCTTTTTCGTCTTACAGAACCTTTATCGCGCAATTCGAAGTTGGCGGTACCTTTACTTTGCTAAATACACCGGATGGTAGCGGCACCATTACCAAACCTTACATAAGCTTAGCACCCGGTTTTGGAACCATTGCAGACCATAGTCCAGATACTTCGCCGAATCCGGATGACAAGACGACTCTTTCTGCAGTCCAACAGTCACGCGGGCGTATTAGGTCAGTGTGACTGGCTATTGCTTGAAAGCAGACCACAATCCTTCTTCGCAACAGCTCATCCACGCAGCACGAATTTGCCGTTTGTTCCAAATCCATTTGTGACGTTTCTTTCCCCCATAATCCAGGTAGCTGATCAGATAGATGAGCCGAGCGTGGATGTGTAGTGTAACTTCACTTCTTAGGTCACGTCACAAGTGCTGATGGTGGTCTCAAAATGGCATCCAGTAATTGCACACCAGCTTTGTACGGCACGTCATGCCGAATGACGTGCTCTATGACGGCCGGTGATGTCACAAAACGTTTGTCGCGCTGCACGCGTCGCAGCGTAATGGCGAAATCCTCGCTGCACGGCGCCGCCAGGGCAGGAAGGTTCATGACTCGTCGGCGTGCAACGTACTTTTCGGGCGATGTTTGAATCACCTTCAGCTTTCGCAGCAATGCTTGACGAGCGTTTTCCAAAGCAGACAAATATTCCGCTTTTGAATTTTGACCAGCCTGGCCAGACGTTGCGTGAGAAGAAAACTGCGTTTTTCCTCCGTGTCTGTTGCGCTGTTTCTCCAGCGACCTACGTTTGTATCCGGCAGGTACCTTAGCTGGATACCTGACAAACGTCTTCGTCGGAATTCCGATTTCTTTCAGAGCAGGTTCTATCGTTCGTCGGACACAGCGATTCGAATGACCCAGGTTCGTCTCTAAATTAAGGTTTGTCTTCTGAAGGTTTCCTCTTGCAACTAAAGGCCGCGCGTCGGTACAGGTTGTGTTGCTTCTTGCATCAACAGTTAATGTTAATGGGAAAGCTTGCGGCAGGGAAAGGTCAGCGCTTTTGTCGTTGGCAGTGTTTGTTTCAACAGGAAAGGCAAACGCAACGCTTTTCTTTGATGCACGAGGTAGGCAGGCCTTCGAAAAATTGACCTTGCTCACCCCAACCGCTGTCAAAATAGATTTCGCTCGCTGCATCGGCAAATCGTGTTTCGCCGGATCGATTCGTAACTGCTTCAGGGGGAGCAACGGATCCGCGTCCTGCGGGCGGCTGTTTTTAAAAATAAAGTAATAGTCTTCTTCCGGAACATATTTGAGACGAGGTTTCGGGTTGACATCGTCTGCGTCATTCAGCGGAGACAAGTGGTGCGGAGGCTTCTTGCTTCGGAGCAGAGGATTTGGTCGCCTGCGCTCTGAAAACGAGGCCTGGACTTCGTGTCCAGAAAGATTTTCCGCGCGTCTGCTGCACAAATGCGGCCGAGACAATTTCATGTTGAACGTTCTTAAAAGTGATACTTTTCTAACTTCGACAACACATAGCCTCCACCTACAATCAGCGGCTGAAACCATGCCACATACAGACCTAAAAACACAAATGAAAACTGGATTTCAGAGATAAACATGAACCAACTACAAAAAAATTAAAAACAAGTCAGTCAGTGCGTACGCACCACCAGCATGTCCTCGCACGTCCTGTGCTTTGCCTATAGATTGACGCATACCTACGAGTAAAAAATCTGGTAGTTGACAGAGAGTATCCCTTTCTTGTGCAGCAGTACAGCTCTTTTGACAAACCTTGAATATTTTACACTGCACTTTTAATTAAGCGAACAATAGATTGCTGAGTGTGGTGTCAATCGAAGTTACACGTGTCAACTTTGATCGGAAGGTTTCGGTTGTAGTGTGTGTAAACAGTGAAAACACGCTCCAGGCGGATCGCAACGGTGACTTGTCTACTTGTGTAAAATCTTTTGTCCCATCACCCTCTATCAGGTATTGGCCGTTGCCAGAATTGTAAATTCCATCCTTACCTGACACCATGGCATCGTTTCACAGCTTTGTTCAAGGCTGTGATCACTGAACGTCGTATTTGTTGTCTTTACATCGACGCATTGCATGTTTTTTGTTATCAAAGAAACTGTCAAAACAACATATTTTGCGTTCCTTAACGAAACAGATCAATTTTCTCTGTGCATCGCGACAAAAAAACGAAACGTGATTTGTCTCTTGCGGATGTCATACCTCTGTGTTCCAAACTCATCGACTGAACGTAGAATTTACTGATAAGCATGAGATACAACAGACTCTCTACTTTTACAATGCCAGGTAGCCTACTTGTCACCAAAGCCTTTTGCAATCAGTCGGTGCTTTATGCTCGATACCAAAATCAAATCAGGGTTACTAGGCACAAAGCATTCTTAATTCTTAGTTCAATAGAAACCGTCCAGCAGACTTTCATATGACCACGAAGTCTCATGGAAACAAGAGTAGTCACGTGCTTCAACAGTCCACTAAACCATGTTCAGGTTGAAGTGCGTTTCAAAAACATTTTGATACGGGTGTTTTGTTTTGAATTGTTTGTTACATAATTGTTCATAGTCTATCGCAGCAGCCACAGGCCCGTAGCCACGGGGGGCATTCGGGGGCAGTGTCCCCCAAACTTCTTTTGTGCCCCCTCAAATTTTCTTGTTCCCAGAAAAATTTGTTTCAAAAATATAATAAAAACAAAAATCGTGCCCCCCTAAAAATGTATTTTGCCCCTCAAAACCTGGTTACGGGCCTGAGCAGCCATAACACGCAGTAGATCATTGCCGTAAATATTCCGAGCATTGCCGTCAACTCTGAGCACGTTTAAATACCGTGATCAAAGCTGGAGAAAATGAAAGCAGTAACCTCATAACTTTGAAGTCAATATGATTTCCATCTACGAAGCGAACTCTAGAGCCTCCAAACTTTAATTATATCTGTAATGCTCACAGTCAGTGTTCCCTTTAAGAAAATTATACGCTGAGCAAATGTTTGTTTTGTTGCGCACGAAGCGCATGCAACTGCGTAACCATACAGACACACAAACAGTGAAGCGCTTCCAGCGTCAAAAGGGCTAAGTGATATATATATACCGTATTAATTTAGAATGTTGGAAGTGCGCGAAAATGAGATTGCACTGCGCAAATTGTCTGGTGGTACTGCGCAGTTGCGCAGATGCGCACCTTAGAGGGAATACTGCTCACAGTGCAATGCTAGTTGATTCTGACGTCAAAGTTTTTTGAAAAAGCTATCAGCATTCTTATTAAGTTTTCTTAAATATGAGTTGCGGTCCAGGTTTAGTTCCTGTTTCAAATTTATCTGACATGTTTGATATTATAAACAGGCTTGGTTACTGAAGTAATCTTGTCAAAATTTTCCAACTATCTGCTAAAGACATAGAAAACTATTTAAACTTACAAACCAGCAAGCTTCGTATTTTCACTTTGCCCCATAAACCTCTGTGAGACATTCACCATATTCATCTGCTCATCCCTATCACCGTTTCGACCGAGGGTGTAGCACGAGCGAGACGACAAATATATTTTCTTTCAAACCAAACACAAGGCAGACACTTTGCTCTCATATCAGGCAACTGGCAGGAACAGCAGGTTGGATCGATTTTCAGCAGTGGACAAGAAGACGTAATTTTAACATAACAGCCCAACGACTTGCTCAAACACTTCAACTCCTTTTGTTTAGCTTATTTTTAAATCAATATCTGTAACCAGAGGTTTTCGCATGACATAGGTGAGAAATTACATTTAAGGGGCAGAAAATTGCGACCGGAATCCATATCAGAGTATCTGATGATTGAAGATGGAACTGAGAACGATTGCTATAAAGCTCGGAAATTTATGATTTTAATATAGTATTGGGAGAAGTATATTTAATAAACTGAGATTCTCATCTAAGTCCCTAAAATCTACAAGTTTTTGCAGCTTTTGAACTTTCAAGCAGAGGGTTAAGACCGGAATTTCAACCTTTGAGCTGCGGAGTCGACAACCAGCCAACGCCAGCTGCTAGTAATCACGCACTGTATCAAAATATTTTCGCGATGATCCTTATTTCTGCGGTTTCATGACGCAAACGCGTTATTAGATTGGGAGAGATAGTTGTCAAACTTGTTTTTGTATTGAGCTAAAAAAAACATCAATATTTTTCAATTTAATGATTTTGCGTTGTCAAACTAAAAAGTGGGAGCACAGAAATACCTTAAAAGCAATTCAATGTCTACAAAACGCGTATAAATAACAATGAAATGATAGAAATCTTGCATTTACAATTTTCTGTAGCTGTGATGAATCTGCAATAAACAAAAGCTGTCTTGAACAGCCCTAAGCCATGACTTCAAGCATTTTAAACTGGCCGACGCTCATGTAGCAATTGCAACAGCAAATTGAGGCAACACGTGTCATCACATGTAAATACTTGCCACTGCAAACATTTCAGAAATTCGTGGTGCCAACAGGGTTGTAGTTGGGAGGGAACGGCGTTCCCACACTTTTTGTGGGTTCCACACTTTTTTCATGTTTTCGTTTGTAGCGTAATGAAAGTGAATACTTCATTAAATGCTGATTTAAAAAATGAGTTTGAAGTGCTGTTGAAAATGGTTAGTTTCTTGGGTGCGTTCCCATCCTTTTTAGCATTACAACCCTGGGTGTCACGATCACTAAGGTACACTACCCATACTATCCCAGAATCTGAAGGGAAATAGAAAAATGACCGCTATGAATGAGTGTTGAGTTTATCGGCGCATGTGCTAATGGTGTTTACGCAACACACAACCAGTACCCCAACATTGAAAAAATCTGTGTCCGATGTTATCCAGCCGAACATACATCGGCACTTTGCTATTTCTTCTTAAATTTTGAGACTGATGAAGAATTGAAGTCTAGTTTGGACTGGATTTACGAAATTGTCAAATTCGGACAAAAATCTGGAGTGGTGCTGTTTCACAAACGCAAACGGGAAAGAATTTATTGGGCACAGGGGCGTAACGAGGTCACATGGCGCCCAGGGCAAGAAGCAAGCTGGCGTCCGGATGTTCGCACCTGAGGTGTTTCGGAAGCAAATGTATTGTATTGAAGAAATTACTTGTGACATTGTAGAACTTTTCGGGGCCCGCATAGTGATTCGGCGCCCGGGAAATTGTGTCCCCCTCGTTACACCCCTGGCTGAGCACAAGTCTCAGTTACGAGACGTGAACAAAAATGAATCATACTTAGCAAACGGGTTAGGTTTCATAACTTTTTTCAAGAGTGGACGAAAACGCAAATAGCATTGGAATCGAAAATGGAAGATTTATTTGCATGATGAAGCTAACTTACGAACAAGCAATAGTCAGAAACTTCAAAATTTTTTAAAAAATGTTCGGTTGATTAAATTGCATTTATTTGTCTTTTCAGTGTGATACGTATGCAGTTATAGTAAATATTCCCTGTGCAAATGCAAACTGTCCTTCAACCATAACGTTTACATAGTGTTCAAAAATATTTTTATATTTGACGGTGTTAGGGCTTCCTGGGATAGAACGCTACGCAAATGTACTACAAATTGTAATGAAACAAGTTTCTGACATTTTCTTGCCTGATTAGGAAGTTGTTTGTACACTTCCCAGGCAACCTGCACTGAGCTTCGCACCTGGTCATCTCGAGTAGTGTTGGATAATCCGGATAATGGTTAACCGATGAACCAAGTTGTTTAACGCCTTAGTTATTACTTACAGTATACAGAAGATTGCTTTCACGTTGTAAGGTGAAGTCTGCGTTGCGCTTCATAAGAAATGCGTTGCAGAGGCAGTAAATGTTAAAAATCTCTGATATTTTCATATGCGCTCGTACAGTGCATGTGTGTGTACAGTATTTACCATTCAACTGTGTTTTGATTTTACAATCCATTTATCACGCAAATCTCGCGAAATCAACTGTCTAGCAATTAGCAGTTATTATTCGGTTAGCTAAAATAGAAATTACGGATATATCCGTTATACGAGTAGTAAAAATTATTGATATCCTAACAGCGAGCTTCCTGGTTTCTTGTTTCTTAGCGTACGTTTTTGCTGAGTCTCAAATATCTTATGTTGTGCAAAATAGCATCGCCATGTTTTCACTCCTTCCCACCAAAACACGAAGCAACACATTCTCTCATCTCCAATGGTCAGGTTGGCGAATCGAGATCTTCTTAACGCTGCATTTTTTCGATTGTCACACTAAGCTTCTGCAAGAATGAACTAGAGTTTGCTGCAAACGAAGAATTTGCAGCCTTTGCACACTGTCCTGAATTCTAATCACAGTAGCACAGAGAGTTTTCAAACGCGCTGAATAACAAATCGTGAGCCATGAGCACTCGGAAAAAGTTTGTTGAACATCTTTACACAAGTGCCTCTGTAATTTGATCGTCGCGGTAACGTAACCACTCAACTTTCGAAAATAATCGATCCTTTGCCATGTTTTCTCTGTCACTGATATTAACACGAGGCCAGTCCCGGGCAAGGGTGACGTCACACTCTCAGACTTAAGCTCGCTTCAATGATTTACGACGTAATATCAGAGCGAGTGATAACAAGTGCACGAAGAAGGTACTCTGTCAAAACTAGGCATGTACAAGGTTATGGTGAACGCCTCTCCTTAAGATCTTCGAACTCTTCAACACCAGCGCCCAGGTCGCAGGTCTTCGATCAAGAAATGGAGTGCTTTGAAGTCGAAAATGTCTTTTGATCGGTCCAACGCGAAAATGTAGTTTTTCTTGGAAAAAATCCAGCTCACGTTTTTCCTCATCATTTCTCATTTATCGCTGTTGCTTACAGCGCTAGCGCTAGACAAGCTTGGTATTGACAGAATGGGGCTTTGAAATAAAAACGTTTTTATTGCGATAAGTAAACATAGACCAGCGTACGTTGACATGTTTGCCACAGTGCTGCAGAAAAGCAATCACTTTCATTTGAAACCAGAGCACAGGTTGATGAAGCAAAACACAGTGTATCACCCTTTTTCAGTCTGGGAAGAAAAACGTTACAACATCCTCACCAGAATGTTTCGTGGGAAACTGATGAAGGACATGATTTGCTTGTTGCGGCAGAGTTGGAAAATAACAACATAATTTTGTCTCCTTGTGTTTCATCAGCACAAGTTATTTCCAGACTGACCGAACTTGCTCAAAGCAAAAAAAAACGGAACTAACCGTGACTGAATTGAAGAGAAAGGGAAAATACGAAAAAAGCGAATACAGTAGTTGTGTATGAAACTATTGAGTTTCGGATCTAAGTAGAAAGACGTTTGAGGCTCGAAACGCATAAAGAACTAAACGTACTGCATCAACAAAACGTACGAACAAAAGTGCTAGTCGTTAAAAAAATAAACATATCTCGTTCCACAGGTGGGGGGACGCTCGTAAAACGATACAAAATAAAGGACAACAGCAATTCTCAGCGAAGTCCCGCAAGACAATGAGAAGGGTATGGCCGGTCGTTCCCATTTAACATCAACCAAGTCTTTGTTGTTGTCCAACACGACCATTTAACGTCACCATTGAAAGCTGACACCAATCACGGACGCCCTCAGCTATTTTTGCCGTCATTACCCTTATCTCGTATTGTGGCCTTAAACAAAATGTTACAAATGGTCATCCACCACCCGGGGTGGTTCATGCTACGGCTGCTTCAAGCCAGGATTAATGCGGAAACAAGTCGATGGCGTTTTTCTCAAACTTGCATTGATTCGGGAGTTAACCTAATCACCTGCTTGCAAGGAACAACGCGGATAGGATAAAGAGGCACTTTATGGGGAATCCATCCGTGTGAGGCTTGGTGTTCTCCAACAACCGCAAAGGAACCTTAGTACGTATTGTATAAACTGTTGGGGGGATTGCAGCAAGCAGGAGCTCGTCTGCATCAACCAAAGTCTTCTATTCATTGAAAACGCAACGAAAGAATATTTTCTGCGTCCAAGACTTATCGAAGGTTATTTATGAAACCACTTAGCGCGGCTGAAAAGTATATAAATGTTTTTTGTTTTACATGTCTTTGACACCAGGTCCTGTTGTAACCAGAAAAAAACACAGACCATCACAACCACACACTTTGCTTGAGCAACCTGCGCAACACAGTGCGTGTTTCAAACAACCGATAAAGGAAAGACACTGCGATCTCTGAAGCTATTCACGCGCGCTCTGTAACACGTCACGTGCTCTGTGATCAAGTTAAAAAATAGAAACTTGATTTTCGAACTACGACGACACTAATACTGGAGTTTCACTATTTTCAAGCTCAACAGGAGGAACGTTAATTTATCGGAAGCAAACATTGAGAAGCAGTAGGATTACATCAAGCCAGTGTTTAAACTTCTCCGTCGGAGTTGCGTTGAATGCGCAATTCACCACGAACGGAATGTGCGCGAAGAATAACACCCATATACTGTATATGTGGCGCGAACAAGCAACAATAGAGTGATCTCGTCGGATGAACTCTGTTGTTGCTTGCTGCCACAGTGTGAAGCTTTGCGCACATTACGCTCGGGCTTTCCGATCGCAACACTAGAAAGGAAGTCATTATTATTTCCACAGATGTCGCGAATAAACCACACACAGGCTGTATTGGGTCAAAACGATGAACAGTGTGCGCGGTGCCTGTCAGAGAAACGACGGCTTGGATTCATGCTTGGGCCTGACGTTGCGCTTGTCGGGCCAAGAAGCTCTTTCCCCCTCTGCGACGCTTCGTTGTGATTGGGGGCAGTCTGTTGGGGGTACTTTCGCCTGAAGGTCCGAGAGCAAAAGGTTCATCCAACGTCTTGCCTTTGACCTTCCTCCAGTTCTGCGCGAACGCGTTGCTCCAATTTTTCACATCGTTTCGTGACAGCGAAGCTACGAAAAAATTGAATACGCCTTTCAGGCGAGCACGGCGACAGGATCGCTGAGATCGACCGATCGACATTCCCCGCAGTCGATAACAGCAAATTTCACACTTTAAAAGAACGCGCAACATCTGAGACAGCGCGTCACGGATTTCGCGACGATGGATCGACGCCAAACGTGGCGAATCGTCCCACACTACGTTCTATATTGCGTTTGTAATAAAAGAAACAACTGGATTGTTCGCTCCGCAAAGAGATCATATCAAGAAGTTCAAACCGTCACAGCGTTGAATCAAAACTTCTCGGATCCTCACCGATTTGCAGAGCTTTTTGCACAAGATCGAGAAAGGTTGATTTCTTCATTCCTGCAGTGACTGCAACTTTGCAAAGAAACACCCGGTCCAGGTCCTGTGGTGGAAAAAAAGTTCTGCACTGGCATCGTTATCGACAACCACAACAGCGAAGGATAAAAATGGATCTTGACTGAACGTCAAAAACTGTGTTTCCATAAATCCCCCCACGAGCGGGAGACCATTTGCATCCGATCCAAGGGTCCGGGCGCAAATGCAGGAAATTAGAAACTCGAGCATTTCCGGACAAATGCGGATTAAACTTGAAACAGGGGAGGGGGTTGCAGAAGAGTCTACTAAGCTTCGAATTCCGCTATGTGGAAGAAAATGACGTGATACATGGGTTTTGACTGCAGCGAAGTTTGCGATGGAATACTACACACAACAGCGAATTAGTGATTCCAGCGCCTTTGTGATTTTCGAGAAAAAAGAGTGTCAGCGAAATTCATTCCAAGGGATGCCTATTTTCTTAGAATGTCTTCGAAGTTTCCCGAGATTTATGCGCAACAAGTAGTTGAAAAACGAAGGACTTAGGAACTAACAATTTTGACGCGTCTATTTGCGCTTTTTCCGCTAAAAAAGGCGGGATCTTTCATTTCACAGCGTAGTTGACAACGTTTTTGAAGCTATACACACTCGTGTGCATGTGGAGAAATTTCACAAGTTCACGCTTCTTCAACGACGAAATACGTGAACAGCAACAAGCAGACACACAAACTAAACCCGATAACACCTGCCTGTAGCGCGACATGCAATCTCCGGTCAAGATCCAGTCGTTGCAGGAAGACCTGGTCCGCACCCTCAACATCAGCTTCTCTTTCAAGGATCTCGATCTTACGTTGGTTCCGACCTTGCTCCAACATTCTGTACAACACGACCAGTCACGTGACCTTAGCCTCTGCCACGTGCAATTGTAGCGGATACGGGTGACTGACCTCGTGCACTCATGCCAATCATTCTGCAGTGTCTTTGCAACAGCATGCTGTTGTTCAGTATTAACAATAGAAGGCGGATGCAACTATTTTCGAAAATTATACTGAGATAACGTGACCCTACCGCCCTGACGTAACGGACCATGAGTGACACTGGTTGGTTTGGAGTTAAAGCAAAACTTGTGGTTCGTTGGGTTTGCGTAGAAAAGTCTGCTGTGCCATGAGCACAAACCTACAGGTGCCAACATGCTTTTAACAAGGTAGACATGATGATAAAATTTCACAGCGTAATTAGAAAAAACAGCCGTTTACACTGACTCATCACAGCGCCGCAAGTGGAAAAACCTTGCTCGCAACAAATCGCTAGAGGGCGCAAAAGACCCGTAAGGAATTGATTTCGTTTCTTTCTAGGAAGCTCGCTTGCTGGAGTTACCTTTTTTAATCTTTAACTGAAAGCTGTGAAAATAATCGCGAGTTTGTGAAAAGTTTTACCGTTTTTTTGTGTGAATCGGTTTAGAGGCGCGCAATATTTGCTCAAAACCAAGCACCGCAAACAATTTCGAGGTATCGCAAGTGAACGCAGCGTCGCCACAAACGGGTCAGTGCAAACCAAATATTTTCTTTCGTTTGGCGTTGCTTGATTTTGAGGGAGATAGCTCGCCTGCGAGCATTCTAGACCGTGTCGGCGATCAACAAAAAATTAACTGTGCTCCAAAAATCCGCTTTTTTCGTCTGTCTGGGCGGATTGCTGATGGAAAATGTCAATAAACTGCAACAAGTTTAGAGAAGATAGGGGGGCGACAATAATTATGTTCCCACTTTGCCGCATTGTGACGTGAAGGTTTATGTACAAGTTTCATTTTTAACAGGTTTTGACATAATTTTAAGAATCAATAATTCCAGAAATGGCGGTAAGCGGTCGAAAGATTCTGCGAAATCGAGGAAGGACTCCCAAGGCGGATATACGAGCTAAAATTACATGTTTACATGAATGAGCAGCCGATTTTCAATCGCGCACGTTTGCAACAATCAAAGCAAATCTGGCATTCTAAACAATCTCCGCCTCCTCCTCCTCCTCCCTCTCACCGGTCCAGAACGTCGGCCACCGAGAACTGCTGGGCACTTTGTGGCCGGGCCTTCATCAGCTCGGCGTCACGCTCGAGCAGCTTGGCCACCAACGATCGGTGCTTCGCGCCTGAACGCTCCTTGTTCATCTGCAACAACGTCATCGAATAAGTTTGACGTCATCTCGCGCGGCAGTAATGACGTCACTTGGCAGATGCAAATCGGAAAGAGGCAAAACAACAGGGTGTTTTGCGTTTAGCAAGTTCTTTTCAAGGGCAAGGAGCTTTTCGTGACAGTTGCTTTTCCAGCAATGTTGACCATGAGCCGAGTTTTGCGACACTCGCGTTTTTGCAAGAACTTGCACTAACGCAGGGGGCGCTAACGAGCAAGAGCAACTGCTGACGTTTGCACACTTGCCGCGGTGGAAGTTACTGAAACCATTCGTGGCTGCAGGAAACAAACAACACACATGGCCATGTGGGCAACGGTTCCTACCAAAAAAAAGAAACTGGCAGGAGCAGAAAGGAGTGGTTATCAGAACTGATTATTGTCACCGGAGCAGCTGATGGTTCGAGTGT
>Ga0210059_1004089_pt1 | contig 23491 bp, 11 predicted proteins | sample Ectturendosymbi2_FD_188042 | JGI IMG/M metagenome (GOLD analysis project Ga0210059, IMG submission 188042) | Ecteinascidia turbinata endosymbiont from Florida, USA - Sample 2 (SPAdes) (version 2) | ecosystem: Host-associated > Tunicates > Ascidians > Unclassified | place: Key West, Florida...
GGACATAGTAAATTGAACGTAGATGGCCGCTACAATCAGATTTGTCAATGTGGTGCTATTAAGACTGAAGGTCACATGTTTCTTGAGTGTCCTTCCACATGTACGTCACGCCAAATGTTAACCACAAATGTCTCTAAGATTCTTGTTGAGGAAAATGTGTTTTCCCGCTCTGAGTTTGCTGCACTGAATCGAGCTGAACTGGTCAAAATACTTCTTTTTGGACACCCTAAGCTGTCTAAAAATCCGTCCTTACGCTTGTTTAAACAAACGTGTCTGTTCTTGTCCAAAAATCCACCCTTTTAATATAACCTCACCGTTTAATACGTTTTCTGTTTGTGCTGTTTTATTTCTGTGTATGTGCGTCATTTTTCTTTTGTGTTAATCTTCGCATTGCCAATGATTTTTTCAGGCCTTGGCCTGCCTTCATTGGCTGTTTGTCAATAAATTCAGTTCAGTTCAGTTCAGTTATACACGCATAACGAAACGACACAAAAATTTATTTGAGATTAAACAGAAACCAAAATGAATAACGGTGAATTGGCAAATAGTACCACGTTTCACCTGAAATAACACGAAAAGAATTTCCAGCACAAATAAGTGTTACGTATGCTTATAGGTGGCGAAACCTGGGGAGCCGCATGGGTTTAAACTCCGCAGTTTTTTCTGGGAGGGCTTGGCTCTCCCATTTTTAAATTTCGATTTTTTGAAGAATTTTAAGTAACAGGATTCGCATTGTGTCCATAGTTAAAGTAAATTGTTTTTGTGAAAGACTAAGAACAACTGGTTACGTTTATGTGCTCAAGTCAGTGTAGTGCATGATAGATTAGATAGGGTTTTGTGCAGATAGCAGTCGTTGAAGGCTTAACAAATTTTGCATAATATTGCTTGAACACGCTGACAAATGTTAAGACGTCATATTTCAGTGCTTGCGACGTCACAATTGCCAAATCAAATCACAAAAATTTTCTATGTTTTTGACTTGCGCTTGTTCCCCCACCACTTTAAAAATTGTTCCGCCACCCATGCGTAAACTACCTGTAAAGCAAATGTTTCGCACTTGGATGAAAACATTGCTGTATTGTGTAAATAAATATCTTTTCAATTTGTTGGGTCACCCTTGTCGTGACATACCAGAAACAAGGCTAAATGTATAGGCGTAAGCTATCTTTAATTCCTAATCAAGTCATAAAGTTTTGAGCTTTAGGGATATTGTATAGCTAGGTCAATACTTCTCAAAAGTTTTGATGGAAATCCTTTTTACTAATGGTTGAAGACAGTCTTTTGCAAAATTGCCAATCGTAAAACTAAGTCTCCACGATAGTGCTGCTGTTTGTCTTCGACACAAACGTCGCAGAGGTTTGCCTGAAAATGTAACTTTCTGTCATTGCACACTTGCATATTAAATTTTACGCTGTCTGTTTCTGAATACGTGACAACCAACGTTACATTATACCAGTTAGCCACTGCTCTTGCGTGAAACATCACGGTTGTACTGTGGTCTCTCACATGTGAAGCCGTTAAGCTTCACTGTTTCAGGACAGTGGACTTTCTTACAGTAAACCACAGTGGATCAATGTCGGACAGAGGCAGTTAACAACATTTGCGGTCTCTAGAATCTTGCAAAATGCTGAAAATCATTTTTGAAGTAAAAATTTATAAAAACGTCAAAATCAATGATACCACACCAAACACTGTTTCAACATCAACATGGCTATGTGTAACATCTAACATTAAAAACTCTTCACACAAAACGTGACAAACGTCACATTTAGTTTTAAAACTTCTCCAAATACAAACACTAAGAGGAAAAAGTGGGGGAACATGACATATTATCTGCCCCTCGTCTAAAAAAGTGGGGGAACATTTCCCCCGTGTCACCCACCAAATCGCGCCCATAATTACAATTATTCTTTCCAAATATTATACTGCAAAACATTGCAATTACTCTGTGCTCAAAATTTCAAATTACAATTAAAATTGCAAATATTCTTAAACTTGTAATTGATTACAAATCAAAATTACAAATATATTTCAGTAGAATCAGAAAGTAAAATCAATACATGCCTATATATATTGGGGGATGGTTCCTGATTGGGGCAGGTTTCACGTTAGGTTTCTCTCACAGTTTGAATGTTTTTGATTTTACTTTAAAAACAACCAGTTGAAGAGTACATGTAAAAATAACAAACAGAAATGATATGTAACTAGTTGATAACACAATACAGCCAGGCCCGTAACCAGCTTGGGACACCAGGGGGTGAAGAGTTTTCCGAGAGTGGCCCACATATTTCAAACCAATACCAATGCCTTCGAACTATGTCCAGCATATTTATCCAGGGTGGGCTAAAATGTTTCTGGGGGGGTTTGCCCCCTGCGCTCTCTCTAGTTATGGGCCTGAATACAGCTCAAGAGTTACAGAAGGCTTGAAATGGTTCAGCAATAGATGTAGCATTATCTGACGCAACTTTCACTAGTTTTAATGTTAATTTGAACTTTCTATAACGTTGTCATAAAACGTTGCAATGTTACAAGCTGTATGCTTGTCTAAAAATGAGTCTGTTGCCAGGACAAAGATGCAAAACGTCCATTTTGGATTAATGAAGTGAACAGTGATGCCCTAGGAACTTTTCACAATTCGCTATGTCCAGAGATCTAAGGTTAGGTAAGCATGTTGCAAACATGCAAGCTAGCATCGCACAAATTCTTCTATTTGTTGAATAACTGTTTTGTTGTATTGTTGAATAACTGCTTTGTTGTATTTTTTGGCTCAACTTTTGTTGGAAACTAGGCTTTCATCCGAGTCTTTGGAGCCCTTGATTGGCTTTCTAGCATTTCTTGAGTCAAAATTGTGGCAAAACAAAAAATTGATATAGATTCTATTCCCACTAACGCTGACGCTGGTACATTATACCCATGGCCATGGCTCGTCAACAGATTAAAATGAAGAGTTGTTCAAACCCTCTATACAGTCGTGAAGCCTTGTAGTTTAGAATAAAAAAAAAATTTACGTTTTGGATGTCGTTTTTTTAGGTTTACTTGATTAGAGTATGTTTATACATATTTTGCTTCCAATTGGATGACGTCATCATCCCCTGGGAGCCGTCCAAACGAGACGATTTCGTGGCTTAAAGTCTTATTGGATTCTAGGCAATAATAAACGAGTCATTAGAAGGTTTCATCGACTTTCTAGTGTTCCTGGTTCTAAAATTATGCCCAAAAAATCGCAAATTATTTTGGGAAATTCCCGCTAATCGCCTAGCTAGGGCGTAGGTCAGCAAACACCGGGCAGCGGCCCGGCGCCAATTTTGGAGAAATCGCGCCCGGTGTCAAGCTAAATTTCTGACTTCACGCAATGCGCGCATGCACAGAGTAATATTCTACATATCAAATAAGCTGAGGAAACTGATGCTTAGGGTTTAGGGTTTGGCGTTTAGGTAAGTGTGATGTGTTAGGGTTTGGATAGGGTTAGAAAAAGAAATTTAATTGAGGCCTGAGACTAAGTCCAACATTTTTTAATGGTTATAGTTATTCCCGTAGTGTAGCTTGTTGTTGGTGTCTGACATCTCACCAAAAGTTTAAATTTAAACAACACACATCAAAAAAGCAATCGCCAAACTTTATTTTTTTTTGCTCTGAGAAGCAAAATAACTGACAAACAATAATAGGTCAGAAACTTCGCAGAGGTCAGAAATTTCGCTTGACACCGGGCCGAGCGGAACCAAGACCAAGAGTTGAGTTCGCGTTGCATCCTCAACGTGAAACGTCTTTTGTTTCGGGAAGACGACCTGTTCAAGATTTCAAGCAAGAAGCCACTCCATGGAAGGGATTGAAATCCAAAGGAATAAAGTGGGAACAGCGCGACAATTACGAACATTGAGTTACAAGGACATTGTAATACGCATTTAGTTGTGCCATTGTGTATTTTTGCCCCAAACGTTTATATTTAGTCACATCTAGGAAGAGAGTAACCCACAAGATATTAGAAATCATTTACATTAATAAGTGACTCCGATTTGTAAGTAAGATTTCCGATTCAAACGGATAAAAACGAGCAACAATGGAAAGTATTCCGGATTACGGTTTAAACATTAACGAAACTGCCGGCGATTCCGGAAAATTGTTATTCAAAGAAAAATGACGTACACTGACGTACGATGACGACGTAATCACGCGATTAACGCGTGACCGCTAGGGTCACGAGATAGAATCAACCAATGAAAATGCGGGACAAAATTTATATATACCTGTGTCCTTGCTAGGTTCAGTCAGTCGTGGGGCATCCCAGACTTAGCAGCTAAACTCGACCGTGAGAATACTAAGCGAGTTTAAGTCTGATTGGGTATATCAAATGATCCTATTACCCAGTAGAGATTCATGGTTTAGTGGCTATGATGTTGTTCACAATTTGGGTTTGTTCTCTCTATGAAAAGAATAGAATTCGCATTAACCCCTGTCACCTGTAATATTTATGTATGTGTATGTTGATGCACATTATAAACCCCTGTTGTGATGAATATCGCAGTGCTTAAAGTTACCAGAATAAAACCATGAGTGAATGCAATCCCATTGTGATAAACTGAGCGGGTCAAACGAAAACGGGCGGGTCTAAATTTCTCAATTGTTAACTTGGACGTGCCTTGGGCACTCCGGCCAAATTCAATAGTGCTCTTGCGGAGTTGTCCTAAATGTGTTGTGGTCTTCTTTAGAAAAGGACTGCAACATAAGTTAGTCCAAAAGTTACTGAAATGACTGACATAAAGAACACACTGCGGGTGCCATTGACTGCCTCAATCACTACAGGTCAGAACTTCTTATACAAGCCCAGATCTCTGACTGAATCAGTGCCATGACGACTTACAAGTTGTAATAAAATTGCATGTGGCAAACATTCATTATTGTGTTGAGTTACGGTCCGCAAAATAATGCCAACCTGAAAGCGGTCCTCATTGCGGAAAAAGTTACCGGCCCCTGGTCTAGGGAATTCCTGAAATACTTTGAATTTTTTTGGCATAACTTTTAAGCCAGGAAGACTGGATCAAGGGCTCTGAAGACTCGTACTATAGCCTACAATTCAATAACAAAACTCTAAAGACTCGTATTATGGCCTAGAATGCAATAATAAAACTTTAAAGACTCGTATTATAGCCTAGAATTCAGTAATAAAAAGAGAAAGTCGATCAAGGCCTCTAAATACTCGCATTATAGCCTAGAATTCAATAATAAAACTTTGAGGCACGAAATCGGCTCATTGGTTTGGCGATGACACCACAAAAAAAAACTGTAAAACATATCACAATCATGACATAAATTTTTTTTTCATTCTGAAGTGCACGACTACACGAGTCTATAGAGGGTTTGAATAGCTGTCTTGCTCGATCTGCTCCTGAGTTATGGCTGGCCTAAATTACCGTGAGAGGGCAAATCATATTTTGTGTACATTTTTGATTTTTGTGAAAAATTGTGTTCTGGAGTCATAATTGGTCTCCAAATATGCTATAAAGCCAATCAAGGGCTCTAAAGACTCGGCTAATAACCTAGTTTCCAACAAACTTGAGACAAAAATGGCTCGTTGAGTTGGCGCTCAGAGGCAGGTAAAGTTGGCCAAAAAGGCGAAACCATGCCTCCATTGTGATGCAGACAACCCTAAACCCAAATCGAAATAAAATTGTTTTTTAAATTGAAACAAGAAGACTTGCCGAATCCAGAGATGGTTTGAACTCGTTTCTTACTTTATCGCCTGGCGAGTTATGGCTGAAATAGTCCAAGACGATATATCGTCTTTAGCGGTACTTAAAGGGTGTTTTGTCAGTAGCCACGGAACACTGTAACGAACGCTATCTCGCTCTTTTGTGGCTCTCTCTGATATCGAAAGCATTATCGTTGACTCATGCATAAACTATCAAATCAACACGTCATGTACGAGCATCGCAAGCTGACTTTCATCCTTATCGACCTGCCTGGATATCGTGTATATGATTGTGCTGTGTACTTGACAAGCTCTGTGCAGTATGTATCTATTTTGCCATAAAATCTGCAGCATGTCATATGTCAAGTGTAACAGTGACTTTGTTCGTGCGCTTTTTCAAACTCTGTGAAATTGGTGAAACCACATGTAATTATAATTTGGTCAAAATGTTTTATAAATTACAATTGTATATAATTACAACTACACAAGAACCAAAAATCTCAATTGCAATTTCATGAAAATCTTCAATTAACTTCACTCCACAGGTGAAACAAGCAAGGAATCAATCACAAATTTTTAATAGGATATCGATTTTACGCAACACTACGCATCTAAAGTAAAAGTTATTTTGTAAAAGTTTCGTTAAGCACTGTTGCGATCACCAGTGCTGTTCAAAATAAGCTGGAATAAGGTTCTTGGAAGTTTTTGTGTCCAGTAGATAGGATAGCGCGGAAAAAAGGAACGCAAAATGTAAACAACTCTGGTCTAAACGGCGTGCAATGGCGCGAAGCGTTGGTAATCACGTAATTTAACAGACCTTCGCCGGGGTGGTAACGTGTGACGGCACAGATGATGCATGAGACTTTCCTATAGAGGCACTGGGGGAGTTTTGCGTTAAGTCAAAAATTACCTCTGAGATCACAGCTTGCAGCATTGTAAAGCTTACTAACACTGCTAAGCTGTGTTGCATTTTTCGTCACATTCTCCTCGTGCCAACCTGCTGCCAAACACCATTAAGTACCGGAAAGAACTGTGCTTACGTTTGTATTCTTTTATATTTTAAGAGATGCTCCCACGATATTGCTGTGCCACATTTAGACCATTGTTTCGTCACTTCTTGCTTAGATTGCATGTTGCTCGCGAGGTTGTCATGCTTTTGTTTGTTTCTACTGATGGGTCGTTGCAGTCGCTGTGATGGCACTCTTCTTAGTCCTAAATGAAGAAAGACACTGGTTGATTTGCACTGATCGATTTGTCTAAAAGCTGGAAACCAGGTCTAACAATCGTAAACTTTTACTCCTATTTTCGCGGCTAAGAGACATTTCTTAGCTTATGCAAACATTGCAAAAGAATCTGTTTAAGAAAGATTCCGCATGCTGACAAACTCTCAATATTGACTTAATTTCCTAAACTTGTAAGGAACAACTACTATGAAAATTTAAAACAGTGATGGTTATAAAAATTATTCGCAGATTAGTTTCACAGCCAAGCGGCGAAAATCCTTTATAACGTCATATTTAAGAAAATTGGTTGGTGTCGTTCGTATTTTAAACATAAAAATATTTTTGTGCTGGTTCCAGAAGATCTGTACTCTTTATCGAACATGAGAACTTATATTTCATTTGTAGGCATTTTTACCATAGCAATTGAAATTAAAACTATGTGATAATGCCGAGTTAGACATGGAAAACCAATGCGTGACAATAAACCTTTTTTAAGGAAAACCGACCGAACACGGAAAATGAATCGATCTATAGTTAGTGGACCCAGAAACGAGCTCCAACCTAATCTGCCATGAAATATCACGGTTCAAAACTAGTAGCTCACATGGCACAATAAAACAAACTAAATAATGGAAAACTCAGATCAGTGGAGCACTGCATCATAATGCACAGTTGCACTTTGTCACGTCGTCACTTTACTTCTTTACTGAGTAACTATTTGAAAGCAACGAGGAAGGAAATATTGTATCTCATTCCTTTTATGGTATTCATGATAATTCAGACGATGGGCATGTTCCGTCGCTGAGGTTTTGGATGCTTCATGGTTTGTCGAAGCTTTAAGTTCATCTGATATAATGCTTGGGGTTAGTTAAACTCTTTTTTATAAGTCATTGTAAACGTTGGTGAATTTAGCTGGTAGGCTTCTAAGTGAAAACATCTGATTAAAACCAACGTACGTGAGGTGCTTTTCCGATCACGTGTGCTTAAAAGCGAAGTTGTAGTAATAGTTCAGTGCAAGTCTGCGAAAGAAATTTAGGAAAAGGTTTTCGCCATATTGGTTCATACTTTCATATTATCTATTCTGAACAGACTTGGACATTCCGACAAATTCTACAAGTACAAAGAATGTCGATTTATCAGTGAAGTCTTTGCTTTTCATTGTTGTCAGAAGCTCAAAAAGTTTTAGCTGGGCATTTACAAGTCAGGTAATTTGGAAGACAGAAATTCCAAACATTTACACATTTTGTTAAACTAAATTTCCTTGAGGTTAAGCTTAAAATGAGCCTCAGGCTGAATTTTCAGCTTTCATAAAAATGGACACATACAAAGCAAACAGGATGTTTATGGTACTAGTGATTAAGCTGACTGCGAACAGTGGGACTACAGTGACACCAATATTAACGAACAAAAACGTTGCAGTTCCAGCATGCAATCAAAAATAAGTGAAAAATAGTTTGGTTTCAGCACAAAAATCTTATGAGAACCTTTGATAAGGTTTGCAAACATTCAAAGCACAATTTGATTTTTCAAAAAACGCATTTGTCATAAAGGAGCAATTTACTCCGCAACGAGTATGTGATGCCAGATGTTATTATGTTGAAAATTGTACATCATGCCATTTTTGCAGGCATTCTCAGCTCAGAGGAATGCCTGAAAGTTAAAGATAATTTCGAAACACACCCACTAACATTAAACTACTACATGATTAAAAATAGATGAGCTGTGATTAGTGTGCTCATGTAAATGATACCACAAACTGTTTCCATTGTCACAAAAGCTGCTGACTAAACGCAGAACGTGCAGTTGATCATCACTGCAACTGCACTTGCTCACTAAATCAGGACAGGCAATGATTGTTCGAAGAATTTATTCAAAATTACAAAAGCGAAGGAGGGAGCCAAGGTATTTGATTTTAGGCGACCAACAGTATTTTATTTGGAACGCCGTTTTTGAAAGCAGAAAATGACGATATATGCTAAACAGTTGGGGGTCATGGCCGCCTGGGCCCCCTTTGGCTACGCATATTTTTGTAATGGAAAACAATATTCAATGAAAGCAATCGTAAATATTTTATGTATCCTCACACAAAGGCTATAAAATCAAACAGCGCATTACATTACAATCAATTTGTTTCACGTCATAGCCAATCCTGCAGCAAGAGGTGAGCAAAAATTAGGCAATCAGGCTGACAAGGGATGGTCAGTATTCATTCATATTGGAAAGTATTGCTCGTTTTTATATTGAAAAATATATTTGACTGCTTTGTTGGTATTTGGGCATGATCGCTGTGGAAAATCATGTTTTTCTCGACAGACATAAAACATACGAATTCAGTATAAACGTAATAATCGTCACTCCTCACCACATTGATGATACAGTTCGGAACAGATGAGCCACTCGGAATGAATAAAAAAGGATTTGCCAAACTTTGACAAAGACAGTGTTGATTCCAAGAACTGTGCCAGTGTACTGACGCTGAACCTCATTTCAGTTTAATAAACTGAGCTACAGATATACAGAAACGCAAGAGCGTCTGTAATTGTACTGCCATTGATGACAAAGATCTAATTCTCTCGCCTCCCTGTCATCTACAAAACTTTAGCCTAGCACCTAATTAGACTTAGTTTTGAGACGATGGTGCTGAAGAGTGACAGGATATATACATTACCTCGTTAACCACTTCTGACACCATCAAACCATTGAAACGATGTGGTAGAGTGAGCTGTGGTAGAGTGAGCTGACATTTTTTCCGGAGAACTTTGAACAAATTGCTACCCATGGACGCGTCCAAATTATAGTTTGCGCATTTGTCTACTACAGTATAACTACATGATTTGGCTTATTTAATTTTTATTAGAGGTGCCTTTTCTTGCAAACGCATTCGTCGCTGATGAGTGAAACAAAAAGAGGAACCTTCGGCATGAAAAATGTTTTGCAAAACCTTTGAAACCTTGATCAAAATAATTTACATGACGCTGTGCGCAGCTGAGCACTCCATCTGATTAACATTTCACTTTTTTCCTTTCAGATGTTTACCTCAAAAGTTAATTTAAAATGTCTTCATTTCTCTACACTGCCGGATTCCTGTATGACGATGAGTTTGTATGCTGACCATTTTCACACTATTCAACGTTATGTTGAAAATCTTTCTTCTTTTATTACCTGATATAGGCAAAAAAGCTACGGACTTAATTTGTTCAGTTTTGATATATTTTTGATTGTATTTCTTCGTCCTCCCGAATAGGTTTGTACTTATACAAATCATAAGACGAAAACACCAAAATGTCATCAAATTTGTGACATTTTCGTTTCCAATCACCCACGAGGTTGCAGCAATTGACAAGAAAAAATATTGTGACGTGTGCAATGGAAATTGCTCGAGCCTTCGAATTATTCGAATTAAAACACAAAGTTATATTTGCTGTCATAAATCGATTGTCTTGTTCAGTTCGTGGCTTTAATTCCTCCCACCGTGATGCAGGCGTATCTCTGTTCATGCTGTAACCTCATACGATAAACATTATCTTATGGTAGTTTGAGAGTAGTAGTTGGTACAACGAGTCACCCGAGGCCGCGGCCAATAGCTCCATTGTCCACAGACGTTCTGTATTCGCAGCTGGTTTATATGTTTCATTAAACGAAGTGTCAGTTAGTGACATTGCATTGAGTACGCTTCTTCCTATCATATGAAATACAACTTGATATAATGATGACTACAAAAGACGTCTGATGATCCTGATGCTAAGGATTGATTTATTTATAGGTCAAGAAGCTTTGTTTCACTTCGGTTAAGCAGTTGATTCCATAAGAATTTGATTTGAGTGTTTGAAAATGAGCAATGAACAAAATGCCTCGCAAACAACGCCATCAGCAAATGTGGCTGAAAATTATGACAACAAATACCAACAACCGGAATGGATTTTTTGCGAAGGATTTCTACTGTTTGAAACATTTATCATGGCTTGGACCAGTTTGAGCTTATTTACATATGGCAAGAAAACAGGAAAGTTCCGAAAAGAGAACCGATCTTGTGAAACAAAAGTCAACTCAGGAGCGGTCTACACATCAGCAGTTTTTGCAACGTGCTGCAGTCTGTTGAGAGTGTTGTCAAATCAAGTTGTTTTTCTTTTGGACTACACAAATGGATCTTCGTTACTTTGTGAGACTGCTGTAGACGTTTCCATCACTTGCTACGCATTAACCATAACAAGCACGTACATGTTCTTGTGGTTTCGACAACGTTCCCTGTATCAACATCCAGCAAAGCAAGGGTTCAGGAAAAGTCGTTTGCACTGGTTCAGCTGGGTCACTCTGGGTTTTATTGTCTGTGGAAGCTTCCTTGCATTATTAGCAATGATCATTCCGCAAAGTACCGTGATATCAAGAGACGGGTGCACAAGAAAAGCCACCAACATAAGCAGCTTCTTTTGGTCATTTTATGTAGTAGCTACGCTCGTAGTAGTTGCACAAGGATCCATGTTGTTTCTGCTTCTTTATCCACTTTTTTCCCATGTTAAAACAAAAAATGCAAAGAGGGTGACGAAAATTATGAAAAGATCGGCTGTGCTTGCTGTACTTTGCATTTTGAGCGACGCAGTAGCAATGATCATTGTAGTTTTTGTAATCCCTCCCAAAGCCAAAATGTTTATTGCATTGACTGTTTACGACGCAAACATGGTGGTTAACATTGCCAGTGTTTTGCTTTCTTTCCAATCTTGGCAATCCATTATTTTGTCACCGTTTGCAGTTTCCTCCTGCATGCAACCGGTGACCTACTCTGCTGAACAATCATCAGGCGCGACTTCAACAATACGTTTAAACATCACATGACTTGGGAACACATCGGCACACTCCGAAGTGTTTGTTTACACCACGTTTTAATGTTTCTCAACGTTGTTTGTCAAAGCAAGAAAAATGTAGTTGAAGGTATTTTTCTTCGGTAAGCAGCTTCTCCACGCGTTTTCTCTCTTGGGAAAGGAGGTTGGCCGGGCATAAATAGTTTTGTACTTTTTATGCATTTCTACGAATACCATCGTGTTTTAGTTTTTTCCTGCTCCAGGTGCTTAAATAACAGGACATCATATCATATGCACGTAAAACCACAAAAAGGCTGAACAAAAAAAGACATTATACTACATTCCTGCAATTTCTTAAAATAACACAGTTTTGATCATTCGGTTGCGACCAAATCGTCACGAAATGATATATGAACAATTTTTGTTGGGAGCGTATTTGTCTGATAACAGATAGGTCATTTGCTCCTAGGTTCAGTAGCTCAAATTGAGACCTTGTGATAAGTTTTTCAAGCTTCAAGCAGTTTTAAAGGCATCACAACGTGCAGCGTTTTTAGTTGTTTCTGTTTTTTCAACAACTTAGTTGATTGCATCCTCAGGTAAGAACGGTTGTCTCTGTAACAAAAATGGCGATGAGTACATGATGCCTTCTTAATTGATTGTCGCCCTGTTATATAAAATTTTACTTTCTATTTCAAATTGGTGTAAGAGAAAGCTTCCGGCTGCCTGGCCTTCACCCTCGTTGAAAAATGTCCAGCGTACAATGTGGATTAACCAAAACGGTTGTAGCAACTGACTTGAATAAAACAAGCAGTGAACTGTATATAATGTATTTGTAATCGATGTCGAATGTTCACGTATGTAGTCTCCACAAACGTAAAATAGGTGTGAGTGACCATGGTTTGTTGTGCTTTTGTCATGGCAACCACAAAGTGATAAGTGCTTACAAGGTCCTAAAGAACATTCGGCTTGTTTTTTTGTCATGTTCAAAGCAAGGAGCTTGTAGTTGGTTAGTTTTTGTTTCGTACGGAGGGTCTTTTGTAGTTAATTGTTTTCTAATTAAAGTTCTTTTTCTTTTTTCGATACAGTACGCACAACGCAATTTTATTTACGTCCAGTTTACTAGCAGTTATCATCCAGACGTAAAGTCCGGGTACAGCCAGAGAGGAAGCAGCTCCGACAATTTATGTGCAAATCAGCCCAATGTTTTCGTGGTGGTAACTCAAGTAATTAAAAACTTGTTCTTGAGCGAAGTGGTCACAGCAAACACCTCTCCAAGTGTATTTTGTGTGTGTTGTTTTACATTTTACATATTCAGCTTTATATCAAGCCTTGATAGATGACCTTACGATATATTTTCCAAATTTCTATTTACCGACATGGTTTTTGCTTTTAGCAGCTAATGAAACAAGCAACCTTGCACAACTTCATTGAATTTTGCATAGTTTTTACCGATTGTTCCTTGCATCGTACATGAAATTAATAGCAAGCTGAATAAATTTTTCAAGACTATTCAAACAGACACACGAAGTTATTCGTACAGTGTGCTGTCAGCCGGAACGAAAAATGCATAAATCGTTATTGCACCTTTTTTGTTAAAAACTCTGAAACATGGAAAATCATTTGTGTTGTGGTGAAAAATTGCTGTATCTACATGGAGTTTTTAAACGTTTGATCTCTTTCAATGAAACTATTCCTAAGTGCAAGCGCTTTTTGTCAGTCTTCCTCTGCTGTTAAATACGTCATTGTTTTTCATATTTTTTGCGAACTGTTATACCAACCCATGTCATAAGCAGTTTAATTCCAAGATTAAAAAATATGATAAAATATATTAAGCGTTACATGCCTGATTACTTTCAGATACATTTGGCAGATGGAAACTTTTGGCATTATTGTCAGCATTGACAAATTCCTTTAAAATGAGTAATTCAAAATTGGAATTTTGTGCAAGTTGATTGCCTAAAATGCATTCAATTTCAAATCAACATTTTGCTATACATTATGTAAATATGTCATCGGGACATTAAAGTCAACAAAAACTGCCGAAAACTGGAAGAATCTACGCCAAGTTGAGTAAAGGAAGAATGTTATAACGCAAATGAGATCACATTACTTGTTAAAACTTTGCGTTTGGTGAAGATTGATGTTTTAATGAACAAATTCTTCGAAACTGAGTGCATTTTGCTTTTTCAGACAATTACTTTGCACAAGCTTGTAGATATTGCACCTCCATTTTCAGGAGACCGGCGTGCTATAACGTGTTTGAAGGAATTTAGGTTTTGTAGACCACTGGCTATACTGATTAGTATAGCCTGCTGCATGTTGAAAGTTTTTTCAGATATCACGTAATTCACGATAAGCGTTCTCAATGTAAAAGGTTTTCTGCAGTAGAACTATTCTTTTAATCTGGTGAAATTTCACTTGACTAACTACCTAAGGTAAAAATTCACAGAATGCCTGCAATTTAGGGATATACCAGGAGTACTGAAGAGCAACAATACAGGGGTCAGAATGAAGTAACTCTGACGATTCCTCGGTATATTTGTAATTTTCGCAAAACGTTGTGATTTTTTATGACGAAAGGTGTTTCCGTATTAACGATAACATAAGCAAAAAGTAGCACGACGCATATTAAGGCAACAACGTGCCGCGTCTTAACCTAAAGGTGAGAACGAGAACAACTCACCAGTGCTGGAGTTATCCGCGCTGCTGCTCAAATGCCTTCCACCCACCTATTCATAGATAGTTTAATCAGAGAACCTGCACTGGGGAACGTAACCGTCTGTCTTCCGCTACAAAAGCAAAGCGTTTCAGCAGCACACGGCAAAATAAATATGTGTCAGTAGCACACGGCAAAATAAACATGTGATCGGACTTACAACAATGGCCACATGTTAAGTTTTTTCGCAAATAAAACACTGAGAACTTGCAACAAGCCTAGGCAACATAAATGTGAAATCAGCAAAACAGTTGGCAAATTACTGTAATGATTTGAATGCATAGACGTAATCATTTGGAACAACTTTGCAACAATATGCAGTGTGTATCGTGGACTCAAGGTAGAGATATATGTCCTAGATGCGAAGGGCACTACGTTATGAGAGCTTTGTACTTCTCACGCAACTCAGCAATGTGCGATCTGCTACATAGATAATGCAAAAGCACATTGAAATGAAGTCAATATAGCAAACAAAATTAGATTAAAACTTGCCGCTCTAACCACGAAGGAGAAATACAATTGCAAACAAATGTTCTCATGATTTGATTGACTTGCAGCTGTTTGTAAAATGATATTGCTGCTTGAATTGTTGACAATGAAACAAAAGCAGGGAGTGAAGATTATTGTCATGCAAAGAACGAGAAGTATTTTTTCAAGCAGCAGACGCTGTGACATTGAAAGGTTAAACATTGTCTGTAAGCACATCCATGGCTTCGGCCGTCTTTAGTGCTTGGACACGTGTTTTCCCAATGAGCCGGACATTGCAGGGGGACATGAAAATTTTTCTCCACGATTCGAAAGAGAAAAACACGCTTGCGACGTTGATAACCATGTTTATATCATAAACAGTTATGGTGACCTCTCGCAAGACGTTGTCTGAAACTGCAAAAACAACAGAAAGCATCGCGAATACGTCGCTCAATACACAAATCACAGCGAATATTGCAGATCGCTTCATAATTTTCATCACTCGACGGTAAGCACTATTCGTTGTGACATGAGAAAGGAGAGGATAGAAGAGTAGGAACAGCATTGTTGCTTGAGAAGTTGTGGCAAAAGCAATGATGATAAAGTAAGGCCAGGAAACAAAATTATTTGGTTTTCGCACGCATCCGTAACCTGAATCGACAGATGTTTCGGGAATGGTCATCGCTAACAACGATAAAGCTACACCGGACACGATCAGAACTAGACTGAGCCAGCTTAAACCAAGCAACCAAGATTTCCTGAATGCCTCCATTTCCGGGTGCTGGTACAGTGAACGTTGTCGAAGCCAAAGAAAGGTGTAAGTGCCAAGTATGGTTAATGCGTATAAAGCACCGGAAATGTCCACAGATACTTCACATGATGACGATGTCTCTGTGTAGCCCAAGTTGAAAACAATTTGACTCGAGGCCAGGCGGAGAAAACTGCAGAACGCAGCAATTAGAGCAAAAATGTATGCAGCTCCAGCATCAACTTTAAGCGATTTGTGTCGATTCACTGTTCGGCATTTTTCTGTTTTTTTCAAGTAAACAATCAGACTTAAGTTAATCCAAATCACAAAGATTGCTGCCAACACGTTAATCACTTCTGCTGAAATCCATTCCACTTGTTCAAAACGATTTGTATAGCTTTCTCCAAACCTTGTTGCTTTAGCAGTTGCCAACGAAAAGTTTTCCATCTTCAATTAGATCGCAGAATTGTTAACACGAAATGTTTACGTCAACCCATTACTGTTCACTAAGTGGAAGAAAGTTGCTTGTGAAACCTGCTTTTCTACTGAAAGATCATGTGTACGTGTCTGGTCTATGTCAACGATATGTCTCATACGGCGGAGGTTGTTATTTAAATTTTTATAAAGTTTTGAAATATTGCCTCAAAAACCCTATGTGAAAATCTGACAAAACAGTTAAAATTATAGCTTTGCCTCAACCTAAAAACTTACGGAAACCACCTTAAAAAACTCTGGAAAAACGACACGACCATGACCATAATCGATTTTTAGCGACCACCGAGTTACTGCAATATTGTTGAGTGCTTTTTCCTTGTCAACGTTATGACTCATTACGGAGGTTGTTATTAGATTTCTAGAAAGTGCTGAGAAAATTCCAAAACAACGTTTTGTGCAAACCTGAAAAACTGCTAAAATTTTAGCTTCGCCTCAACCACAAATGGAAACTATCTAAAGACAAACCTCCAAAAAAAACGACATGACCATAATTGGTTCTCAGCGCCCAGCGAGTTGCTTCAAATTTGTTGAGAGTTTTGTGTTGTCTGTACGAGCAATTTTAAATGGAAACCTCCCTATTGCACTCGGCCAAAAGAGCTCTCAGGCTCCATCTCTATCCCACTCTACTTGTGACTGATGGACAGTGGCAGGTAGCTTGATCATTGCACCAGTGAGACAAGCAGCATGATCAAAGATTTGTTTTTGGCAGGTAATTTTGTGTTAGTTGGTGTTTTAAGAAAGCGTTTAAATCAAGCATCTTTTTGATGATGCGTGCAATCGGAATCTCCATTAAACGTTTTCATCAGGCTCCATTAAAAATTTACATACCGGTTTTGAAGTTTATCAGCACTTTCTAAAATTATGGTTTCATGCCAGGCCACAGTATCTTTCAATGGGTGAGAACATAAATCCAAATCAATTCTTCAGTGACCTCGAAGGTTTTTGAAGATGGACAAACAATAACGTTTGCTACATCAGCATGTTTGTAAACTACATTCCAAGTATTTGAAAACAGTTACTTCTGCACAACATAAAGCTCACTGTATTTTATTGTTGTTATGCCAATCGCACGCCCAAATTGAATATTTCCCGCTGTAAATGTTAACAGCTTTGACATCAACAAACGCTCCATTGAAACACGTCATAACAATTTCGCAAAATCACTGCTACGAATAACGACCTGCCACTTATATTTAAGAGACTCGTGTAACTTTTACAGAAAAGTGACGCTAAGTAACAAAAGCTACAGACTAAGGCTGCAGCTCATCAGCGCTACAGTCCCACCTGTGCATCACCTGCACAGTTCTCAGTGTTTATAAGTGAAACAGGACGTGAAAGGGAAGTGATGCACTTTGTATGTCATGCGTTTTAAGGGAAACTTGTTGCAGAGCTAGCCAGGCCCGTAGCCGCAAAGTGGACATTCGGGGGCAGTTCCCCCCCATTTTTGTGCCCTTCCAAATTTTGTTGTGCCCAGAAAAATTTGTTTTAAACATAAAAATAAAACAAAATCTTTCCCACTTAAAAATGTACTTCATTACCCCCATACTTTGCCTGCGGGCTTCGATCTAACACCTCAAAATGATAAGCTTGTGAGTTCCTGGCAAACACGGTCGTGATCTGTTAATAGCGAGAACACAAATAAAAGCTGAAGTTATTTGAAGCAGAAAACTATTCACAATGGGCGAGACATCCCTTTGGCTGAATGAGAGAGAGTCCATTACATGTCAGTTCTGTGAATATCATGCGCGACGTCACATGAGCCATGAAAGCGCGAGGCATCACGAACGGGAGGCGTGCTTAGAATAGCACCTAACTTAACGTATATGAGCGTATGGCCATCGTGTACAACTCCACTTAGTGTCTGCAACAGTTCCCACAAGACATCAGTACCTCCAGAACATTACATATGTTGGATACTCATCAGTTCTAGTCTTGAGGGTTGCGTCTATACAGTGAAGGTGATTTCTACAGAGCGGCATCCCAGTTGGGTCTACCAGTGCAACAGCTGTTGAAACGGAAGTCAACTACAGTGTCTTGTGAGCAATTGACGTTTAGGGACAAGAAACTGGTCTATGTAAAAAATTTTAAACAATGACATCGGCGTTTTCTACCTACGTTCAATGCACTGTTTTCAAATTTTCTTTCTCCTTTTGCCAATGTTTCACAAGTTTGGTGTTATGATCGTTCGTTTCTTAATTTCGTGACCCGACAATTTATCGAACAACAATTTATCAAACTACAGTTTATCGAGCTTGATGAAACCAAGTACAGGAGTTTTAAATGCTCGCATACTGTACAATTGAACGATTGTTACCATAGGAATACGCATGATGTACTAAAATTCACTTTTCAATCACACTCAGTCATTTTCAGTATGCGGCAGTGGCGTATCTAACAGGCAAGCCTCGTGCCATTGGGCACAGGCTGGCGGGGTACAGTGCTGAGAAGAGTAGGTTGGACTCTAGTTGCAATATGCCAGCGCCAACAGCCACAAGTACCGCTGTTGTAATCAGCGCTTCAACCATTAAGGCAGCGAGACCACAACACGAGAAGACACAAAACCTCTATATAGCATTTTCAGCTATTCCCAGTGCTTAGTATAGATCAATGGTGGGCAAGTTGCGGCTCGTCGACATGTTTTGTATGACTCTTCTACCTGCCTAGCAATATCGCAACTTGATAGCGAGCTTTCGCTATCAATCTGAGATTTCGTGTTCGCCTGATATTAAATATTTGTTACTTTCGTTAATGTGTTCACAAGAGTTCGTAGGGTTAGTCACCAGGGAATCTACGCGACTTGATGACAAAAAATGTGGACCTGAAGCTCAACTCAGGCTACTTAAGTTTCCATAACAAAATTAATATTTTTCAAAGAAACCTAATGTCTAAAATATGCTGTCATTTTCCCAATATCTAAATGAGAACAGACGCTTTTCGCGAAGAAGCAATCGCTGACCACTAAGTGTAAAAATACAAAAATGAGTAGCAAGACTACTGGGGGAGCTCGGAGACAAATTTGACTATTTTCATGAATAAAAACCATGCTTTGCATTTTTGTGAATCGACTCAACGTAACGTATATTCGGTGATGGCTTTCCAGTGCGCCAACCGTTTGTCACAAACTTGTTTGCTGTAGAAGTGAAACTGACAGAAAAGTAGGAAGATCAGGCTCTAAAAAAATTTCGACAATGACACTCTACAGCAAGGGTTATTTTTAAGGAAAATGTTAGGTACCCGGTATGGATCTGTAGGGACCTGATTTCTCTGATTCTAGGGACACGCTTTTCTCTGATTTTAGGGACCCGATGATAATTTTTTCTGATACTAGGGACCCGATTTGAAATTCTAGGGACCCAAATCGGGTCCCTAAAACGCCTTAAAAAAACCTGTTCTGCAGTTGAAATCTGGCGACAAGTTCCAGAGAGTAACTACCCAGAACTTAAAAGACCAGTGTAGAACTAATTTCTTTATTTAGCACGACATATTGCTGTGAATGTTTCTTCTGTGTAACGAACTTCGTAAAATCAAAACATCTTGCAACCCTAGCAAATGAACACTGGGGAAAAACAATTCATACAAGATGTTGTTTAGATTTTTGGAGGCTAGTAAATGCAAAAACTAGTGTTGATAAAAAAGCGTTTGTTTTATTTCAATTACTATAGGTCATATTATGTAAAATTTGCATTTGTTATCGAGCGGCTAGGTAGTGTTTTTGGTTTTCCGCAAATGACGTTTTTATTACACAAGTTTGCCCTCCCCTGGCATGTACCAGGGTTGCAGAGTCAGAGGTTAAATTTCCGACTCCGACCATTCCAAAATTTTCGACTCCGATTCCCAACTCCCACTCCGACTCCTCAACAAAACGTAAATGAAGTTTGGCTGTCAACAACTTTGCAGCATCCAGCAATTAATGGAAATCGTGGTACAGGGCAAGAATGATCTGTTTCAATAAAAGTCCAAACTAAATTGTACAATCTCAAGTGTTCTTTCTAACTTTGGGGTGTGATGTAAAGATGATTCAATTGAACTTCCGGAGTCATGGTCGGACGAAAAACATCCGACTCCTAGTGTTCTTGGGAATCCGTCCGACTTCACCCGGAAACGTCCGACTCCTCGCGACTCCGTCTCCGCAATCCTGCTATGTGCACTGCAGATGATCTTAATTGACGTTGCAAAAACTAAAATAATTTTAAATTTAATTGTGATCAAAGTCGGCAACACGTGCACCGCTGCAACCCATGACCATTTTGACAAACACAAAACAGGTTTAACAAAGTACACAAATCATTCGAATGGTCCTAACAAAGGAGCGTTTTAGTAGACATGCGACTCTTTTACGGAATTGCAAATTTCACATCGAGGACACGTTGAAAACTATATATGTCTTCACACATTCAGTGAGTTAATAATACTGTATATTTAGTAAAACAGCAAGGGGTACAAAATAATTGTGGAAAGAGTGTACGAGCAGTGGCGTAACTGACGGGGAAGCAGGGGGTGCGCGCCCCCACCTGGCAGGCTAAGTGTAAAAAATTGGCCCGCTGTTAGCTCGTATTTTGGTATTTGATATTGTTTTCATTTTCAGTAGGTTTTTGTTTTTAGCCGTTTTAAAAGATTTGTCGGAGTGTTTTCCGGCGATTCCGGGTGTTAGTACAGACGAATCCAGTTAATCACATAACCCATTTGCCAAATATTTCTGAATGTGTTTAACCGGAATATGCTATTATCCGTATCAGACAAATATCCGCAAATTTACCGTTCTGGCGACACAGGGGCCCAAAATTGAATCCCGTCGCCTCAGGGCGGCCTTTGTGGTAGTATCCCCCCAAAAAAGCTTCAATCCCCAAATTGAAATGTGAAACATAAGAAATCAGTGTTGCTTTTATCAATCCGTATTCTGTTTTTTCCTGTAATTTATAGACAGAGCAGTAGACTACCCGTCACTGTTACCGTGAATAACATCGCCTAATCATTTTTGAGGCTTGAGCGTAACGCGTCACCATAGGCGTACGGGAAGGCATTTTACTGGGGGCGGAAACAAATTGCCCTGAAAATAACAATTTGCCCTGAAAGTAATTTTTTAGTTTAATCCGAATGAGGCCTGAAACCTCTTGTAAATTTGTTCTACACAGTTGAATTCGTTTATAACGGCTTCGTCTGTAACGTCAATTCGCCTATAACGTTACATTTTGTTCGGTCCCGATGGCATCTTTCACATGCATTTCAATTCGCTTGTAACGTAATTTCGGCAATAACGTTCTTTATGCAATCTCCTAGAGGTGCTCTTACAGGCAAATTATGTAGGTACCTTGATTGTTAACTCACGGGGGTGATGTTCCTTGCACGTTGTGTTCTCCCAGGCAAGAAACCTCACGGTAATCGCCTTTGCAGATGCAAATATATACGCGACATCGATGGCGCAACGCAATGGTTAAAAGCGACGGTTCCGGATCGAAGGGTCGGACTCCCTGCACATGCCTGTGTTATCGTTGCTGTGCGCTTGAACAAGGCACTTAAAGACGCGCCGGCGCACTAAAAGGGGCCAAGCAATCTGCACGTCCGTGCGGCCCGCTTCTACTAAAGATTGCACCTCGGGAAATGAAACACGCACCCAGAATGCATGTGCCAGTGTCCCTATACGTATTGCATCGTATTCGTATACTGTGATTGCACCATGTACATTACTGTACGATGTTCCTATAAAGGTAGCCTATAAAACACTTTCCGAGTACTTCATAGTCATACAAGTATTGTCATTTGTAACACCCGTCCATATTACACAAACCGCCACCAGGGTTGGTCCCAATTACACACTGCATTCACGAAACTAACTTCAAAATTTCCCTACCTCAGCCAGTCAACTAGAATTCGATGTTAAGATCAATGCTGCAACAGATAACAGAGGAATTCTAAAAAAACACAAAAAAACTGGCATTGAAAAAACGAGGCCTTCAGATCAAAGTCATTATAACCAGTCACGACTTAGTCCAGATTACACACTACACTAGCCCAAATTACACGGATAACACCAAGTGAATATGCACTGAATATACTGTATTGAAAATATTTTCACTGTTCAGGATTTTTGAGCAACTTGCGCTTGCCTTCAAAAACAGTTTTCCCGCAAACCTTTCACTGTATTGAATATATTTCTTACCATTCAAGATTTTTGAGCAACTCTGCGCTTACCCTGAAAAACAGAGTTTGCTCTGAAAATTTTCACTGTATTCAATATACTTTTTACATTCAGGATTTTTGAGCAACTTGCGCTTGCCCTGAAGTCGCTGTATTGGATTTATATTTTTTACAGTGACGTGCGGTGAGGTTCCTGACTGGGGAGGCACTGTCTCTTTCAAAGCCAAATTTGCGAGTGGATGAATTGAATGGAGAAGCATAAATTCACCACTCAGCTGGCTGCTTGCAGAATGACTATTGCTTATGCTTTCTATCCCATATCATAACTTGTTACACACATAAAGGCACAATTGCGATTCTAGATTTGAAAAGAAGTAACAGATAGGAGGACCAAGCTGAAGTGACTTGCCACCTACTTGTTTAACGACTTTGCTGAAAAGTTGAAACAGTCTTACAACTTATGCATACGTTCAGAATGCATGCAGTGATCCAATCACGAATGCAGACCATGAGTATGATCGGCAGCTGCTGGGAACTTCAATGGAGTACGCAAAGAAAAGCACGACTGCTTGCAGTGCTGCAGATCGCTAGTGCACAACAACACGCGCCAATTCACTTCATCCTCCCCCGCCTAAAATTAAATCGAACCGGAGGTTCAACGCACTGGCGAATGAAGTACAAAACACGTTCGATACGAAGCACAAAAAGCGACCGACTCACTACAAGGATACGATGCGGCCAAAACAGGCAATCAGAAGCAACACGGAGCACATTTTCACGACTATGTTCATCCGTAGACGTATCTTAAGGGTCCTCCCTTTTGTTACTAGAATATGAAGCAGGCAATTAACTAATGATAATAATTATTGTCTGATTGCTTTGCCTTCGATATTTACGTTTCGTTTTACTTATGTCTCAATGATAATGTCTAGTGTAGGTTTTATGTACACTTGAAGCTGGTTGGACATGTGTCTCATTTTCCAGTTGTTTATTTGTTTGTTTGATTGTTGACTTCGGGTTACTGAAATGGGTTGGCCAGGCGAAACTGTGTCATCTCATGTTGTCAAGGCCTTGCAAAGCTTGCCTGTTTGGAAGCAGTGTTTCCGAATACGATTTGGAATGGACTTTTGGCAGTGGAAGTGTTTCCAAAATGTGTTTATGTGACGACTGTTGACAGCCGAATAACTGTCTTTACTATGCATGTTTTTTGTTGCATTTTTGCTA
>Ga0210059_1004090_pt1 | contig 23491 bp, 14 predicted proteins | sample Ectturendosymbi2_FD_188042 | JGI IMG/M metagenome (GOLD analysis project Ga0210059, IMG submission 188042) | Ecteinascidia turbinata endosymbiont from Florida, USA - Sample 2 (SPAdes) (version 2) | ecosystem: Host-associated > Tunicates > Ascidians > Unclassified | place: Key West, Florida...
ACCAGAAAACAGGTCATTGACAACTGTTTCTAGTCTGAAGACTCACGCTGCTAAGTGGCCCCAGGCCTTTAACTGGGGGGACCCGCAGCACTTACAATAAACCACCCAAGCCTGGATGCATTGTAAGGCAGAGCCTTCTGAAGTCTCACGCTGCTAAGTGGTCCCAGGCCTTTAACTGGGGGGACCCACAGCACTTACAATACACCACCCGAGCCTGGATGCATTGTAAGGCAGAGCCTTCGTTTTACTTCCACTGCACAAACCAAAGCGGGTTGATACCGTGGAAGGAGGGTAGTGTAAACACCACTCTGACCTAAGTGTGGCCATCCACTCCTTTTTATAGGAGAAAGTCATGCTTTCAAAGCATGTTTTTCTTTAATTGATCTAACTATCGTTTCCTAGGTAACCTGCATGATCAGTGCATGATTGATGTGTGATTTTGTTGTTGCTAAGCAATGACCGCCATGTTTTTTATGGTTGCTAGGAGATAACAAGTTGTTTTTTCCGGTTTGGTAGGAGATAACAACTTGTTTTTTCCGGTTTGGTTTTGATGAACATTATCAGATCCCATGATCATTATGTAATCACTTGATGAGTGATTAAAGGTCACAAGATGTTTATGCAATCACCTGGTAGGTGTTTGTTGTTTCTGGAAAAATCCTTATATTTTACCGAAAGGTATTTGCACTTCCTGTGTTGTTTAGGAAGCGCTGCATTGTCACTGGGAAAGTCCCTATAATTTACCTAAAGGTGTTTGTATTGTCTGTGTTGCTGGGAAGGACTACCACGTTTGTTTATAAGCTTCCAATCCGATTGCTTTTAAAGTTATGACTTATTTCTGATGTTTTTCATGTTTCGTTGATTTCGGATTTCTTTGGTTGAGACTGCTGCGCTTCCAACCCTCCAGCAGCTGTCCAGCCTAGCCGCCATTCAGCAGTCTTTCAGTCAGTCTCCAATTTGACTTTCAAGTTCTGTTGTTGTAACTTTAAGTTTTTTTACATGTAGTGAACAATATGATTGTTCTGCTACACTACATTCAGGGATAGTGCTCTACATACGCACACTCAACACTGATCAGTAGACTGAAACTGTGGTGCGGCGGCGTGATATTCAACGTGACACACTAGGCCCGTGTGTGCCGTGATAACCGCCTGTACGATTAGTCGAATGTTGAGCGCATTGTGGCCGTTGTTGCCATACGTCCAAACGTTCGTTGTTGATCGTGAGCACTCTTGTGTTGCGTCTGAAAGCTGCCGAGTCTTTCCTAGAGACCGAGTCTTTCCACTTAAGGATACAACAGTGTGGAAGAGTAGAAAAATGCGGATTACGTGATGGGAAAAGCTCCTGGTTAAAAAATCCGGATAAACCGAATATTTTTATTAAGAAAAACGTTAGAAATCATTCGTACCACCAGTTTTATCCAGTTTTGGCGAAGATCCGGGTGAATCAAGGTTTACTGCATGTCCAACACATTTTTCCAAGGTGGCTTCCCCCCTGCGCACCCTTAGTTACGGGCCTGTTCATACATATCTTCCCGGATCCGGACAAAACTGGTGGCAAGAATGTTTTCTAAAAAAGACTTCAGATATTCCGGATTATTTGTCCAGATTTTCATCCATTTCGGATAAATATGTTCTTTTCACAACCCCTATTCCGGAGTTTCCCGTCTTAAGCACACTTAAAAAAGGCAAGCCTATGTGTTTTTGGAATACAAAAGCTATCACCTCTATTATCGCAACAGCGTTTCTGTAATAAGAAGCTCGGTCATCACTTCAAACCTGTCGTTCGTAATTTTCACTAGAAGCATGTTTCAAGACAAAAAATTGTTTAGGAATGTTTAAAGGATCTTTCTTTTGCTTTTTTGTTTTTTGCTGACGTTTTTTCAAAGAAATGATTCTTCATTGGTGTCATACTTCTCACACAGTGTTTGTCATGCATAACCACGGGTGTATAGTGGGGTGGGAACGCGAGGGAATGGCGTTCCCACACCTTTTCCACATTTTGCTTCTAAATGAGTTTTAAGCTGTTTTAAAAGGGCTATTTTTGGATGCGTTCCCACACCCTTTTTGTTAACACTACATCCCTGCGCATAACCTTAGCACGCAAGTCCTCGCAGAACCAAGTAGGAAAAGTTTTTTACACCAACAAAATCGTATGATACTTCATTTGTATATCATTGGCTTTCTTTGCGTTTGCACAAGAATAACGAATAAAGAAATGTTACGAAAACAAATTCGAACAACCTCTAAAATCGGTGAGTGTTATATTTTACCCGATGGTAACTATTGCAGGTTGTGTTACAGTGCATTTTAATCATGCTTTGCTGTGTAAAATGTTAATAGCTGTCTGCCCCCATGCGTTTGTTGTGTAAACAGGCGTAAGATCTTGTTGACGAAACGCTGATGAGACCGATATTGACCTGCTGGTTGCCGAGTGTTGACGATCAAGGGGTCTTACGCTATGTGGGCCGATTTCTCTCTGAAAAACAAAAGTGTTTAATGTATTAATTTGTAAATCAATTTTAGTGAGATTTTCTAAATAAAATTTGCAAAAAAATTTTAATGAGATTTTGTAAATCAGCTCTAGTCAGAGGATCACAAAATTATGAATGTCTTATTTTGCTGCAGAACCTACCCGTCAACCAAAGGAGAGAAGATTGGTTTTCCACCCCTCACAATGTTCTCGTTTCAAATGATTTCGCAAGTCAATTTTGAGTAATAGCATAAAATGGTCATTCAGGTTTTACAGGAAAGTATTCAGGGCGAAATTCGTCTGAAGTCGCAGAACCACTGCATGTCTGCAATAGGTTAGTTTGAATTGAATATCCCCAGGAAGATCAGAAACAAAATTTCTAAAATGCATTCCCGACATGGCTAGAAGTAAATTGTTTCTTATTATACGAACAAGTGACAACCCAAGTCCCAAGATAGGCGTGAAATAAGTAATTAAATGATAATCCTGTTTCCAGACGCAGTTTGTGGAATTAGATGTGCACACAAAGCATATTTATTGCTGAAACGACGATTCAGAAACAAAAAATCAATCCCATTTCAGCTAGCTCTGCTGGCTGTGAGTGACATGAAAAGCAATCTCAGAATGGCCTGTTACATTCACACCTGGCCTATAAAAGTATCGCCCTCAATTACATTTAATGCCACTCATTAAGGTAGAATTTCAAGCAAGTATTTTATACCGTTCCATAGGTTTAGAGTTTACTGTTGATGTGAAGAAAAAAATGTCAAGACAACTAGCCCAGTTTATGAAAAAAAGCCATGTCTCCGTTCAATAGCATCAAGACACGGGCAGCCCATTGTCAAATCAGTCATTATACGCACAATACAAGCGTTATTGCTTGTGATGTGTCTGTGTTTAAATTGTTCTACTTCTTACTTTTTTAGCCAACACTACCACAAAATTTATCACACAAAAATGTTAAGTTGTTTATCAGTTTATTGGTTATCTGTTTTAATTTATTTAGTGAAGCTAAATCGCAAGAATTAGTTGTTGCAGCACTCACTGTGCGTCTTGTTCCGGCGCATAGGACCACAGCGCCTGGTATGACCAAAGTTATGAACACAAAGACTGCCATTCCGACCCATACGAGTGCCATGAGACCAGGTTCTTTTCTTGATGCATCTCCGCCTGCGGCACACCACAAGTACTGTAAAAAGATAACAGATTTGATACAAATTGTGCAATGTTGCGCCGTGGTTGATATTACACACAGTGTTGGCACTGCTGTTTTTTTTGACAAGATCTGGGGTTTTTCTGTTCTATCTGGGTTTTTTTTACTCGGGTCAAATTTTGGAAATGTATGTTGTATTACTGTATTTTCCATTCAAGAATACAGTAGTTACATAGGTGTAATGTGCAGTGTCAGTAGCCAGTATAGTCGAGTAGGGGTAGGCTTAACCAAATCTTTTGAAATCTAATGTTTTAAAGCTTGAGCACTGACTAGGCATAGGTCAGCACTCTAATCTATCGCTATCGCGGATATGTCAAGGGCTGCGTGTGCATGATTTTTGAATACTTTTTTTGGTCTTGAGGATGCTGTCGTTGAGAGTCCATTCATCATTTTACAGTTGCATTGTGACTGGTATGAATATAAAATTTTTAGTGTAAAATTAGTAGTCAAATATTGCAATGATTAGGATGAAAAGAAAACTGTTAAGACCTCAAACGTATCATGTAAATGTTTCAATTTATGCATTTAAGTGAAGGTAAAAGAAAATATTAAATGTTTTTAGATCTAACTAACTTTTTATGTTACTGTATACATTTGATTTGCTGCTAGCCTACTTGTAAATTGTCAGTATGTTTAAAAATGGACTTGAACTTGTTAAAAATTCGATGCAAATAATGCATATTACCTTAGTTTTTTTTATGTGCAAGAACCGGTAGCGTGCATTTCAAGTTTGATTTTGACTTTTTTTTAAACATGTATGTTTTTTTTTTTATTATTTTCTGGATTTTTTTCACGCTACATTTTGGGGTTTTTCTTCATAACAGAGCGGCAACACTGATTACACATTTATCCACTCATAACAAAAACTCCCTTTTCTGGCCAATTAGCAAACTTTGTCTCCTAAATCAGGGGTGGCAGTTACCTTACCTCGGGGGCCACTTTGTCACTTTACCCGCGTACCTTCTAATGGAAATAGAAGCAAGTTTCGGTTCAAGTAAGCCTTAGCACTGATATTGACTTTAAGTGGGAGGAATTTTCAGATTTAAAGGTTTTTCGTAATTGCTTCCGAGGACCACTGAAAACGCTGTGGCGGGCCGCATGTGGTCCGCGGGGCGCTAATTGCCCAGCCCTGTCCTAGATGTTACCACGGTTTCAACATATCCCATCGACAATTTATACATGATGATTTCCTTTTTCTAGAGATTATCCCTTATATATCACTTTATGGAATAAATAGTGTAATGTGTCACTAACCTCTCAGTAACAACAATCTGTAGGCTACTGATTTTATCAGTTTTTTTATATCACTCCTCATTGCTTTTGCTTTCATTGTTCCTACCAGCATTATATGCATACTGTAGGTTTTTGCCTGATCATGCGTAAGCTTCAGAAAAGTGTTTTTTACAAACAAGGTTTGTCTTTCGGAAATATTTGGGAGATGGCCAAAAAATTGACCAATTTCGGACTGCTTGCAATCTCGCTTGACCCTTAGCAGAATGAGACCTGTGCTTCACAGATAAACAGAAGTTGAAATAATTGACTCCTGCCCAAGTTTCAACAAAATACAGTAACTGTTTTCAAGCGTTCGTGAAAATCAGGCCGCTGTCTTACTGCAAGCATAATTACGATGGCCGTCAAGCAATTATCCTGTCTTTATGTGTTTCGATTGGGATGCGATGAATTCTTTGAATGGCATGTGGCATGCATTGATTTGTGCAAAATTCGTTACTTCATAACCTGGCATAAGATTTTATGTTTTTTAACGTGAAACGCTCAAGTATTAGGCGGGCATACTGTTTCTGAGTGAAACCAAACTGAGGCTAATGTGGCATCATCCCGGTTCAACTCTTTGGTTGTAATCACTAATTAATGATATCTAGCTTCTATGCGGTACAAAGTATGAGAAGACTATCTGGACTAGCCATAAAAAATTTTTCACAACAATCAATACACGAAATAAGTTGAACAAGAGGAATTCAGACTTCTGGACGTACACAACTTGGAATATGGACGTCGGAAGGATTTTTTTCCAAGGTTGCCGATAGTGGACTTTTCAATGTGGTGGCCAAAAGCACTTTTTCAGGCTGGGGCAATAGTGGTGAAATTATATTTTACCAACTCGAAAGTAAGAGAAAAACATTTTATGCAAAAAATTAACAGAAAAACATTACATTTCAAAATTCAGGGTGGTTTTGTACCCCTTCCCCTTCCGATATCCATGCATACAGGCTAACTTCATGTTGAACACTCCAAGCAAGGAACACTGATGGTTTGCCTTCAAGCCTCTAATAGATTAATTACTTCACAAACGTATCAAAAATGATCAGGCGATGTTGTTCTGGGTAGACGTGGCATGTACTGCTCTGTCTATAAATTACAGAACAGAATAGGATTGATAAAAACTCCACTAATTTCTAGCGTTTTATGTTTCAAATTGGAAATTGGAGGGAATGTGGAGTTTTGTTTGGGGTGGCTAAGCCTACTAAAACCCATCCCCCATGGCGACAGGACCGCATCACGTATTCAATGCTTTTGTTTCAGTTTAAAAACAACTAACCTGACGAATCCTGTACAAAATTATCCTCGTCTTTGATACACGTACTCACTGCTACACATTGACCATCTTTATTTTCTACTTCGTCTCGTGGACAAACGCAAGTATCAAACGGACGGCAAGGTTTTGCGCATGGCATTTGTGGAGAAAGGTCTTCACATGTTTCCACGCAAGATCTACACACCAAAACAAGAGCTTTTCCTGATTTCACACAACTTGCTTTAGCAATAAATCATCTTTTCTTGAAACGAATTACATTGCGTGCACTAAGGTACCTGTAACCTCAACCACCGGACATAGGCCTAAATATTTTGAGGAGATAAAGGGTTATGCTTCTTGTATCAGTTTTGTCTTTTTGTTAATGGCTATGATTATTTCAAACATTATTTTGAGAAAGAGGAAAAATCGAGTATAAACAAGATTTATCTTTTCACATTAGATGTCATTTAAAAATATGATTATCTCAAATAAGGCAGTGATTTTAATTTTTATTTCAGGAGGAATTCTTGCAAAGTGCATTATTTCCTATATGTGCGTTTATTTTTAGCCACATATTTTATTTTCAAAATTCCAGTTGTTTTATAAAGTTAAAGAGCATGTCAAAAAACGTATAAAAGCATAAATAATTTTGGACAAAGAATGTTTTTGAACTAAAAATGGTCAAAAATTTGCTCATTTTATCAACGTAGCCAAATTCTCAAAATTTTTAGAAAATTTTTTGGAATTGATTAGTTTTCAAACCGATTGCAATAACTTTATAGCCTTGGTGTGGTGTCTAAAAATACAACTCCAGGCTATCTGAGTTCTTAGAAAACACGGAAATGCAAAAAGGAATGTTTCAAACTGTAAACGTAAAAACAAATTGGGTCATTGTAAAGCCACTATATCACAAGGGTTATGATTATGCATTAATTCATACCCTACACAAAACGAAAATTACCTCAGAAGATCATTCTAAGTGCCAAAAAATCATAGATGTTTATTTATTTTTCATCTCACAAATAAATTGAAGAAAACAGAACTGAGAGCAACATATGAGTTCACAGTCCCAGCTATATAAAGAAAATCAGCTCCAAATACCGCTTATGATAATTATTATGAATCTGTTTGGATGTTGACGTTTGTCATTAGGGTCTCTTCAGCTTTGCACAGGTCATTACAACCACGGGCGCAATTTAGTGGTGGACACGGGGAACGTGTCCCCCCACTTTTGAAGGTGGGGGGATATAATATGCCATGTCCCGCCCACTTTTTCTCTTAAGGTTTTGTATTTGGAGAGGTTCCAAAAATAAAAGTGACATTTGCCACGTTTTGCGTGAAGTGCTTTTCATGTTAGATGTTACACAGAACCATGTTGATGTTGAAAGAGGGTTTCAAGTATCATTGGATACTTGTGTGGTGTCACTGTCAGTGATATCACTGGATTCTGTTAGTTTATCAATTTTAGCTTCAATAAAATGATATTTAGCATTTTTCAAGTTCCTAGAGACCGCGAAAGATGGTTTACTGCTTCTGTCCGACATTTCACACTGTGTAGTATACTGCCGGAAAGGTTATTTTCTTGAAACAGTGATAGTTTTACAGCTGCACATGTGAAAGACCACAGTTTAGCATGGATTTGGTTCGCGTAGAAATGTATCTGGTTTTGCTGTAACGTTGGTTGTCATGTATTCAGAAACAGACAGCGTAAAATTTGATGATGCCAGTGTATATAGCATATCATATTTTTGTGATTGAAAACCGGGACACTTCAGAACAACGAGCCTGAGAAAGAAATCAAACAAGTTCCGGTACGAAATAAATCCTTTCAATAACCTATAATTTCAAAAAGAACACCCCCTCCTACTAGCCAACTTTACTGAACTAACCAACGCGCTAACAATCAACCCATTACTGGACCAGTTACCCACTACAATGACGCATCAATTACCTTTACATCTAAAAGAACGAAACAAGATCACGCATCATTCTTCAGCAAGTTGGTTAAACAGACTAATCATAGCATGCTAATATTCGTGTAGGGCTATGCTGCCTGACTGAATGCCTAACCGGGACTTTGTGGTTGACCAACCGGAACGCTGGAACAAATCCTTTAAACCGGGTCTGTCCCGGTTAAAACAGGACGTCTGGTAAACCTCAGTGTATATAATGTTAGAAAGTTACATTTTCAGGCAAACGTCTGCAAAGCTATTGCCGAAGACAAAAGCAGCACTATTGTGGAAACTTAGTTTTAGGATGGACAGTTTTGCAAAAGCCTGTCTTCAACCATTAGTAAATACGATTTCAATCAAAACGTTGGAGAACTATTTATCTAGCTATATATTGACATATAGCTCAAAACATAAGGACTTGACTAGGAATCAAAGATAAAATATACATTTATCCTCACTTCTTGTAATGTCGTGACAATGGTGACCAACAAAACCAAAATATATTTTTTCGTGTCTCTTACACTTTGTGCTTGTGCTGAATGCATTGGTTCGTAAGTCATCTGATTTACTTGAGTTTAACCAAAAATATAATGCAGCAATATTTTCATCCAAGTGCGAAACGTTTGCTTTACAGGCAAGCGCTTAGCCAAGGGGAGCATTCGGGGGCAGTGCTCCCAATTATATTGTGCCCAGAAAATTTTGTTTTAAACATATAGTAAAAATTAAAATATTGTCTCCGTAAAAATGTATTTCCTCCCAAACCTAACACCTGATCACACCTAGTTTTGCTGGACGTTCTTTTCGTGTTAATCAGGTGAAACTTGTACATTTTTACCAATTCACCGTTGTGCGTTTATTTTTTCTGTTAAATCTCAAATCTATTTTCGTGTCGTTATGTAAGTAGAACTCCTAGAATTAAACTTTGACATTTATTTCATCCATTAAAATCTAATGTTCAACCTGAAAAATTGATTGTGGAAAGACTGAGCTAAGTTGCATCACATAAAAAAGTCACAAAACAACAATCACCAAACGATCATGTATGCAGAAATTACATTGTAGTCTAGGTGGGTATGTATGCAGGGGCCAAAAATGGGAGATTGAAAGGATGCATCCACCACCTGGTAAGAGGATATCAATGGAGGTTTTGGTAGGGGTGGGGTTGCAGGTATGATGCCCAGTAGCAATGAAAATATTTGTAGTTTTTACAAAGAGCGGAAATGTGCAAGAAAAATATTTATCGTCTTTGTAACGTTAAGCAACTTCAAAAAGACTTCAAACCGCGCTGTAAACCACACCTCTTATAAAATGCATGAAAACTGATGTTTTCTACTATAAGAGTGATATGCACGTGCGACCAATGCGATTCAGCATTTTGTACACTCCAACTGACAGCTCTGATAAAACCCAATTGATGTATTAGCGTGATTAGTCTTGCTTTTAAAACACCTCTACAAACAAGATTGGAAATCTGTATTAATAAAACTTCTGCATCGACCAGATGACTTCATTGATTTCACACTAAACTGTCCCTCCCACATTTTACAACAAAATTGCGCCCATGATTACAACCGATGCTATCGGACTCCTAAAAGCAATGAGACTCTGTTTAATTTTGAGTTCTGCTTTCCAGTTTTGACGTGAGGTTGCAGGGAAAATGGAGCATATGAGGGTTAAAAATACTTTCCATGGCTATGTTTTACAGAACTCAGGAAATACCTGATTTGGTTAAGAAAGCGATCAGTTTTTGGAAAAAGTATGCTTAGCGCTACGCTTGACAAGAGAAGGTCACAAAGTCACATGTTGTTTTGCTAATATCCACTAACAAGCAAGAGGGTAAAATCATTTGTTGCACACATGCGGTAACCAAACAAAACCCAGGAAATTGACTTTCAAGAAACGATTATGACTTACGTTACACAGTAAAAGACAACAGTTTTTGGACTTTCGCATGATATAAGTTTTGTATCCGTTATTGTTAGTTTTTCATTCAAAGATGGATCAAAGTTGTTGGTTTCTTCAAATGAACTGTTTTCGGTTAGGAAAAGATACCTGCAACACGAATAAAAACTCCTCAATCATGCCTTTCAACAAAAAACACATCCAAAAAGAACAATGGCATACCGCTACAAAATTTTCGGGAAAATTTACTCTTGAACCATTCGTTGCTAACGTGAAAAACCATCTGCCAAAACGTAGCTATTTTGTTTTTAATGCTCTTTCCGACGTTTATAGCACAATCAATATCGATTCCCTGCCACATAGCAGCAGTGCAGCGCACCACATTGTCTCAGCAATGTATGTTTGGTTTAAAGACAATCAAAGTTAAGGTTTGTTCACGCGAATTAAAGAGCAAGTGTTTTCCTTACAACATGAACACCTGACTTACATTTCATTGCGAGATGTAGCTGTGTCCTGGGTTGTTGATGACATGTTCGCAGTGTAGGAATTTGCAATGAAGATAGCTGTTTATACAAACATTGACACTTATTTAAAACAGTCGAAAGCGAGAGTAGTTTTAAGAAAAACCGTCTTTATATCCTGGGTGCTTAAACTTGGGGGCGTGAAAGATTCTCAAGGGAAGGCGAGTGTGGCAACGACATATTGTTGAAAATAGTAATAATATTTATTTTGCGTCAGACTTGTGGTCCATATCACAAGGTACTCGAAAACACAAGAACACAAAAAACGGTTAGTCGTAGCGCAGTACAGAGCAAGTGTTAAATGATAAACACAGACAACATAGGGAAATGCCAAACACTGAAACAACGCACCAGCTAAACTGCATTCAGTAATCATTGAATGGTAATCCAATAGTAGGAAGAAAACTGGAGACATTTAACATCAGGCTACGAACGGCTAAAATCGTCAGATGGGGATGCTCACAGAAGCATATAGGCTAAATTGTTTTGATCAAGGTTTCAAATGTTTTTGCAAGATATTTTTTAGTAAAAATAAAATCATGAGGCGCCAGGAAGCAAACAGAAGGTTGAGATTGCTACGCAACGCTGGAGAAAACAAACACCAAGTCAACGCACCAGCAACTAGCGTTGCAGAATCGGAGGAAAATATCCGACTCCAAACTTTCCAAATTTCTGAATGCGACACCCACTCTGACCTTTCCAAAATTTCCGGCACCGATTCCGACTCTTTAGCATAACATGAACGAAGTTGGGCTGTCAACAATTTTGCAGGGATATCTAGAAGGATATCTAGGAGTTTCTAGATATCCCTGCAATTTTGTAGCAACTAGCAATCAATAGAAATAGTCGTACACAGCAAGAATTCTCTGGTTCAATAAAAGTTTCTCAAGAAATTGTACCATTTCAATTTTCAACAGGCACGAGTTAGGATTCCTAACTTAGGAGTGCGATGTAAAAAATGATTCAAATGGACTTTCGGAGTCGGGCTTTTGTGTCCGACTCGGACTCCTAGTGCTGTTAGGAAACCGACTTCAATATCACCCAAAAACCTCCGACTCCAGATCCAACTCCGCAACCTTGCCAGCAACAACTGTAATTGGTCACCATCATACAAGAGCGTTAAACAGTGGAGGAAAAATGAAGATTTGTGAGAAGCATCAGACTTTTGAAGTGATCGGATAAAAAAATGTGATGAAGGCTCACATTGGCGAACGAATCCATACAGAGTTTCTAAACAGGGCATCAAAGCTCCTGACATAATAGTTAACCTGGTGTGGGCGAATACTTACATTTCTGGGTATAGGCTATAATACACACGGTGGGCATTTTTGTAAGCAATTGGTAAGCGCTTCATACTAGTCTGTGCGTACGTGCTCCACAATTGGCAAACATACATTGGCATGCATTAAGCACGAAATGCAATAAGCAAGTGTGGCGGCCAGAAGATGGCGCCACATGTAAATAAATGGTCACCGCTAGATGGTGCCCATGAGTAACAAGTCACTGTGATAGTCACCACAAGCGAATTATCGTAATTCACTTATCCCTATATAACCATAGTGCAACCTAGTAGTAGTAGAGTGAAGTCAGTGATGGATCTCTATTGCTGCTGGTTGCTTTCCTGTTAGTTGATGGCCCGAGCCCGAATTGCCATCTTTCGCTTGCACTTGCCTCAGTAGTTCAAGGCGATGCAGTCAACTGCAACACAAGACTGTACTTTACTGCAGTTGAGCACTGAGCAAAGTTGCCTCTTAGTTTATTTGGTGCACAGCACAGCGATTTCACTTGCCTCAGGAAGTCATTGTTATCCTTCAGTGAAGCATTTAATAATACACCAAGATGTTTGATTTGATCAGAAAATTGTACAGGTGCACCATTCAGCAAAACATTCGATGGAGCAGGTTGTTTATTTTGGGGGCAAAAAGATACACCAATTGTTTTGTTGCAATTGAAAGTAACTACTAATAGGAAACATTTTCATTCCTGATTGTACGGAGTTTGGAGCCGGTACAGCTGGGGTCCCCTCCCACTCTTCTTTCTGCCCCCGACCCATAGTTTTCTTATTTTTGTGTTATGGTAATGTTTTTCGTATTTTTGATATTTTTTCATGTCTTTGATTTTTTAATATATTTTGCTTCATGGTGATATTTCCAATGTTCTTCATGTCATGAAAAGCAATATACTGGCCAATTAATTGTTATTCGGCTTTTTGTGTTTAATTTTGAGATTGGGTGAGGCACGAGTGATAATGACTAACGCCAAAGACTGAAAAATTGTAAGAACCTCTGGTCTATAAGTAGAAGTCCAAGAAGTTTGGTAATATCTACTGCGACAGGCAACATGACAGCTTCTACCGCAATTACGAATTAACAGCAAAAAACGTGATACTGCTCTGCACGCAATGTTCGACAACCATTTGGTAGTGTTCAGTATTACTGGTAAATTTCAATCGTGGGCGATGATGAGTTTTCCGTTCTTTTTTCGATTTTTATATTTGATAGTTGGTAAACCCAGCAGTAGCCGACACGGCTTCAACGCACAGTGACAGATTAAGTAAAAAAATGGAGGAAATACTCAAATGACCTTGAAAACAGTGGCGTTTTTTAAACTTTGGTTTAGATCAGGGGTACAAGCAACCATTTGGCCATGACGGGCCGCATGAATTGGGAAATATGGCTGACGGGCCGCAAAAAACAGTTTTATCCTCAAATTCTATTTTCAACTATAAGGAAGAGAGACGTCTCTTGACTTACTGTGTGGGTTATCATGGAGCTTCGTTTTGACGCGATGTTGTACTCTCACTTGGACAAAGAAATTTCTGTCGCGGACCATATTAAACGTTCACCTGGGCCGCATTCCCCCAGGTCGAAGGTTCCTCACCGTTAGTTTAGATGAACGGTTCGCAGTTTGGTTCAGTTATTCCTCAAACATTCACGGATAGCTAGTAGTGAGTGAAGTCCATTTCTGGCAGCATTGTGATTTCTGGTGCGCTTGTTGATGTGATAGATACATTTTATAGATGATTAAATGTGTACATCCTGAACAGGCGGTTTTGCTTTCTATTTTTTCTGGAGAGTCGGCACCTAGATATTTCAAGCTACATATTCTCATCTCATTGCACCCCACTTTTGTTGGCTCTTATGACAAATCAAAAGTTCATTGGGACAATGAAATTTATTTTTAACTTCAGTTCCACACTAGGTTTTCAGATAGTATTCATTCAAGGCTAGCAGCAACACAGGCGTAGCCAGGGGGCCAAAGAGGCCATGCCCCCCTAAATTTTTAGAAAATATAGTCATTTTGTGCTTTGAGAGGCGTTTTTCTAAACAAAATAGCATTATTTGCCTGAAATCAAACATTTCGGCCCCCCCAAATTTTTGGGCTGGCTACGCCACTGAGCAGCAACAAGCACTTTGTTACTCTATTACCGAAAATTCAACGATGGAGCTTCGAATGTTCTTACTCGATCTCGATAGTCTATATGTATATCAGTGGTGCTCAAATGGGGGTAGGCAAAGGTGCTCCAAGGGGTAGACAAAATGTTTTCATAATGAAATTTTAACGCAAAAATAGAATAAGCACATTTCTAGTATTGTGCTCATGGTTATAGTCAAAAGATACTTGATAGACAAAATGTTGCCGAATAGGTACATCACTTCAACATGTTTGAGAATCACTGTACATGCTGAGGAATTCACCGAAACATTATCACTACCAGTTGCTGCTCTTCTATCGTTGGACAAGTACTATTTTAAGGATAGTGAACAACAGGCCCGTAACCAGCTTGGGACATCAGGTAGGGCGAATAATTTTCTGAGAGAGGTCCAAATTTTTGAAAATATGTCCAACAGTTTTAAATTATGTTCATAACATTTTCAAGGGGAAGGGGGCGAAGCCCTCTCTGGTTACGTACGCGGTGAACAATACAATTTTTTTGAGGTTGCTCACCCTGATCTGTTTCATCCGAGAAAAAACTTCTTAAGTTCACCACAAACATTTTCACCCATCACTTTTCGCGGACCAAAGTACGGCGTGCAGCTAATTAGCAGAAAAAGGGATTAGTTACATTAACGGCCAATCAAACTTCGCACTGCATAGCCTATCTTTAGCTTGAGCACATTGCAAAGCTCCAAGCTTTGTGACGTTTTAGCTACAGAACAGTGCAAATGAATTCTAGTTACGTTCCATTCCTGTGAGAGCACAGTATTCCATAGCTTTTGGTAAAACTACGCAGGAATGAAGAAAGTTGCTTGGCTAATTTGAAAATTCATAACCTCGCAAATTCATAACTGCCTGATTTGGTAACAGACATGTTGGTAGAGCTGCTGTTACCACGGCCGAACTTCCTGCGATGCATCCGATCACGACCTAAAAGGTTGGTCAAAAAAATCTATAGACGATAAAATAAACGTCAGTGTTTCTGATTGCAGAGGCTGCTAAGGGTGGGTATTGAACCCCTACAATACCCCCTAGCTGCGCCTTTGATCGCACAAGCAAAGTTTTGAAAGTGTAGCTTACCATAAATTTCACACATCACGGAATACTTCCATACCGAATACCGTTGTTGGATTCAACCTGCACTACATCGTCACTGGTATAGCACAGTAAGTTGCAATCTCAGATTGACCCATCAAGTCACAAAGTGCAAACGATAATGGTCTCAGTGAGAGCAGGTGCGTATAATCATCAACTTTAATAAACAGCACAGCATATAAAATCCGTTGCACTTACCCCACAGCAGAACCATGCTTGTGCGCACGTTCATTTCAACACACGCTTCCAAGACAAACGCTGCTTTCTCAAGCGCCACGAGTAACAAATTATTATTAGGATCACGCTCTGGTGGCGAAATTGTATTCAAAATGCTGGTTTGCTCATAAAGGGGCTTTACACGGCCATGTAAAAAGCAAGTACAAAAGCTACGGACTTCCAGGTGATACGGGTGTTTTCTGACAACAGCCAATTATCTCTTTTTTCATTTTTGTCACGTTTTAATGGGCACCAAACAGAGCTCTGCCGGCAAACAGCAGCTGGAGTCATTGTTCAAAACATATCGAGTCGTCACGTCGATTTTGATCGCTAATCATTTCCTTGCGTGTATTGACCAATTTGTTAGATGTACAATGTTCCGACTCAGCAGCCTCTGGTATCTATTGAAGGAATTCTTGAAAATTACAAACCAACGGACTGGCATTTGGCGGATGCGATGGTGTTTGTTGAACCGATGCATAGAACTTTGTTTTGTTTCTGAAAGAGGCCAGAACTCTTAAGAACAAATAAAACCTGACGATACTGACTTAAAACGACCTGAATCGTTATGAAACTGAACAAAACACATTAGTTGAGTTTCTGATGAGTCAGTTCAGTTTCTTCAGCACTCCACGTAGAGAACACGTGGTCCGGAATACAGGGGCAGGAAGCGATGGCCGCAGCTGTTATTGGCCACTTCCCCTCTGACGGCTTATTATCCTGAGCTTATGAGCGAAGAGGAGGGGCTGGAGAAGCTGCGTAGCCATAAAAACATTTATTGGGGAGGGGAGGATTGCCAATTAGAATGAATAATTCGCTTTTTACGTGTTCGTGCCAATTTTTTCTCAGTGGTTCCGTTAAAATTGGGGAAGTTACCACGCCTGTTCCAGATTTAGTAGAATATAATCGGTTCAAGATTTTCATGAATTATCGGAACAGCTAAATTATGCGCACTTTCCTCCACAAGTTCAGTCACCTCTGACCAAAACGTTTGCGACGAAATCGGTCGGGAAAAGGTTACAAGTGCATCGCAAGTCGTCTATTCAGTCCTCGTCTCAGTCTCTGTGAAGCAAGGGTCACGCAGTCAACGGGACAGTGAGGCAAGCTGAAAATCTACATCTGGGCCCACAACTGTGGGTGTTATATTTGACAGGAACCGGTGCAAATAAGGCTAGAGCAAAGCCACGCCTTGCTTGACCGGTGTTCTCGCGAGAAAAACAACGATTGATTTCACGAACAAACTTCAACCAACGATCAACGACAACGTGAGGCAGTCCGGCGCAAGATCAGGTTTGGAACAGAGCAACAAAACTTGCGGAGTTCCCACAGGGCAAACAAATGATCCACAGGCAAACATGGGCCTGGTTTGTACGAAAGCTTGGCTGCGCCTGGATCAGAGAATAAAAATGACACCGTGTGATCTTGAAACGATACGCCAGTGTTGTTGCGTGGCAATGTCTGTTTCACTCCATGGAGATGCGTTTTTGAGGCTGCGTAGCTAAAGCCGCTACAGCGGTGTTTCTCAACCAGGTTCGATTGAAAGCCAGGGGTTTGGTGAAAGAGTCCCAGGGGTTCGGTGAAGGTCTATTGCATGTTTCATTTCGCACGCTAATGAAATTGTAAATCGAGGTCTTGAAGAATCACATTTTATTTTTCAAATTATGAAAGGTTTTGGTCAAGGCGCAGGGAAGCATGCGAAGTCTAGTGCTTCCAACAAGCTCAAGAACCATTATAGGCTTACACTGGAATAGGCGCATCGAATCCACGTGCGGTCACGAGGCAGTGGAAACACTTAACGCGAAGGAAAGGCATGATCGTATGGAAAACACCCCCACTTACAAGCTTTGCCTACTTCAGGCTGCATTAAACCAAGATGACGCAGGCAGTGACGTCATGTCGCCTCCAAACCTTAATGTTGCTATTGTTCAGCGGTTCGAGTCGTGAATCATACGAGTATTACTGTTACGTCACATTGGCAGATAGAGACTTTGTTCCGGACAGACTTATTTCGCTTGAGTCAAGGTTGCCGTGAATTGCAGTCAAATCAGCAGAATTAGAGGTTTCAAGAAACAGCTCTGACACCTCTACATTTGGCTTTAAAAGTCCATGGTAAGCGTGTATGACAAACACATTCGGGCGGAATGCAGAGCTGTACTAAATGCTACGCAACAGCTACAAGGCAGCCCAAGCAATAAAGAGCAAACAGAGGGTGAAAATAAACAAGGTTGGCGATTGTCTGTAACACGAAAACTAACAGCACGACACGATCTGTAAAAACTAACAGTTCTGACTGAAAATTTTGCTTGAAACCCTTCGTCAAGCAATGACTCAGCGATACTGATGTTGCAATGACTCAGCGACACTGATATTGCAGTGACTCAGCGATACTGCCGCAGCCGTTTCCACGGTTTAACCGGAGCCACATAAATAAACGACAGGTAGAAAACAGCGCGCAACGTTCAAATATATTTAGAAAATTTTACACGTAATGTAGACCGTCGGATGAACTCCACAAACAGAGTGGTCAAGCAACTCGATGTTTCTCGATAGCTTAATAGTTTATGTGAAACGAGACTCCTGCAAATTCACAGCTGGTATCGAAGACAATCAGAAGTAAAAAATAAAAAAACGGAGTCGAAAATTACATGGCGGCCGACATAGATGTCGCATGCAGTCGACTGTAGCTGTACTTCAGCTTCAAAGCAGACCCAAACTCGACGAGGGTAGTCATAGCAACAAGCAGCAACTTTTTAAGCTTTAAGATTCACTCCTCGTCTTTCGCTTCCCGGCAGACGCACGCGTCAGCCTCTTGTTGCTGCTCCTGTTCGCTCGTCCGCTCCTCGTTTCCATGGAAACTCTCGGTTTGGCAGGAGTGGCGGTCGGGGAGGACTCGACTTCCGGGGAGGAGAACAACCGGAAAAGGTCCGGCTGCAGCTTCTGACGCAGTATTCCAGTCAGGACGAATTCCGCCGAGACGACCGTGACGCCGCGCTGGCCAGAGAAAAAATTATTATTTGAAACTGCTCGACGGTCAGCAAATGTCCAGAGAGATGAAACGCTGCATGCTTGCGCCGATCGTTCACTTCGCTGCATTACACACTCCGCTGCATTACACACAATTACGCGACATGGAAAATATACGCGAAGCCTTTACTGTCAAATGACCAACGGAGATCCAAATGAGCTGGGACTTGGGATCGATTAGAGATGCAGGGCAACGTGTGACAAGCACTTCGTTTCATACGTGGCTGACAACTAGGAACCTTAAAAACAACGGAAACGAGGCCTGTCCGGCTAAAGAATTGCGGTCGACCTAAGTCGAAATATTTTGAGACACAATGTCCTTCACCGAAACGCATTATTTCTAAATGGAAATATTTTTTGAGGATCAATTTCCTTCAGTACTAAGTATATGTGTAAAAATTTTGCACGATGGTCAAAAAATGTCTGTACTGAGCAAAAAGTTATGCTTTGTTGAAAGAAGTGACGCGGAAAAATAAACAGGACAAATACACACTACTGGGGGATGGAAAAAGGTTGGGAAAATTTGTATGGCAGCTGTTTTTGCAATACTTGATTTGTGGCGTTATGTATTCAGCAACAAGCCTGTACATATGCAAAGCTGAAGGGTTATTTACAATTTGACACGGGACCCGATTGGAGCAATCGGTCAAAGTCTGGCCTTCGTGCGATAGACCCCCTAACCCTTCCTTTGAATTGTAAGTTGATATTCCAAAAGTGAAAGAAATCAGGTTTTTGGGCCATTTTGGCTGCGAAAAAAATAGGACTTCGGGCAATTCCCTGACAGGAGCCAAACACTACTTTGTCGCCGATTTGTCCTCAAACCGATATGGCCCCAACAGAACTAAATGGCCTCACCTTAATAGCAGTGGCGCACAAACCCTTGTCCGCCTGGGCCGCGACGACCACCACATTGTCCACATCCCCCCCTTTCAAGGTGCGCGCCAGGCTTTTGAACGTTGTCGCACCGCCGCATTCCAGAATGACGTACATTTGATCAGGAGGGGGTAAAACGGATTTGGTCACGTGGATACGAAGCCCGGAGAAGAGCGTTCCGGGAGACGACCTGGCACTTTGTAAGCTGGCACTGAGCTTGAAATCGTATTGGGCCTCCAGCAGGGGGGAATCGGTCATGGGGGGAGATTTCGCAGAAGAATCGCGAAGAAGGAAATCTTCTTCTGGTAGAAATCTACAGAAATAACGCCTCATTAACTTGACACGCAGGAATTGCAGCATCAGTAAAGTTTTCCTAATCTTGCTAAATTTTGATAAGTAACTATAAGCATGGTTCTAAAAAATTAGCATTGTACGGTTTTCAAAAGTGAATTTTGTGATACTTTTGGTGCGAATTTTCGTCAGCACAGTTTTCACTTAACAAAAGCCCCCCTAAAACGGGGGTGGCACGAAACGGCGCCGACCACAAACATACCTGCCGAGCTTTTTCGACTCCGGCAGCCACGTCGTGCTCATGATGTGTATGCCGCGGACGAGGGCGCACAGGAACTTCACGGTTCGGCGCATTTTGTCGGTTACCAGGTGTGTGCACTCATGCACATCGCTGGTCACCTGACCGCCGAGTTCCCGGATGATCGACTCTCCGACCTGATCGACAACGCCTGACGACAACAAACATCTCCCCTGGAATCGTTCGACTGCACAAGCGGATAAAATAACGAAAAAGAAGATCAACAAGCGAGATGCGTTCGTCATGACTGCAAACCACAAATAACCATCAGAATACAGGGCGAGTCGTACAAACAAGTTATTCACAACCTCGTTAAACAGTGTTACAAGAGATTGCCAGCGATCTGCGGGAGCTACACGATCGATCTAAGACAAGGGTTCCCACATGTTTTAAAAAACCATTGTCCATACCTTTTCAATACTAATTGAAAAAAACTTTAATACATCACTTGTCGTCATTTTTCCAAAATTTTATTCACGGAGCACAATGCAAAAAACCAGCTGCTGCTACTTTACCTTCTGCAAAACTCATCAGTGGCAAAGAACAAAATTTGAATAAACAAACGGCTGAATGCTTATCGCACAAAATCCCACTGAAAGTATGCAAGTTTGTGAACCTCTTTTTACAAGCGTTTGGTGATGCAATTGGAATAAAGTTTTAAAAAATAAAAACCTGCGATCCAATACTGCACTGCCCTTTCCTGAAAACATTACAGTTTGTGAAACTGCACGATCCCAAATTCACCAAATCTGTCTTAAACTTCGTTTCTTTCATCTTTTCAAACTTGTTGGAAAAATTGCAATTAATATTGCGGCCATCAATTGACAGTTGTATAATGTTTGGTATCCTAATGTGTCTTTTTACGTTTTCATGAACACAATCACACACATAAGCTGCTCTGGCATGTCCCATAAACTTTGAAACAGAGCAACAAACTTAAACCTAGCGGTATAGGCAAAGACTATTCAAGTCAGAAACTTCCTGATTTCTTTTCCGTTTGGAATTTCCATACTTTTTCAATACTTTGTGTACATTTTGTCCAAATTCAATACTTTTTCAAGGTCTTGAAAAACAATTTCACAATTCAATGCTTTCAATGCCGCGTGGGAACCCGGTTAAGAGCTAAAGTCAGGGTTCCCACACGTTTTCAAAAATCATTTTCCATACTTTTTCAATACCTCTTCAATACTAAATTTGAGAAATGCAATACCATTATTTCTCTTGATTTTTCTCTTGATTCAATACCATTATTTCTCTTGATTTTTCGAAATTCCTAATCATGAAACTGAATTTTACGCATTGCAAAATACTGCATAAATAATGAAGTGTTTTGCCTTCAGTAAAACTCTGCTCAGACACTTTAGATTTCTTTTCTATTTAGAATTTAATTTCCATACTTTTTCAATGCCTAATGTACATTTTGGTCAAATTCAATACTTTTTCAAGGTCTTCAAAACCAATTTTGAAATTCAATACTTTTTCAATCCCGCGTAGGAACCCTGTAAAGTCAATTTCTGCAGTGATTTGAACGTCGACGCATACCTTGCATCATAGGTTACCACAGCCGGGCCTTCCTGACGTCGACTCACCTGTAAACATGACCTTGGGCTTGTTCCTCCTCGGTCGCAAGGCGGCGACAGCGGGCGACGCAAAATCGCTCGGTGCGTCATCTTCGTCGCTTTTACCCTTTTTTGCTTTAACACAAATATCGCAGATGCAAGAAGAATATGGACTCGCAGCATTATTTTAAGTAATGATATCTTCCACCGTCCTTACTAAACCACACTAGGTGTGACGTCACGTCACGGGCGGAGCTAGGGGGGCCACTTACCCCCAAAAATTTTGCCAGGTCCCCCCAGTGGCCCCCCAAAATTTTCCGCGTGACGTCATGCCACTGGAGTAGGTCTCTTTCTGAAACTCCTACACAGGCCATTGACAGCTCCCCTTGTTGCAAAACTGGCCCCTCCAGTGGCCCCCCCCAAATGAAAATGTCTGGCCCCGCCCCTGCGTCACGTTAATAATCACCACTGGGTTTCCGTAGATGATGAACGTCTAAGATCGGTAGTGGCGAGGGCTATGAAGCCGATGACGTCTAAGACCGCGTTTTCAAAAACAAACATACAACGACAACCCAGATTTGAATATATGCGTAAAACAAACGCAACACTTACAATGCTTCTTTAAACAAAAACGAAGTTCACTTGGAGAGAAAAAAACTTTTGCAAAGCAAGAAAAAGTTTCGTGATCTTGAAAATAACAGCGACCACGACATTGGTCAACACTGCGTCATAACTTACCGGAAGGTTCCGAAATGCTTTTATTGCCAGCGGTCCTGTCACGTGATTGCTTTCGACTTTTTGCTGTGGGAGCTTCCGCCGCTTCCGAGTGTTTTTCCGTTTGATTTCCTGGCAATGGACAGGCGGAAGATTTTCTGCAAGGACAACCAGACAAGTTCACTATTCAATGAATTCATCCTCTGGGGCTGGGTTGTTATTGATGAATAGTCTATTTTTCACTTTCAATTTAAGGCTCAAGGTATCAGCTTCGAATAATGGTTCCCAGGAATGATTTAAAGGCATCGTTATGAAAACACCTTCTATGGGGATTCTATGAGTGAAAACTCCTTCTATGAATAAGCAACATACGACAATGTTCACCGGCGCTCTCCTCACTTCCTCCCATCCGAAAACGACCAGCAACAGCGACGGGAGAAGAAAGTTGCTACAGATATGCACCGGAGTCCGGTGGCACACGCGCAGTTTGAAAACGTATTTATTCTTGGCAGCAACTAACGAGATAAACAATCAGAGTTCTTCATCCACTCACTTTGACTTGTTGGGGGTAACGCGAGATGGGGGAACAGCTCCAGTCTCAACCGGCCGCTTCCTTAGAAAAAAAGAACGAACTCGTGAGCATTGAACCAAATCGCAAATCTTTTTCAACAGAGCTAAGCGCCCGCGAGCTCAACGAACGCATGAACATCAAAAGCACGAACAGGAATTTTCATCAACGATAAGAGCAGGGGTCTCAAACTCAAATTGCTCCGTGGGCCACATAAGGACTTATAAGGAAACCTGCGGGCCGCATTACAACGCTGACGCAACAACGACGGTGTGTGAACTTACTAGAAAGAGCTTTTGCATCTTTATTTCCTGCGAAAGGTATCATCAATTATAGACAAATCATTTCTAGCCGTCTCTACGTTCGTATTAATCATTTCTAGCCGCCTAAGGAACTTTTTTACTCGCTAGGCGAGCACTGTTAACGTAAGTGTTATTCATTTCATTCATTTTAATCCCTGCTTTTTCTCTATGGAGGGTCATGGGGGCAGGAGCCCCACGAGGGCTTGGAATACCTCACGGTCAACAGCAATTTCAGATACAGTAGTTCTGCTGGCTCCACACCAAGACGAGACCAAGCAAGGTCGGAGATTTAGTCACTACATCTAGGCCTTGGATGACCTCTGAACCGCTTTTCCGTGGGTTTAGCCGGCTGGACTGGCCTCGCCAATCTTTCGTAGGGGAATTCTGGACACATGGTCGAAACAGATATATTGATATCTGTGCTCTCTCAATTCCGAGGAGTGTGGTTCCACATTCAGGGCTCTGCGAATTTCACAGCTGCGCACTTTGTCGCGAAGTGTCATACCATCGACTCATCGCA
>Ga0210059_1004091_pt1 | contig 23491 bp, 14 predicted proteins | sample Ectturendosymbi2_FD_188042 | JGI IMG/M metagenome (GOLD analysis project Ga0210059, IMG submission 188042) | Ecteinascidia turbinata endosymbiont from Florida, USA - Sample 2 (SPAdes) (version 2) | ecosystem: Host-associated > Tunicates > Ascidians > Unclassified | place: Key West, Florida...
CCCCCGCCCGTCCCGCACCCGCACCAAGTACAACCCGCACCCGCCCCGCAGCAAGTTCAACCTGCACCCAAAGCAGTGCGGGTTCCCGCACCCGCCCCACAAATGCGTGTACCCGCAACCCGTGCGGGTTAACCCGCCCCACGCAGGACTCTAGCACCTACCCATGCTATTGTTGCTGTGCGCTTGAGCAAGGCACTTAAGAAGCGGACGGCGCACTACAATCAATCTCCACGTCCGGGCGGCTCGCTTCTACCAAAGATTGCACCTCGGGAAATGAAACACGCACTCAAAATGCATGTGCCAGTGTGCCTATACGTACTGTATCTTATTCGTATACTGTGATTGTACCATGTACAGTACTGTACGATATTCCCATAAATGTAGCCTATAAAACACTTTCCAAGTACTTTATACAAGTATTGTCATTTGTAACACCGGTCCATATTACACAAACCGCCACCAGGGTCGGTCCAAATTACACACTGCATTCACGAAACTAACTTCAAAATTTCCTTACCTCAGCCAGTCTGCTAAAATTTCATTTAAGATCAATGCTGCAACAGATAACAGAAGAGTTCTAAAAAAAGCACGAAAAACCTGGCATTAAAAAAACGAGGACTTGGTCCAAATCAAAGTCATTATAACCAGTCACGACTTTAGTCCAGATTACACACTACACTAGCCCAAATTACACGGATCACCCCAAGTGAATATATACTGTATTGAAAATATTTTCACTGTTCAGGATTTTTGAGCAACTTGAGCTTGCCTTGAAAAACATAGTTTTCCTTCAAAATCTTCACTGTATTGAATATATTTCTTACCATTCAAGATTTTTTGCAAACTCTGCGCTTACTCTGAAAGCTTACGCTTACTCTATATAAAACAAAAAAATCTTTTACGCTTACTCTATATAAAACAAAAAAATATTTACCAATTATGTTAGTTTCTGTTAATCAACAATGTTGACCTCAAAAATAGTAACAGATATGATAGAAAATCATTCTGAATTTTTGGGGTGCCCGAGTAGCTGCAATAAATTTGTTTCAAGTCGATCTTGATAAACTACGAAATTACCTATGATACTGTTATGAAAAGCAGTTGTGTTGGAGGTGAGGGTGCAAGCGCACCCCCAAAAGTTTGGATTGCTGAAAATCTGGACAAAATTCCTGAAAATCCGGGTAAAAATGGTGCCCAGAGTTGCTTGGTAAAAATGGTGCCCAGAGATTTTAACCAATTTTTCTGCCTTCTTTACATCCAAGCTGTTTCTGATGTTGGAACATATACCAAATCATATATTGAAAAAATACACTATATAGATGCTGAAATAGCAGGGCATGTACATAAACTTGACGTGAAACTGCAGAGGTTGTGTGGGAGTGGCTTTTCTCTGTTTGCTGTGCGCATTCTTGTCAAGCCTTACCACTTTGGAGTGAATTGACCAACAACACTTTGTCAAAAAAAGATGGGGTACATTTCTTTACCCTCACATTTGAATACCACAATAGGTATAACAAGTCAGTATTGTGTAATTCTGTAAATGGTGATGTTGCATGATGCAATAAAAACAATTCAGAATCGGGTTTTTGTGTTTTTTTTTAAAAAAAAGAACAAAAACTTGTTGCTTTTAAAAAAAAAAACAAAAATCTCGATTAAAAAATAAACAGGAGGGTTGTGTTTCCTAAATGCGGATTTTTCTCAACCCTGATTATCTTTCAATCCTTTTTTGTAATTTTCCCTTGATCGCACGATCTGGAACAAGTCACGTCACTATCCGTTTGATTGTGTGTGCGCCGCACACCTGGACTAAATGTCCCTGCGGTAATGAAGAAGCTGAGATTCACTGGCATTGGGATATGCAATAATTGGTTTTGACAACAAAAAAGTTTCGAAAAATTAAATCCATGAAGCATGCATTAGTAGACTTACAATATGAAAAATCACCTGGTTACAGCATTTAAATTTTTGTAATTTCACTCTTTGGATGCCCCCCTGCCTTGGATGCCCGGAGCCGGCGCGCCGCTCGCCCCCCTCTGCACGCCACTGCTAATCTTTCATCTTTCGCAGCAAGAGTATGTAAAAGTTCTACATAGTTGCCACGATTAGAGGAAATCGAACTCTCATCGTTACTACAAAATGCTAATTGCTGTTTGGCTGGGAAGCAATTTACATTAATTAGGTCAGGGGTCGGGAACCTTTTGGCTAAGGGAGCCATGAAACCTACATATTTTTAATTGTATTTCCGTGAGAGCCATATAATATTTTTCAACACTTAATGCAACTGACTTACTTAGTAACGTGTGCATTTTTAAGCAAAATCAGCAATTTTAAACAATGGCAAATGTCTGAATTTTTTCTTTAATAACATGCTTCTAACTGTTAATACGACTTCTGGTGCTGCAGAGTGTTGCTGATGGCTTTGTAGTCTACTGGTAAATGGAAAATTCCAGAAAAAGTTTCATTCGTAAAAATTGTGTTAATAAAATATCAAGCGAGCCAGATGCCGTCGTCAAAAGACGCACATCTGGCTCGCGAGCCATAGGTTCCCGACCCCTGAATTAGGTCTTTCAAAATCTCTTGGCTTTCCCTTAGCATTGTGAACGGTGATATTTAGTCTCCGCTGTTTGTTCAAAGTCGAAGTATATCATTGCGCTTCCAAAAGTTTTTAAAGCAATTTTGGTTTTGAATGTTATTTTTTGACCTGGCATGTCTGCTTAGGCTTCTTGGTAGATTTTTTATGTCACAAAATCCTGTTGTAGTCCACACATTTTCATGGCAAGTTTTCCCAACGCGACTTGCCGGTCACGCCAGTGATGCCATATCAGTACGATAGATTTGCCTAACTATGTCGTAACAATGACACGTTTTCATTGAGGCAGAGATATTGGCTGCCTCCATTCGCCGCCTTGCCACTGCAGCTGCATGTCTGACCAGCTGCTGATGTGGCATAACGCTACATATTCAGTATATTATACACGACGTCAAGTAAGTGCCGGTCTATAGAATGCGAGAGCATGTAGTAGAAGGAGTACATATATTTTAAAGTGTATACAAACATTACACTGTTACTGACATGAAGGTTGCAGAGCTGACATGAAGGTAATTGCACGGCAAGCGCTCACCACCACAGTTTGTGACAAACTGTTCAATGCGAAGGCCACCCGGTGAGTGGAGCACAAGCAGTCGCTGCCTCCCTTCGTGACTTTCCCCTGACTTGAAGAAGAAATACGCAAATTCAAATGTATTGGCTATGAAAATCATTAGAATCATATAACAATTAAACCTTTTCAACATGAAAGGACAAATTTTTATTCAATTTGTTATTTTGGATCCCTAATTCGTTTTGCACGTTTCATGATTATGGTAGGGGAGGAACTCCCTTCCTTGCCTCCCCTGACGGCCCGTCACTGATTTTTTATCACTCAGATTTTTGAACAACTTCCTTGCCCTGAAAAATAGAGTCGCCCTGAAACTTTTCACTGTGCTGAAATATTTTTTAACTTTCAGGACTTTTGAGCAACTTGTGCTTGCCCTGAAAAACAGAGTGTGCCCTGAATTCAATGTATTGAATGTAAGTTTTTAATCATTCAGAATTTTAAACAACTTGCGCTTGCCCTGAAAAACAGAGATTGCCCTGAAATTTTTCACTGCATTCAAATATTTATCTTTCAGGATTTTTGAGGAACTTGCGCTCGCATTGAAAACAGAGTTTGTCATAAAATTTTTCACTGTATTTAATATAGGCTACTTTTTACATTCAGGATGTTTGAGCAACTTTTGCTTGCCCTGAAAAAAAGAGTGTGCCCTGAATTCACTGTATTGAATATGTATTTTTTATCATTCAGAATGTTGAACAACTTGCGTTTGCCCTGAAAAACAGTTTGCCCTGAAATTTTTCACTGCATTGAAATATTTTTTATCTTTCAGGATTTTTGAGCAACTTGAGCTTGCCCTGAAAACAGAGTTTGCCCTGAATTTTTCAAGCCAGGAGGCCGGTCGCCCCCGCCCCCCATCCCCCCGCCTCGTAAGCCACTGGGTTTTGGTATAGCCATCCACATCCGGATTCATCATCATCTCAAGATTTTTTCTCAGCGTTGGCTAGTGGGACCCTACAGTGGTCAATGGGCCCGTTTCAGCTAAGTTTCCCCTAACTCAAACCTCCAATTTCGCCACTGCTCAGTGCTATTCTTTTAAAAAATTTCAGCTACAAAGCACGGACGTAACGATTGGGGGCAAGGGGAGCACAATTCCCCGGGCGCCGAATGACAGCGAGGGGCGCAAAAAGTCCCAACAATGTCACAACTACTTTCTTCAATTCAATACATTATCAAGGCCTCAGATCCAAAAATAGGGGCGCCAATCTTTCTTCTTGCCCCTGGCGCCATATAATCTCGTTACGCCTTGCTACCAAATTTTGACCTGAAAGCGGAAATCGGACATGAGACGCGTTGAAAGCATAGCAAATGGAACGGCAGAAAAAGGCATTAACGCTTATGCCTCCAATTCTCGTGTGTTCTGCAAGATATCGCAGTTAATAACTGAAGATAGACAATGCTCTTGCTTGCATCGCCAAACTTTTACTATCAAAGTGTCGGTCTCAGTTTGAAGAAGTAGAATGATTCATTGATAGTAAGAGCTCTTTTCAAAACAAACAGTTTGGAAAAGAAATTTGCAGTTACATCTGTATTTCCTAGTTTCTATAAAAATCAAGCAAAATCAGGGTATGGTACAGTCAGGCGACGCCCTTTCGGCGATAAATCAGTTAATAAGACATGGCACTTTTGATGGGAGCGCTTTTTATGCACTTTTAAAAAAAGTTTTGGGTTTAGCTTCAAGGTTTAGGTTCAGGGCTTTGGTTTAGTGTAAACAAATATCCTTTATAGTCTAACCTTTCAAGTATTTCGAAAACACACTTTATTTCGTATAAAGCATTTGCGACCACCATCGCCGAAAGTTGCCGTCGCCGAACAGTCCTAGCAGAGGCCAGTCCTAAGGCTTCTTCTTCTTGTGAGCCAAGTCTTCAAACCACTGGTTGGTTACACTAGATCTCGGGGCAGGTGTTGAGCAGTCATTCGATTGTCTCATCGTCCACAACCGTCAGGGCGTGCAGTCCGCGAGGAGGTCGATGGATTGGACATTGGAGGGCAACATGGTCAACGGTTTGTTCTTCTGCGCCACACTCACAGGCCGCAGAGGAGGCCATACCCCAATTGTACAAGCAGGAGCGGAAACGTCCGACACCGGTGAGGAGGCGGTTAAACCGTACCTAGGGTGTTCTTGGGAGGGTCATTCCGAGTGAGTGGGTGCCGGTGTCGGGGATGAAAATACGGAGTTTTGTAGGGTTGTCCGCCCACCCCTTATTCCATTTGTGATCCGCCCTGTGCGCCACACGTATGTTGTTGTCAGATAAACTGATGAGTTGTTGTGCGGTGTGTAAAAATGGATGTCTCGATTTGAGGCGCCGTGGATCTGCACTCGATGGACAGATGAGCGCTGAGTGGAACAGGTGTCCAGGCTCCATGGCAAGGCGTGCTAGAGACAGTTTGGCTCCATTGCCACGAAGCTTAGGAGGTTGGATACCTGCGATGATGGGAAGTGTGTCCGCTGATGTAGGACGCAGGCATCCAGTCACAATCCTAAAGCTGACTGATTTAGACAAATCGCCTTTTAATGCCTTGCTAAAATAACATAAGCCTACTTTGTTACGAGGGATCGGGAAAGACGGCCATCCCTATTTGGGGCAGAAACGCTGCTATAAGTTGTTTTTCAGTCCATGCGGTTTTTTCAACTTTGATCTCCGAAACCTTTGCATGATAACCACCTTCATTTATCACAGCACACCGTTTACTCATCCCATTCGGTTTGTTTTTCCAACGGAAATAGACCTTTTTGGACAACGTGTTCCTGTATGGAAGAGATGTGTAGAAACTAGTGTTTTTCATTTTACTGCACGCGAAAACAAGAAATTATATTGTGTGCGAGGCCTAAAACTTCTTTGATGTTTGGATGAAAAGATAGCAGGTTCATATTGCACAAGAGATGTTAGACCTATTCGCTCACTACCCATGGATGGAACGTTATGCGGAGCAACAACTTCGGAATCACCCAAATGGAAAACAAGCACTGACCAAAAATTCAAATGATTGTACGGATCAGTGGTTGATAATATGCACGTGTCGTGAAGATTACGCCTGAAAGGTGAACGAATTAGCCAAAACGGGTTTTAAGGCCTTGCTAAAATAACATACTTTGTTCCGAGCATTGTTGTGAAAGAAGACCATCCCTACTCGCGGCAGAAACGCTGCTATAAGTTTGTTTTTCAATCCATTTATGAATTTTTAACTTTGATATCCAAAATCTGTGTACATTTGTGGAAAATAAAGTCGAGTTCTGAAATGAAAATACTGCCAAAAGTTGATATAGGGAAAGCTATAAATATATTATGCCTTTTTACCTTCAGTGTCACCTCATTCGGTATAAAAACTAGTAAATTTCAACAAAATTTATCAAATCTCAAATCCTTAAAATGTGAAAAAGTGTTGATGTGCTTCGCAACGAAATTCCAAACTGTACAAAATCAAGCTTTTCGTTTTTTGAATTAATATAATAGCGCTAGAATCTGTTTTATTTAATTTTATTGGAAATGGCAGACGTTGGCGACAATTTGAGTATTTCGCTTCCACTTTAGTTTACTTTCTGTTTCGACAGTTTCTAACAGAAGGCGGATAGGATTAAAGTAGCGAGTTTTAACCACCTAGTTGTACGCTACGATTGGAATGTGAGCTGCATCAACATAATTATGCACTGGATTACTATTCTGTACCTTACAGTGGGAATGCTCTGTGTTCGCCAAGTATTCTCTGATGAAGGTATAAGGGTGTGGAGAGAGTGATTGCTTCTTTACGAGCTAGTTCTTTTCTTGATAACGGCTACGATATAGAAAGAAACCAAAATCACAAACTTACATCGAAGAACAGAAGCAAACCAAATGAATTCATTTTGCATAATCGCAGCTTCAAGCGATTGTACAAAATTTATATTTTCTTTTGAGATTCACAGACTAACAGGACATTTTTAAAGAGCCCCACAAAAGCAGAATCCCAGTTTTTTATTTTCGACGCTTTGTCTTAATCAAAGTAATGTTAAATAGTGTTCACGGACAAAATAAAGCAACCTCACAGGAAAACAAAGGTACGTGGTTTAATACGTAATAAGTGCTTTGATGCGGCATCCAAATGACTTTGAATCACTGGTCGATGACCCACCAACGCTGAGGCATGGTTGACGTTTTTCCAGTTCGTGGCGATTCAAGCAAGAAAACTCAAGTACGAAATGTCTCATTTATTTATGGATCCTTAAAACTGTAGGTCGACGCAGGCTTTTGATCAGAGTTGCTTTGATCAACAAAGGAAGCTAGTTATGGACATTACGTTTAGGTGATATTTACTCGCAGAACCTCCTAAGTCAAAAACAAGCATACAAAAATAAAATTTTGAAAAACCAGGTTTACTGCCGCCAAGAGTAGCAAACACCCAGACGTGCTGTTTTGACGACATTTTCTATATCCATGGTTGAAAGTTTAACCATTTTTCTTGAAAGAAAGAGCAACTTTTTGTTGAAAGATTTCACAAAAGCCGCTCGCTTGCACTCCTCGTAAGAGCGACTTGGCTTTTACAATGCCTCTCGTCAACTGCGTAGGAGCCAGTCAGGGGCGTACGCAAAGGGGGGGCTGGGGTTAAAACCCCCTTGAGCTTGATATTTTACAAAATCTTTATTACAGTAGAATTTGCCTAATTCTTCACCTCAAGGGGATTAGAAAAAAGTGACGAATTAGGCGAAGTGACGAATTATGCAAACAGTAAAAACTCTATCATAGAAACGCGTATACTTTATCATAGTAACTCATATAAATAATGCTCTTATTTCCTGTAAAATACAAGTTTATGACGTTATGTTTGAATACAACAATTAATTTCTCCACTCCATCTTGACTCCTCTATTTAATCTGGCACCTTTTAAATCTTTTTCAAACTGCAAAGACGTTCCACGTTCTCTCAATGGGGAGACGGGTCGCGTTTCGCACCTCGTGTATAAATTCCATAAACAAATTGCGAGGTGCAACAATTCTCAGATAAAGATCCTTAATTTGTTTGAATTTCCACACATGTTAAACTAGCTGCTTAAACATCAAAAGCGAAACTGCAAATGACGAATTAGCCGCACAAACCATTTCTAAGGGATAGAAAGAGGTGACGAATTGAGCAAATTGACGAATTAGACGATGGCGAATTAGACGAACAGAAATGTACACAAAAGATAGGAATTCTGCCGGGACCAACGAAAAAGTAACGAATTAAGCGAATTGACGAATCAAACGAGTTCTACTGTACCTGCGCAAAGGAAATCAAATGTTTTCACATACTTCTTGCTTGTTACTTTGTCGACATAATGCAAATACCACGTAATAAATTTGCATGCAAATTTCAAGGAACATTGCAAATGGACTAAAAAGTGATAACTAGGTTGTGGTGAGAATCAAGGTTATCGTCTGCGTCCAGAAACCATCTCACCACTTTTTGCAGACCTTTCGTCCATTACACATGTTTAAGATTGTGTTCGGCGATAGTTCACTTTATCCGAAATAATTGTCTTTATTTTGTCTGCTACGTCTGATCAGCACAAGCACTGACCGTATTGGCTACATTACCAAATTCTGTAACATGATAGAACTCTAGCAAGAGCTCAAAAACAGCAGTTTTTAACATAGAAATATTCAGGCATTTGATAATGTCTCAGCAGGGGAAAAGGAAATCTAAGTTTTCTGAACTTCTATACATAACAAATATTGAATGTTTTCTTGCGTACTTTATGCGCATTCTCAATTCTTGTGTAGCAAGGTTGCCAATTTGGCTTTTTTGAAGCCAGGTGTTTTTGGCTTGTTTTGAGCACCTTTGGATTTTTTTGGGAATAAAAAAAAGCCAGAAAAATCTGACTTTTCTGGCTTATTTTCAGTCGGTTAGGATTGGCTCTGGTAAAACGTTGTCTGAGCTGCATATTCATTGCAAATCTATTGCGACGAGGGTCTACTATCAAGCAGGGTGCACAGAATATTACAAAAATTTACTGTTGCCCTAAAAATGATCGATGTTTTTGATAAAAAACAAATGCCCGACAGTGTAATTACGGGGAACGAATATGCTTCTAAAGATTGGACTTGTGTTATATCGATGATTTTGACGAGTTTTAATGTCTAGTTTGTGTGTGGTTGTGCATGATTTATGTGTATATGCCTCAAAACTGCTATGTGGCTTTTTCTCGCTTTTTTGGGACAAGGTCTGGCTTTTTTTGGTGAAGACAGGTTGGCAACCCTGTTGTGTAGTTTAGCAAAATTCGATCTTGCAGACCGGGGTGTGCGCCAGTCAGTCCAGCCGCATACCTATTTTCGACTGCTCGCATTCGACGAGGCATTACAGCGCAGCCTCATTTTGCAGTTGTAAATTGCTCTGACGCAGTGATGAGTGTGTTTTACATCCCTTTTTCAACACGCAGCCAAAATTTTGCAGTTATGAACTCCTGTGTCGCAGCATTGAGTTTATTTTCCTCCGATATCCTAACTTGGAGCGCTGATAGCTTGTATTCAGTGCAATGACACATGAAATAAGGGGAGGGCGTGTAGAAGAATATGCATATTATGTGAACAAACTTCGCCAAAACGTTGGTTTGCAAACATGAATATGAGGTCAAATTGCGACGTCACAAAGACCGTACCCACAAACAAATGATCACCACATGCCACTGAATGAAACCCCTCATGAAAATTTTTTGCGTACGCCACTGGAGCCAGTAAACATAGGCATCCGAAAAAGAGGTTTGACACGTTTCTTAATTTGCTTGTTTTTCAAAAAATAATCGTTTTAGTCTGCCTTCATCTTTCTGGACGCCAAAGCTCTGGTAATAACTCCCTTAGAAAAAGTGCATGCAAAACATCTTATTTTTTTGGTTTAATTCCATCAGCAGAATGCGAACTATGGACTCAGTATTTCGATGTTGACAAACCCAATGACGCCGACGACTGCGATTGCGAATCTTTGCAAGAGATCAGAAAGGTTTTTCCCAACTCAGTCTGTGAAAACCCAACAAAATACGACGTCAGAGTAGTGAACGAAGATGAAACATATTACAGGTTTGTTGTTATTGCGTTGTCACAATTACACCGAAGGGAGGATCGAAATCTTAAATGGGTTAATTAGCAAAAGTTGCCGCTTACGATAACCACTGGACACATGTTTCATTTAATACGCAACCACCTAATGTCTTGCGCTTGCATTTTTAAAACATGTGTAGTGCAATTACGCTTCGTATCCGCTCTTTCTGTTGAGTTGCCCTAGAACCGAGGTCTAGGTTTGTGAGTTATGCAGCGTTGTTTGTCAGTCGTTAAGCAGTACCTATGTTTAACTTACCTTTTAATTTCGTATGTTGTCTTAGAATGGTTTCGTTTTAAGTTTAAGCCGTACAAGCGGTCTGTTGTGTCGAATAAAGATCATAACAACATGAAAAACTTTTCAGTATTTCGTCTCTATACACGACAGATTTGGCGATCAAAACGAAAAGTTCCTGCATGCATATTAAATACAAAATAATCCTAATTACTGAATTCAGTAATTTTACAGTACTGTCATAGCAAATAGTGATGTTCAAGTAATAGGTCAGAAACCTTTTCGACTGGTGTAATTGCGAACTGTGATATTTATATTTCTGCTTCAGGCGCTCACGTTTATTATCATCATGAATTATTATATGCAAAGAGATAGATTTAATAAAGTGATCACAAAATAGGTTTCACCTATAGTGACACTCATTCCTCTAAGTCAAACAGAGCATAGCGATACTGGAAATCGTTTGTGATTAAAGTCGGTGCCGTCAATCTTTTCATGTCAGTTAACAGAAAGAATCGAATTTGCGTTAAAATCGCTGCTGACTGTTAAAAATTTATTCAAGGCGCGTGAACAAAATTGTAATCAACTTTTATCAGTTTTAGTCAGGAACAGATTTAAGGAGCGCAAGGTCCTACACCATCTTACTCTTTGGGCCCCACGCAGGTGTGATCTTTGTTTGGCCACTTGTCTTAAAAGCGGGAACATATACCCCACTTATGCATAGGGCTCCTTCAAAAATTCATCTTTTGTGGTGCCGAGTTTGGTTCTACGATTGCTTTAGATCTTCAACAGAAATTAAAACCTTTCCTACATTCTTTTCATTAACAAATTGCAGTGCAATCTTCTTTTGGAATTTATAGTTCTTTCGTGAAGTTCACAAGCTCTCTTCTTTACACTCTGGTGATCTTAGCGTTTTTGTAGGTTTATTTTTCAGATATTTACGTTATCATCCGGGTCATGCTGCCATCCTCAAATATCATCTAGTTGTCAGTGGCGTAACTAAAAGTTTGAACTAGGGGTAACTTAGCTGAAAGGGGCCACTGGACACTGTAGGGGGCCCATTAGCCAATGCTCAGAAAAAATACTTGAGAAATGATGGTGAATCTAGATGTGGATAGTTATACTAAACCCCTAAATCACCGGAAAATCCTCCGAAAAACGCAGGAAAACAACAACCTGCTGACACCCAAAAGAATACTAAAACCGAAATCCGATTTTTACATTTCTTGTCAGCGGGGGTGATTTTCCCATCTTCACCCCCGTCAGTTACGTCACTACTAGCTGTTGTTCTGATAAGCTGCACGTAAAGACTGACGGTAAACAGCATGAAGAGTACGTTTTGCACAACAAATTACAGTATTTTCGCAACACCCTCAGCTAGCCATATGAACTAAGCCCAGTGTAGAAACACGTTTTTTTGCAAGTAAAGCTCACAAGAACCTGTTCTAGCTGATTTAACTAATATCTAAAAGTTCAACAGGCAAGCTGTGTATATAGGCCTACTGTCAGTCTTGTTGGAAACATGCAAACGTAAGATTCGCATCAAGCACGTTACAAATTTGTATTTGATACATCGTTCAATACTGGAGAGAACTGGTGCTGCAGTGACTAGGGCTCGTATTTTAGAAGTGACTACAACATTTACTGCTTCAACAGGTTTGACAACTGAAACCGACCACTGATAAATTAAGCGTTAAGTTAAGTACTGTAAAATATTTATAAAACTTCAAAAACTCTACATCTGCTATGAAACACCACAGGACAATAACGTATACTCCAAGACTTTCGGTAAAGAACATTTGACTTGGTTACCACAGGTAGCACTCAATAGAACAAGCAACTATATCCATAAGGCAGTGGGAAAGATAAATAGTTGCATCCACTAGCAAATATTTGCCACCAGGGCACCAACATGTCCAGCAGCCCATGCACATCAGTTTTATCACAAAGGTTTTTTGGTGCCTTCAAGCACGCGAAGTCATCAAAGTTTTGCGCAATTTAGGACCGCAGTATAACATTTGATTCTATAGCCAGAATATACTGTAAGTATCACTGAGTTTCTCTTGCGTAATGCGAGAATTCCTCTTGCTTTTGATTCGCTTTAGGACAGAAAATGAATGATCCCCTTGAGCAGGGGCTCAAACACGCGGCCCGCGCCTTTTTGTGCGGCCCGAGATGCTTGAGGATTTTCATATAATTAACATTTAATTATTTAATTTATTCACCGGTGTTTAAAAGTGCTCGGCCAGCAACTCAAGAAGTTCCTTTCGAACGAACGTAGAGGCGGCTGGAAACGATTTCTCTTTAACTCACGATACCTTTCGCAGGAAAAAAGATTTAAAAGCTGTTTCTAGTAAGGTTCAGGTACGCCAGGTCCGTAACAGCTTGGGGCACCAGGGGGGGCGAAGAATTTTCTGAAAGTGGCCCAAATGTTTTAAACTTATGTCCAATACTTTAAAACTACGTCCAAAATATTTTTCCAGGCGGGGGGGGCTAAAAATTTTCTAGGTTACCGGCCTGGGTACCGCCATTTGTTGCGTCAGCGTCATAACGTGGCCATCGGTTAGTCAAATTGCGGCTCTCGCGGGCCGCATTTTAAAGTAACTCCGTGAGTTACTTTAAGTCATCATCTGGCTCTCGAAGCAATTTGAGTTTGAGACTCCGCCCTTCAGTATTTGTGACTGGAAGAGTAAGATATAAAGTCAGCTTTATTGCAAAGTTGGGGTGCATGCGTCAACAATATCTGACTCTCGAATATGCCACAAGCTTTACTGTTGGGGCACGCGCTTAGAAAGGGGGGCAATGGCCACCCCAATTTCGAAAATTACACCAACAATTTTCAGTTAATTAGGCTTTTATTGTGTAAGCTAAAGAAATATTTCCGTGCAAATCAACGAAATTGCTTAAAGAACCTACCAAATTGCTTAAAGAACCTACTTCAGCTTTTAGTCGAACCTGATCAAAGCAGTAGCCTATGGTTTATCATAACGTTGTCATAATTATTCAAACATTTTGTATATTGTAAATGCTGGAGAAATCATGTCATGGCTGACTTTACCTGAGGTTTAAGCTCCGTGTGGAAGTTGGTGATAATGAATTACAAACTTGATTCTACGCGCTTGTAATCACTAATCGAAAGTAAAAACAACGAGTAACTCTTTTCGCAGCTGTTTCTGATGCATCAGCTTGCTGTATCTCACCCATTGGTGATGTAAGCTTCATTTCCAGACCATCGCAAAAATTCCTCTCTGATAACTCTGGCCTGTTACAAATACTGCATAACTTACCTTTGTCAGTATCATCAGAAGTAACTTTAAATTAACATCATAGATTTTGTTTTTGTACAGCTATAAAACTAAATGCGTGAATATGGCAGTGATATATGTTTTGTATGTCTTGAAGTTCAAACTCTGGCTAAGAAACAATCCAGTTTTAATGTTTTTTTTATTACGCAATTAGGCCATACACACTGTTTATCAACAATAGCATTCATTCCACTGTAGATATTTATTTGTGATGATTAAACATTTAAGGTGATTCAATCACAATTATGTGGAGCCTTAAAGTTTTCATTAATGATTTCACATTACCTTGCCGGCAAGTTAAAAACAGTTTCGTCATGATGAGTCCGACCTGTACATAATTTGAAAGTGTTTCAACTTTCATCTGATGTTACTTGCCACCCTATCCTACAGTAAATTTGAAATCACACAGCTGCTACGGGAAGAGTCAGCACAAATCTACCGTATTTAGGAACATGGGCGTCGGAAGGATTTTTACCAGCGGATTTTCCAGGCTATCGGCGGATTTTCCAGAAGTAGCCATAAAATCGTTCCAAGGGGAAGCCAAAAGTGGTGAAACTTTATTTTTCCTTCTCAAAACTACGAAAACGACACTTTTTGCTAAAAACGTAATAGAAAAATATCGGATTAAAATCCAGGGGCAAGGCCACCTGTCCCACCCTCTGACGCCCGTGAATAAGAAGAGTAGGAAAATGTTTTTCATTTTGCATATGCCGAGGGCATTCGCACTGCCATTACCACAGATACCTTGTAATCTGTTTTCTCGACAAAACCCATGTGAATAAAATAACATGAAATTTAATTTTTTCCCAGTCGATTGGATTTTGGCATTTTTACACTAATGGATTTAAAACAATACTTCAACCATATAGCATGGTTAGATCAGCGGATCCAAAACTTTTTTGAGCGCCACCCATATCTGAGTTTGAAGACCTCGCAACCCAAACCTCAAAAAACGTATGAAAAAATAACGATTGTACGGATGATTTTTGGTAACACGTTGCTAAGTTCATTTTTAATGTTAGCCCTCTATCAAGTGCTTATGCTACACATGGACACAGAAGCAGAGGTAACGTTGAATAGACACAGCTCGACTTTGGATCGCCTCTGCGTGACCCATTTTTGGACCCTTCACCTTTGTTTGGGTTTCGACCCATACTTTTGGAAGAACTGGGCTATAGATCAATTAACCAACCGTTGTGTTAAGCTGCAGCGACAAGTATTTATTTGACTTTAGTGCAGAGCCGTGGTGATATAATCAATTGTGGTTTCGTTTCCGCAAATGCATAATCATTTTCACACTTTGTGCAGACTGAGTGGGTCGAAAATATGCAAGTTTGTTTTAAGGGCATCTATAACCTTCCCCAACATAAATTTTTTTGTGAAAAAACTCTAAATAGCTGGATAAAGACCTAATAGAGTTTGGGGATCCTGCGTAGTGCAAGTTGGGAGGAGTCGATGTTTTAGAGCAAAGCCGCTACTCGGCTTCGATCGAACATGTGTTGGTGTGCACGAAAAGCGTGTAAGTGAGTATAGGCAAATTCATGCACTCTTATTACAACAAGCTGCTTCTAAACCATTTTGATACTGTGAGTTCTAGTATTTTGTAATTCTGTTTATTTTTATGTATATTTACATTTTTGTCTTTTTTCTTTCATGTGCACATCTTATTTTTTCGGCATGAAAGTACACTCCATAGTTTTTTCTGTTTTGCTTTGTTTTTCTTTTGTACCTCATTAATTAGTTTTTGTTGCTTTTTTGCTTTTTTATTTTTATATTTTGTTTATATTCTTAACCACACCAAATTTCTGCAATTAAATTTCGATTCACTCATTTGTGTACATGGGCATGCGCTTTCATCTGTACATTTTCTTTACCATGCTCTGTGTTTGTTTGTTTTCCTAACTGTGCTTATTCGATCTCCAACTGTTGTTTTTCAACAGTTTACAAAAAGAGGTAATCAGGGTTGGTTGACTAGATGACCGCCGTGGTCCTTCACCAACCCTATATGACACAGCACCACTCTGTTTACACTGATCAGCTATTATGCCATTGTATTTTCATTTCCTCTAATGTTCACTGATGGTTGGTTTACTTAGTGCGCGATGGCTTTTTGTATTGCTTCTGCTTATTAGCTGAATATATGAAACAATAAACCACTGCCATTAGTTGCATACAAAAATACTACCGCGGTAGCATTTTATAGCGTGTAATGACATAAAATCCAAGCATTTTTCAAAGGCGTTAGGCCTTTGCTTAATCAACTGCATACGGCAACCAGTCATGGGCGCAATTTTGTTGTAAAATGTGAGGGGGACAGCTTGATGTGAAACCAATATAGTCATCGGGTTAATGCAGAAGTGAAGTTTTATAAATAGGCTACAGATTCGCGATCTTGTTTCTAGAGGTGTTTCAAAAAGCAACACCAATCACACTTTGCTTTATCCTTACAGTTGATTAACAAATTAATACACTTAAATTTGTTTCTGGACACGGTACTGTCGTTCAGCCTCCGTGTACTAATGTCGTATTTGGATACAAACAAGCACAGCAATGTAGTAGAACATATCAATTGAGAGCTGTCAGTTGTAGTGCACAAAATGCTGAATCGCATTGGTCGCACGTGCATATCACTCTTATAGTAAAACACATCAATTATCATGCATTTTATAAGTTTGGGTAAAAGCGCTATTTGATGTCTAGTTTATGTTGCTTTACAAAGACGATAAATATTTGCTTTCACATTTCCGTTTTTTCAAAAAGCTGCAAATCTTTTTAATGCTACTGGGCATCACGCATGCAGCCCCACCCTACCAAAATCTCCATTAATATCTACAAGTAGCAAAAGAAGTTTGGCCAAAAATAGCGTAGTCTACTTCACAAAATGATGTCAATCACGGTTGCCAGATGAAAATGTCAATAAAAAGCCAAACAGTCCTAAAAAGAGGCCAGAAAAAGGCCAAACCGATTGTTTAAAGACCAGAAAAATGCCAAACTTTATTTGTGGTATTTTTATTCCTTTGTCACAAAGAAAGATTTTAAATTGCAAGAATAACAAAAAAAGTCTTCAAAGTTACGGTATGATGAACTCTTGCTTGGCATTGTACGGGAAGCTGGAGGAGGTCCGGATCCAGGGGGGCGATTGGGGTGATCCTCCCTAAAACCTAGGAAAGTAACTTTTTTTCACCACGATTTTATACAATTTAGAAAACAACATTCGCCTTATAAAGCCATTTTGTCGTCCAATTTTTGGTCACAACAGTGTTGTGAAGTAGACTTCACTCCTCTTAGAAAGTAAACCCGTAATGAGACTTGACTGCCAAACATTACTGAATCTACCCCCCTAAGTTTACTGGCTGGATCCGCCCCTGGGCTGGAGCTTATTATCACTGATACTTCTCTGACTTTTCATGGTTTGTGAGATTGCACACTTCGGGCACAATAGTGCGACAGTTTGCATACTGATCCACCGGCAGCTGTCTGCGCCCAAATGAAAGTCATCTCCCAATAGCTCCTATACTGACGACCAGAATCATTGCAGCCCTTCAATTCTTGGTGTCATTAGGACATCACAAACATGAATCTGATCGCAAATTGCTTTGCTGGGAAATCGATTTCGCCTCAGCGACGCATCTTCAGTCCAGCAAATTTGTAAGCAAAAGCTTACATGTGAAATGACGAAAAAGGACTGAAGCAAGATTAGAGAAAGTGCGCAGACTACAATAACAGGTCCATAAACCAACGCCTGATATCACTGTCACGTTTCTATCGCGGAGACGCAGACCTGTCTGCAAGCGTTGTGCTTGCTTATTGCTTTGAACACAACACACTCTACACAGTGCAGTGAGTGCACACAATTCGAATGATTACGCAAAAACTTTAATTCGAAGCTGGCATCCCTCAAATATTATTAACATCAGAACGCGGGCGTCGGACTAATATAGCATTTATCACAAATTTTGCAAATATGTTGCCGAAAAAATGCAATAGCAATATTTTCCTTCATATGAACCTATTTCAGCGTAAAAATGCCAAAAAGGTCAAGGCCAACCAACTTGAGATTAGGTCAAAGGGCCAACTTAAATTATTTAGGCCAACCAACTTGAAACGAGGCCAAATTTTTGAAGTTTGGCCTAAAAGGGCCTATCTGGCAACCTTGATTTCAATCTATTTTTACTGCTGGTGGGTGGAGGATGTATCCTCTCAATCTCCCCTCGTCGGCCCCTACATACATACCCACATACCTACCTAGCCTACAACGTAATTTCTGCATACCTAATCGTCTGGTGACTGTTGTCTTGTGACTTCTGTCAATAGTGCCACTTAGCTCTGTCTTTTCACAATCAACTTTTTCAGGTTTATCATCAGATTTTAATAGATGAAATTATTGTCGAAAGTTTCATTTTAAGAATCACACTTGCATAACGACACGAAAATGTACTTGAGACTAAACAAATCATAATGCACAACGGTGAATTGGCAAAAAGTACCAAGTTTCACCTGCATTAACACGCAAAGAATGTCCAGCAAAACTAGGTGTGATGTACGTGTAAAGCAAATGTTGTGCACTTGGATGAAAACATCGCTGCATTGTGGGTTTGGTTAAATTTGGGTAAATGACTTACGAACCAATGTATTCAGCACAGGCACAAAGTCGCAAAGTGTAGGAGTCACGGAATAAACATATTTTGGATTTGTTGGTCACCATTGTCGCGACATCACAATAAGTAAGGATAAATGTATATTGTATCTTTAATTCCTAGTCAAATCCCCAAGATTTGAGCTATAGGTAAATATATAGCTAGGTAAACTTCGCCAACGTTTTGACTGAAATCTGTTTACTAATACAGTCTTTTGTAAAACTGCCCATCTCAAAACTAAGTCTCCACAATATTGCTGTTTTTTGTCTTCGGCAAAAACTTCGCAGAGATTTGCCTGAAAATGAAACTTTCTAACATTATATACACTAGCATCATTAAATTTTACGCTGTCTGTTTCTGAATACGTGACAACCCACGTTACAGCAAAGTCAGTTACATTTCTGCACGAAACAAATCATGGCCGCACTGTAGTCTCTTACATGTGCAGCTGTAAAACTCTCATTGTTTCAGGAAAATGACCTTTCTAACAGTACACCACACAGAGTAGAATGTCGGATAGAAGCAGTTAACCACCTTTCGCTGTCTCTAGAAACTTAAAAGATGCTTAAAATCATTTTATTGAAACTAAAATTTACACTGTAAAATATCAGAATCAGTGATACCACACCAGACTCTTTATAAACATCAACTCGTCCATGTGTAACATCTAACATATAAAGCTCTTCACACAAAACGTAGCAAATATCACTTTTATTTTTAAAACCTCTCCAAATACAAAACCTAAAGAGAAAAAAGTGGGGGAGACATGGCATATTATATCCACCCCGTCTAAAAAAGTGGGGGGACACGTGCCCCGTGTCCCCCACCAAATTGCGCCCATGCAACCAGTCACTAACGAATTGGATAAGATCTTAGTTTTACAGACTTGCTTCTTCGATGTCTTAGAGCAAAGTCGCTACTGTGCTTCGATCGAACATCTATTGGTATGCATGAAAAGTGTGTAAATATAGAAGTAGCTATCATAATGGCGGCCGCGATAGTTTCTTGCTCAACTGTAATGTTGACTGCAAAAAACATTGCCTAAGGAAGAACTTGCACAGCATCGAGATTTTCACAAGCGTTTTCGCAAAAACGTTTTACGAGCAAATGGTGGCTTCATCCAACGTAAAAGCTTGGAACTTCACTAAAAACAAACTTTTAAAACTTGTCAATTCAATGAAAGCAGACTTTCTATTTCAGGTTTAAATGTGAATATAATTATTCAGAAAAATAGCACCAGAAAACGGCACATTTTATTCATGAATGTTTAAAAATGGGTAATAAACATTTAAATGTTGAGACCCGGTTGTTGTTTGCCCCCCCCCTATCAAAATTTCTGACTACGCGCCTGTGGTGTGGAAACGTTTTCATCCATTTGGTTCGGGTGACCAATGAAACGAACCATTTCATCAGAGAAATCTTCTTCCGCATCCAAGAAGCAGACACTGCAAGATCAGTGTCGGATTAACAATAGTAGTAAATGTAGCAATTGCTACGGGCTCCGCACTTTTGGGGACCCCGCGCTTATTTGTGTTAAATTTGTTCTTCTTTACATGCAAGGGCGGATATTAGAATTTAGGTGCCCGAGGCAAACTCTCAGAAAGGGAGCAATATATATTCTACACGTGCTATACCGAAATTTTATTCTTTGAAAGCAAGCTAAATTTTTTATTTTGTCGGGGATTTTGCTTCTGCGTGAGATCCCTTTTCACATTGTAAATCGTTTGAAGTCATTTGGTTTTAAATTGTTATTTGTCTACACATCAAAGGTGTGCAAGGGCCCCTTTTATCACATTTGCATATAATTTTTGCTTTAATTTGACAAACACACGACTTGCTTCAGAGCCTATTTAAATGTAGGCCTAGAGCAGGCGTGGACAATTATCTTGTCTCGGGAGCCATTTTGAGAAGAACGCGCTTAGCGGCGGGCTGTTGCTCTAATTTGACCCTAAAATAAACAGATAAAACAAAAACAATAATGGTACACAGAATTGCTTTGCGTAGAGATGGACAAAGCGATTACGATGGAAATAGAAGTTCCTCGCTTCAAGTTAGCCTCAGCACTAACCATAGGCGTAACTAGGGGGGCCAGGGGGCCATGGCTACGCCGAATTTTTATTATATATAGTCATTTGGTGCTTTAAAATGCGCTTTCCCAAACAAAATAGTGTTATTCACCTAAAATGAAACAATTTACCCCACCAAAATTTTGGGCTGGCTACGCCACTGGCACTAACATTTACTGTTCTAGGTTCGAGGAAATTTCAGATTTGAATAATTTTTCTGCATGCTTCTGCGGGCCACTTAAAACGCTGTGGCGGGCGGGCCACATGTGACCCGAAGACTGCTAATTGCCCACGCCTGCTCTAGAGTGACTGATAAGCTTTTTAATGAAGCTTTGCGAAAGCTAAGTGTGCAACTCTCAAAAAGGAGCCCATACGACATCTATGAGAAAGGTGGACCCGAGACGACCGGCTCGTTCACCTCCTCTAATATCCATCCTTGACCTGATTATACTGTATGTACAGTATATGATCTTTTCCAGTTCAAGAAATTACTATTTTGTTAAATTTGCCATAAGCAATTTAGCGAAAGTTTTCAATTGAATACTTTTAGATTAGATTACTGTGGTTTGAAAATTAAAATATTTTACAGTTAAAATATTTTACTCTCCATGGGGTGCTCGATGGATTGGACATTAAATGGCAACATGGTCAACGGTCTGTTCTTCTGTACCACACTCACAAGCCGCAGAAGGAGCGCAGAACTCTGCTGTTGAGTGGACTAGGGCTAAGGTGGCTGTTCGCAGCGTTGTTGGCCCAGCACCCCAGCCCGAGCCAGCAAATCGTCTTAAAAGCGCGACGCGTGATGTCAACTTTTTGCGACGTGACTCAAAAAGTGTCAGCAATACGTAACCGTCTTGTCCATCGTTATTCCGGGGTATTTGGGCTCGGAGCGAGAGGGCAGCGTTTCGTCGTTGACGTTGACGTGACTTTCAGCTCACATTTAGCTTCCTTGTTCTTGAGATGGAAGACTGCCGACACCGTTTTTGTAGTGCTGAGCTTTAACTTCCAGGTCTGAAGATATTTGCCTGCAGTCGCCATGTCTTTGCTGAGCACTCCTTCCACTGCTTGCTAGTCTCCATCAGCATGCATGATTGACTAGATCGTCGGCATTGGCATACTTTCTGGAGACAGTGACTGGCAAGTCAGAAGTGCGGATGTTGAAAAGAAGGGGTGTCTAAACGGATCCCTGTGGGACGTCATTCTTGGGGGGTGGTAACCTGATCCGTTTGTTGTTAGCTGCGATTGCCAACCAACTCCGTGATCATGCGAACCATGTGCCTGCCAGGTAGCAATCACAGTTGCTTGCAGGTGGGGCCGCGATGCTATACAGTGTGGATGTGGTAGGCTGATGTGAGATCGACAAACACAGCTCCGGCCTTCTTAAGCGAAAAGCTATCCTTGATGTTTTGCGTCAGCAAGATGACCTGATCTACGGTCGACCTCTCGTGTTGAAAGCCCCCCTGTTCATGTGGGAGTAATGGATCGATGCTTGGTTCAACAAGAGCTTAGATGAGTCTCTCGAGGATTTTGAAGGGAACACGCAGCAAAGATATAGGGTAATCTGAATGGGTCGCCCAGTGGCTTATCAGGCTTAGGGATAGCAACTATCAGCACTCTTCTCCAGATCCTGGGAATGTTGACTTGGCGCATGCAGGAAGTGAAGAAATCGCATAACCAGGATTTTAGAGCTGTGCCGGCGTGGAATATAAACTCCGGGAAAATATAATCCAATCCCGGAGGTTTTCTTGCTTCTAGGTGATTTGGGCGGTAGCAAGATTCTCTGGCGTGAATGGGCTAGAGATACTATCTCCCTCAAGGGCTGGGACCGCCCACAGGTCGGAAATCTGCTTGTTGGCGAGTCTTGTAGACTCGCAGTCAGGCCCGTAACCAGGGGTAGCAGGGGGACGAAGACCCCCTAAAATCTTTTTCTCCCCCCCTGGTAAAATGTGTTGGACATAATTTAAAACTATCGGACATAGTTTAAAAAATTTGGGCCCCTCTCAGAAAACTCTTCGCCCCACCTGGCGTCCCAAGCTGGTTACGGGCCTGCTCGCAGTACGCATCGTTTTTTAAAAACACAACGCAGCAAAGCAATCTCAGCAATGCAATCAAGAAAACATGTCCAAAGCACACCCGGGCTTGCAGGTCAAAGGCGATCACAAATCGCAGATGGTGTGCGGAACAAATCGGTCCTCCAAGAAGCGCTAACTTGCAATCGTGTCGACGTTCCACCGATGAGAGAAGCTGGCTACTCCTTTTGGATTGTGCAGCAACTCAAGGTTGTTCGCTGCTGCCCAGGAGGCCAGGCTCTCCCCGTCAGGAGATGTTGGGCTATAACCCCAGTTGTCGTGCCGGTAGTTGAAGACGCCAGCATACAGATTGGGGTGTGGGTGTTTCGCATTTTCTTGCATACTACTTACTTTACTGAATTATGTAGTTACTAGTTGATATAACTTTTTGAAATGCAGTGGCTATTCGGTTTCAGTTTTTACGTCGTAGAAGTTGACAAATCGATGTAAATCATCGATGCTGATTATGCTTCATTCTTTTACGATATTTTTTGCTGCATTTGAATTGTTCTTGTTTCAGAGACGCCGGTCAAGTTGTTGAAGCCAGCGCGAAAACTGGATTTTCGTGTCGCAACAGTCGGCAACCAGAGGGAAGAACTTGTCACAATTACAAAATACGATTTTGCTGTCCAGCAGGTAAACAAATGGTGATGAAAAATGTCTTATATATATCACAGAAATGTACTTCTTCTTGGTTCCGTCTTCTTGTTTGCTTGAGTGTTTATCTGCTTTCTCGCCTTTACCTGATACAGCGCTCCAGCAACAAAAGCTTTATGTTCGTTTTATGAAACAACAACAACAACAACAATTTTATTTTTTTACCTCAACGCAAGTACACTTGTCAATACAGACACAGTAAGGCTGGGAGGCGGCGAAAAGACACTTCGGTCATCCCGTCTGCCACCACCCAAATACATGTTGTCAAAGACCCTAAACGAACGCGCTCACTAGCCCTGCGCTAACCAGCAGAAGCGAAAG
>Ga0210059_1004092_pt1 | contig 23489 bp, 16 predicted proteins | sample Ectturendosymbi2_FD_188042 | JGI IMG/M metagenome (GOLD analysis project Ga0210059, IMG submission 188042) | Ecteinascidia turbinata endosymbiont from Florida, USA - Sample 2 (SPAdes) (version 2) | ecosystem: Host-associated > Tunicates > Ascidians > Unclassified | place: Key West, Florida...
AATATTCTACCATTTTTGCCATAACTTATCAACAAGAAACGCTAGAATGTCCATCAAACCCTCTAAAAGCTCGTACTATAGCCTAGAATGCATTTAAATCTCGCGCGGTTTCGCGCCAGTGTTTCGGCTCGATTTTTGAAATCCCACGGCACGTTGACGTCATGGGTTGTTTTGACAGACCAAACAAAATATGTCAAAACATCCTGTGATTTTGTAAACATGGCCAGAAAGGCTGAAATCGCACGGTGAAAAATTTTTTTTCAGTCTAAACTACAAGTCTTTCCCGATTCAGAGCGGATTTGAACAGCTCTCTAGCTCGATCCGCTGGTGAGTGTTGGCCATATAGAAAAGGGGGGTTTTCCTCTACAGACTGGGGTTTGTGGGTGCTGAAATTTTCACCAATTCTTGGTGTTTTGTCCATAATTTCGGCTACAGATATGCTACAAGTTCATTCAAGGGCGCAAAAGACGCGGATTTTGGCCTAGTTTCCAAACAAATCTTGAGCCAAAAGAATGGCCCAATTGGTTGGGGCCCAGGGCCGGCCAAAGGTAGCAAGAAAGCAAAAACACCCCCACCTGTGGCGGTCCCCCCAGAGAAACCCCAAACCGAAAACGAAAATTTTTTTTTCGATTTTGACTAGAAGACTTGCTGAATCCGTAGAGGGTTTGAACAGCTTTCTAGCTCTAGCCAATTTATTGGCTCGCGCGGTCGTTAAAGGGTCTTACAATTCTAATGGATACCAAAACATCTTCTCTTCCAAGCATTCCAACACGTTACGTCTAATGATTTATTTCAGTTTATTCACTGCAATCCACTATTTGAAATGAGGAAAACTTTTTATGAGAAAAATGTTTCCGCAGTTCCTATGCGATTAAAGATCATGTTTACGAGACATCATGTTTCGTCTGTGATCCTCAAAAAGTCAGACCGCTTGTTTGTTTGAAAAGATTTTATTTCATACTGTTTTGTAGCAACAAACAAAAATTTACTAACTTAAGCGACAAACACAACAACAGCCGTAAAAGTCTTTTCAACGGATAACGATGTTATGTTTGTAAGTAAAAATGAAACGAACGTGGTTTGTCAGAGAGCAAAGGTTTATGTCATCAAAATTGAGAAATCATTCACCAATTACAGTACTTATATTAAGATCCGAGTTTGCCACGTTTCTATCCAAATCACGTTTTATAGGAACTTCAGCTTATAATTTCAAAAAAAAAAATTTAATTTCCAAAAGCCGTGGAACAACCAGACTTTTGTTTGCTGAAATTCAGCCCAATATGACGCACAACGTTTTCCCGGACCGAGGATGCCCAACACACTTTCAACGCTTCTGAGTCCAGGGTTTGTCAGGTCGGGATCGTTGAACTGCAATTGTGAGGATAAGGACGCTAAACCTTTTCAAACCTGTGAGAATTTTGGACGGCAGCATCAGTACCAAGATCACGACGCATGTTGACCTCATGGTGTCTTTCATTTTCGTTCTCCGGGAAATTACTATTGATTCTACCTGGTGCTATTGACTTGGAAATATCGCAGTCGGATTTGCTATCGCTTTTGTTTGCGTTTTGTGCGCAGTTTGCTCCAAATTCAGATTAAATAGTTTGAAAATCCGTTTGGCAGTTTCACAATGGCAAACCTTTCAATCTTGTTCTCAAACACGCCTGTTAACACAAAGGAAAGTGGTCTATTGTAATCCTGAACACTTATGAAATGCGTCGTCATGTAATTGATGGATTAACGGTCGTAATTCAATTGGAGCTTTTGCACCGTATATTGTTAGGGATAACTACGTAGTTTTAGAAGAAAAAGAGAACCTCTTCCCAACATGTAACGTGCATCGAATCATTCGCTCGGATGGAAACATCACTTTTTCACCTGATAATCGCTCATGCACAGAACGAATTCTTGTACAACTAAGGGTTGATGGAACAATCAAGAAGGCAACTGCTTGGTTGTTCGTCCTCATAATGGAATATTCTTCCACTTTGACTTTATACCAGTCTGACCAGTAACAAACAGGATTGATTGGAGGGTCGTTACTGTGGTCTAAATGCGTGCTGCTAAACCTGTAAATGCAATGATTTTTTCAATGCAGGTCGACACCAATGACTTTAAATGTTCAAAATTGGGCGTAGAATGTAAAGGTTCTTTATGAGCGAAAAGTTAAAACTTGTTGCTTTCGCACGTTGCACCTGAGCGGAAAGTTCCTCGGCTATAGTCCAATAGAATTGCACCGATTTCTACGAAGGCCATAGAAAGGAAGACAGAAAGCGTTTCTTGCCAAATGTCCATTATTTCGGCAAATTATTATAGTGATTAGAGAAATGCTTGTTGAAATATGCTGCAGTAAGGAGCCATGCTCATTGAAATATCTGCGTGTACTGTACCTCTGAAGATACCAAATGCTTTCACTTCAAATTAAATTTCAATATTTATTTGTGTGCTTACCACTGACACCACGCTGCAGAAAAAGGTTAATGGAAATTTATTACATGAAACTCAAGAGCGAACAAAAATCTGTTTGCATTATACAAGAGGCGATGATACACTGCTAGCTGGTTATTGTCGGTAACAGAAGCAAATGTCACGGTTGGTTTTTCTTCGGAGCATTTTGCTTCAGCTCACATGGTCCAGTCTTGTATGAGAGGTTATCCTTGCTGCGGAAAAAACGTGCATTGCATTAGCTCTTGCAAAAGATTTGGATGCAAATGCAAGTTATTGTTTCAAGTTCAACCGTGCTTGGTCGAATGTGTGCAACATTTAACACTAACCCACTTTCTCTGTTTTGCCTGGCAATGTGAAAAAACAAAATGTCTGTATTGGTTTCTGAAAACCAAAATTTTGCACATTTTTTGGTAACGTAATGAGTGAAAACTTTCACATTTTGAGAAATATTTAATGAATAGTAGCTTTGATCCAACCGATGTGAATTACTTGAAACAGCGTGACCCCGCGTTTCAACTACAAATCATCCATTAATTCCAGATCACGACAAAAATGCATGACACTAGAGGTTGCTACTCGACAAAAACTTTTCAACAAGTTCTTCCCATAATAAAAGCGCGTCGACTCTGGCTTGAAAGAAAATGTTTAATACATGCATCAATATATTTATTAGTACATTCAATTCAACAGCAACCATCAATGGTGTCCACATAGTTTTATCATGATCAATGAACCAATTTTAGGATCGAACCATTAGCCATTGATCTTGCTTATTCCCGACTAGCTAGCCAGTTTGTTTGACAATTTTCCCAGTATGCTTCTCTTTCAGAAGTTCTACGCGTCATCATTGGAATAGAAAAGCAACACTCTAACTACACTATTCTCTGACAACACATTATGGCAAAACATCCGTGATAATTCATTTCTGATGAAACATGACTGTTTTGTTGATAAAAAGCAATGGTTTTGTTCTTGTAAGGAAGCAATACGAATAGTTTAACTTCATAGTAAGACTAACTATTGCAGAAAAACTTGATTGAAATGGTTGCATTTTGGTGCTGATCTACACATTGCATTGCAGTAGATACACGTGAAATGATAGACGACATATGGTGGTGATATGGGCATAACAGTCTCTATGGTTTCTGTGGCTTCCATCAATCACAGATAAATCATAATCACAACAACAAGATAACGAAACTGAAGGCCCGCATCTTCCTTAAACAAACTATTAACGATATACCGTTCATGTCAAGAGCTAGGAATACCTGCCACAGAAATGGTGTAACTGTCTAAAAAACGTGACATCACCGATTGCAATATCACTTACCAGTTAGCTGCATCATACACGCATTTGTTGGAGTAGGTTTTACCGTCTGAACCGCATAGTGGACGGTAGTTCCGGGGGCAGGGTCTGTCAAAAATGATATTTGCTGGTTTAGGCAATAACGTCATGTTTTTATTTGTAACGAAACATCACATTTCCGTCTGAAATCCTATCACCTGTCGTACTGTTATTTGATTTGTTTACGCTTTTGAATTCTGAGTGCTGCTTAGTTGAAAGCAGTTGTATTGAGGATTTAATGCTCCATTCAAAAATAGCAAAGAGTGCTTGTAACAGGCAAACATTTTGAACTTACATATTTTAAGCATTAAATCCAAAGATTATTGCCCTACGCACTACAGTTACAATAGAATCACAACGGACCAAGTGAAGGCATCAGTGGAACAAAGAGATTCACCTATTCTGTGAACATGTTCAACTATGCGATCCATCCATTGAAAACGATGGATGAAACTTCACTTCAGTCAGTTGTGACAAAAGACTTGCGCATGGTAATGTGCCATCAGAAAATCAATGTAAAAGCTTCGTGGAGGAGTGCATCGCTGTCAACTTTCATGAGCGTGAATCGGAAAGTTTGAGTCCACTGCAAACCAACCTTACAATTCATGCAGCGAAACGTTTCCTATTTCCCGATCTCAATTTTACGCATGACGGAAGTTGTTACCTACTAAGTTACGGACTATACGGACGCTTTAACTATACGGACGCTCAGTATGCCTTGGTACAAAGTAGGCGTTTTGCAGTCCGGACTAAAACAAGGGAAACACTTCAGCGTTGCTGCTGTTGGTATGTGATGTCGCGATATTACCCGCAACATACCAAAATCGACGGCATAGAAAATCTTTGCGCAGTTCATTAATATTTTCCCCTACAAAATGCATTCTCGCACATTTGTCGCAAAAGTTTCGTACTGAACCGTCGTCTAATAAACGTCAATACCACCAGACAAATTCCGATTTCCAAGGAATTATCAAAACTTGGAAAGCCATGGATGCTTTCAATACGGGTTTAGAAATAATGCATCAACTGAATTAGCTACATCTCCCATTTATGAAAGTTTTTTGGAAAACATGGATAAGGGTAAAAGCACATATGCTGTTTTTCTCGATTAAAGAAAAGCGTTTGATATCGTTGACCACAAAATATTGCTACGTAAATTGATGTATTATGGTATTAGAGGTAAACAAAACTCTTTTTTTTAATCTTACTTGACTAATCGTAAGCAGTGTACTAAAGTAAACAATTATTCATCAAATTTTCAGACAATTGAGTGTGGTGTTCCTCAAGATTCAGTAATGGGTCCTTTAGTATTTTTAATCTATGTGAATGATCTTCCTTGTGCTTCTGGTTTTCAAACTACACTTTTTGCAGATGACACTAGTTTGCATTTATCTCACAAAGATATTAAAACGTTACAACGTAATGTTCAAAATGAGCTTGACAAAGCAGATACTTGGATGAGGTCTAACAGATTATCAATAGACTATAATAAAACAGCTTATATGATATTAACTGCAACACGTTCTCAAAACTGCAACTTTAAAATTTCTATGAATGATGTGAGAATACAGCAAACTGACAGCATTAAGTATCTTGGTGTAATAATTGATAATAAACTTTAGTGGAAAACGCAAATCAGTAGTCTCTGTGGGAAACTTTATCAAGCTTGTGGCGTCGTGTGTAAAATTAGGCATTTTGCTGATACGAAAATTTTGCGTTTGATCTATTTCAGTCTCTTCCATTCACGTTTGCAATACTGCATAATTGATTGGGTGCGAGCGTATAAAACTGTTATCCGGCCAATGTAAGTGCTACAAAAGCGAATTTTGAAATACATGACTTTTAGCAAGAGAACATCAAGTGCAAAAAATATTTTTAAATTACTTAAAATTCTCAAAGTTTCTGATTTGTACCAACTTAATTTGGAAAAGTTTATGTATAAGTATAATGCCGATATCTTACCCTCTTCTTTTAATAACTTTTTTCAAAACTACACTGCGTACATGATCATGCCACAAGACAAAAAGTTACAGGAAATTATCATCATAAACGTGTTAGAACTGATTATAGCAAAAAAATGCTGCAACATGTTGGTCCTGTTGCATGGGGTTGCATTTCTAATAATACTAAAATGTTACCATTACATATGTTTTCCTATCGAGTAAAGTCGCGACTGCTTGCTGGGTATTAACTTTTTGTGATACATGCGCTATGTGATTTGTAAGAAGTTTGTGAGCGTTGACCTTAAACTGAGCACACTTTTGGCTTCTATGTTTTGTATTTATTTCGTTTTGAACTCATGTTTTGTGCTTCACCTGTGCTGTTGAATTTGACAGTCATCAAATGTAGGCTGGGCTTGATTAAGTGACTGCTTTGGCCGTCTTTCGCCCAACCTGTACTGTTTGTTTTAAGCTTTGTTGATAGAAATGTGTTCTATTGCTGTGTACTTACATGACTTGACTTGACTTGACTTCCAAGGGTTATGTGGGCATTTCGCACTTACCGATGAGGGCAAGCAGAAGGTGCTGCATCAACAGTTGAAATGGAACTGATGAACGCCACAAGCAGAAGCATGGCAACAAGCTTCATCATGTTGGTTTCACACAGATGTTCCGAAAGGAAAACACTTCAACGCAAGTATTAGTGGTTCGAAAAAATATATATTATTTCAGCACAAGTACTGCTAGTATGAAATCGTGCTGTGAATAAATAATACATATTATTTCATCCTATTTAATTTACAAATTAGTACACGGTTAATCTAATTGGTATAAAAGCATATTTTCTTCCAAACCTTGCTATCAACTGCTTCTAATGATTTGTTTGTATGTAGTCACTGCTATCTGTTGTTTCAGAACAGAAAAACCTTTCGTAAGAAAAATGCCTTCCTCAGCTTCTTATGCCTTTGCGGAACATGTTTATGAACATCTTGTTTCTTTCAAATGAACCTGAGAAAATCTACCAGATCGTCTTTTTTTAAGCGCTTTTGTTTCATGAATTGATGAAACCACAAGCACAAATTCAATGACTGCGACAAGCACAACAGTCGACGCTCAAGCTTTTCTAACTTAGGCGATATTGTGTTTTTAAGAGTAAAATGATACAATCAAGAAGTAAGGGTTTATGCCATTAAAATTGAGAAATCATTTGCCAAAACGTTTGTAGTATGATGTACGTTTGCCAAACTATTAGATTCTACATGACGTTTTATAGCAACTTAACCTAAAATAATTTCATAAACCGGTTGAGTTTTAGCAAAACTTGGAATAGGCTGACGCTTTCTGCTCTGTTCAATACGGTGAACAACTTGTCTGAAGCACAATGTCCGACGGAGGATGTACAGCACACTTTCACTGTTCCTGAGTCCACCGTTTATCATGTCGGAGCTCGTACAAATACAACTGTGCGTCAACTTCAAGTCATTCGACCGTGCCAAACCTGTATATTCCAGCATCGGTACCTACACGAAACGAATTGACATTGTGACGTGTTTAATTGTTCGTCTGATTTCCCAACAAACGCGAAATTTCTGTTTGTTCTACAAAGTGCTATTGGCTTGGGAAGGTCACAATCAGGTTTGCTTTCGCTTTTATTTGCGTTATGTGCAGTTTGCTCCAAGTCAAGTATAAAATGTTTTATTAAACATTTTGGCTATTTCACAATGGCAAAATATTTTATTCTTGTTCTCAAACAGGCCTGGAAACAAGGAAAAATGCCCATTTACATTCTTGAAGAGTTTGCAAAGCATGGTATGTATTTCATGAAATAGTCTTGGTACACTTTTTCACAAATGTTTCTGCAGCAACAACTTCCTCATCGTTGCTCAGGTTTGAAAAAGCTTACCCACTGCGGCCGTTGCATGTCCAGATTGAAAACAGGAACTCACATCAAATTGTATGTGAATGAGTTGACTGCAGGTGATAAAAAGGGCAGGCCACCGTCTTTTCATTAATAGTACGCTTTGATATCCAGTCGGGCCCCAAAGCGAAAACGCGTAAAACCGTATTGGCGATCTGTCCAGCCTTATCATGGACCTTTCACGGATCGTCGCAACGAAAGCTTTCATGTAGCTTGATACCATGGGCTTGCCACCGCATGACAGCATTTGCCTCGAAATAGAGGTATGGCCAAAGATGGGTGGTGGCAAGACACTCCATCGGCGGCATGCACTCCAGGGAGAGCTTGAGCAAATTTGATTTTGATAATTCCTGCAGACAAACTTATCGACACTACTTGAGAACACGATACATCGGTGTCATTTCCCAAATCAGCATGTCCTAACACATACAATCTCACTCTTTATTTGAAAATTGTAAAGAAGACATCGTGCCAATAACGGATGTGTGAGCAATTAATGATTTTCTGCAGAGGTTATCGATTTGGGAGAAAATTTTAACAAATGAAGAAAATATCATTGATCAGCCAGAAACTCAATGCAAAGAAATGAGTGTGATTGCAGATCACATTTCCATTGAAATGTTTTTATGACACAGCAACTGTCCACCGGAAGGCAGAAAGTTACAAGTGTAACGCACACGATTTTAAATTGGGAAAGAGTTGTTTTTTAAAGCAGCAGTATCGTCACAACAGCTGCATCGATTTGAGACCACTGAGCATTTCAAATATGGTTTTCGGCAGTTCATGATGATTCGTGATTGCAATGTTGCTGTTGCATACGCGCTTCTACGTGAACCCTGTGAAAGAACTGGCCTATTTATTGTAATCATAGGTGGCGGAACCGGGGGTCGTATGGGCCTAGCCCCCAATTTTTGGGGGAGCTGGCGCTTCACCTTCAAATTTCATATTTTGACTAAACAAGTTTGTTTAGGCTAACACAATTAGGATTGTGTCCATTGTTAAAGTAAATCGTTTAAACTTCAATGAAAAAAATTTCACAGAATTTTGGCGGCATTTTGGCAATATTGTTTGTAATAAATTATTGGTATTTGGCAGTGAAACTCCCAGGATTTCGTAAATGTGGTAACCATGCTCGGGTTTGCTTACCGCATTGATGTTGTCGAACAGTGTTGCCAGATGGTGTAATACTACACCATGTAAATTTATATGCATGTGTAGAAAATATGTCGTGCCACTCTATCGAAACATTTGGTGTAACTACAAGTATTGTAACACAATTCTACGTAGTAAAATTTTGCTGAATCTTATACGCAAAATCAAGTATTTGACGGATCAATTTTATTTGTGTTTTTGTTTATGCGTTAGCAACGCCAAATAGTTATACAGTATATAATTTTCACTACAACACAATTGGCATCAATTACAGACAATTTGCTAGCCCGCGTCGGGCCTAGCCCGAGTCGTCGATTTCGATTTATATTGGAGAACGCGAGCTTGCTTATATTGTATATCTGTGCCACCACCCACGGTCCCAATGCATTAAGTTGTTAAATCGAGCTCTTTTCATTGGCCCTTATCGCTGTTCATACATTTTCGTTCCATGTCAAGCCTTTCGTGCTCATTTTGCAGATGACCTGAATAAAGCAACATCCTTCATAGTAGGTGTTCTCCCGACTTTGTTCTCTCGTACTTTACTCGGGCTCATCCGTTAGAGCCCGAGCTGCCCTATGCAAATTAAGTATTTTCAAAAATATAATTTATATGTATTAGACCAGTGGTTCTCAAAGTGGTCGATATCGACCCCCAGGGGTCAATTGGACCATCCAAGGGGTCGATAAATAGTCACGGGGTCGAATGGGGGTCACTGAATAGCCCGTAAGTTCTAAGCATATTTTCGGATGGTTTATTATTTTATCACGCATTTCAAGAAAAGTTTGAGAACCACTGTATTAGACAAAATATTTTTGAAGCAATGGGCTTGTATAGGACAATGGTGGACAAGCTGCGACTTGCCTACATGGTTTGTGCGGCTCTTCTAGCTAAATAGCAATATCTCAAAATGATAGCGAGTTGTCGCTTAATTTTTAATGTTTGTGTCATTCACCAATGTGTTTACACGAATTCGTAGGGTTAGTTGCCAGGGAGTTTACACGATTCGATGTAGTTTTTTATGCAAAACATTTTCTGTAAAATTTCCATTCTTTACCGAACTGTATTTGTATTGACGCTACAAACTGATTTTGCGGCTCGCTGGTGTTTTTGTTTTTCTGCAAAAAACTCTTCTACTGAAGTTTACCCACCCCTAGTATAGAAATTGGATTTGAAGTCCAATCCAGTGGACAGCTCCCATTTCGACAATAATTTTAAAGGAATAAAAAATTGTCCATTATCTCGGGCTAACATGAACTAGCCTAGTACACCGAGGACTAACTGGCATCATCATTGATTTCTGACGTACATTACTCAACAGTGGGGAAGTTAACACGAGAACTTCTCATTTACTGTTACGTTACTAACGTCACAGAACAACAGTAGTACCAGCCAGAAATTTTAGTGACGCAAGCCTCGAAAGGGCACAATCAGTAGGCCCGTCACCAGGGTTTTGCAGCAGGGGTGCGGCAAAAATCACAACGAGAGGCCACATCTTTAAATACAATATTGGATGTATGCAGCAACCGGGGGACCATACACGAAATGAGGTTGCACGATATTTAAATGGGAGGGGGACATCGCTGACCCCCTCTGGCAACGGCCCTGGCAATCAGTCAGCATAAATCGCGTGATGAACCCGAGTGACGCTGTTCACCTTGAATCATCCCTGTAATAGCCTATTTGAATTTCAGATGGTTCACCGATACGTTTTCATAGTGGTATAATTTTGTCTGAAATAGTGAAATTTTGACGCTCGTATGGTGTACAAGCTGGAGGTAAATCCGGCAAAAAAAACCTTTCACCACTATCTGATGATGTGCTATGAAGACGCTTCCTTAGCTTTGTGCATGTTGTATTTGTACTTACTTGTGAATGAATTTTGTGTGAGATTAAGAACAACTGGTTGCATTTATGTGCTCAAGTCACTGTAGCATAGATAGATAGGGCCTGCTATAGATAGAGATCGCCAAGGGTTTGTAAAACATTGCATAAAATTGCTTAAACATGCTGACAAAAGTTAATGACGTCATATTTCAATGCTTGTGACGTCACAATTGGCACATCAAACCACAAAATTTTTCTACAGTTTTTGTGAGTTGCACTTGTGTCCCCCACTTTGAGAAATATTCCGCCACCCATGATTGTGATTCAGATATGTTATTCCAAATGCACATCTTTGTTACTGGCTTTCAGTAGTAAGGAAAAAAGGTAATGAAACAGCTCACTTTTATGTGCTGGTGACGCTGTAGAGACTTTTGAAAGGCTCGTAGCAGGCAAACTGCTGTGTAATGTTGAACTTGATCTGACCTCCAAGTGCTGTTGTTTACGAAACCAAGCGAAAGATATAATCTTTCAAGCTTCACCTGAACATGAGTCAATAGCCAAGCTACGAGCTTACGTTAAATGACCTAGAAGTGAATAACTTCGTTGCGATTTTGCTGAACACACATGTCTCTTATTGTTAGCAAAACATTCATACTTTTTATCGAGTCATCAACATGTGGCACACGTCACATGCAGCTACGTGTTTTATCTAGGCCTGCGCCTGTGCATACATGCTCCGACATTTTCATAAAAGCAGAAGTAGAAAGAGAAAAAAGTAAATGCAATTTTGACCTTGGTTTAGTATCCTACTTAGTTTGTAAAATGAAGCTTATTTTTGTGGTGTTAAGCCACAAAATTTGTGTCGTTTGTAAGCTGAGGTTGTTGAAACGCGGTTGTCTTCTTCGCCGTCGTTAGATCAAGTTGTTGCTGTCCACTGCTTGTCCGCACTAGATCTCGTGGCAGGTGTTGAGCAGACATTCGACTGTCTTATCGTGCAGAACCGTCAGGTCGTGCAGTCCATGCGGAAGTCGATGGATTGGACATTGGAGGACAACATGATCGACGGTTTGTTCTTCTGCGCCACACTCACAGGCCGTAGAAGAGACCATACCCTATTTGTACAAGCAGAAGCAGAAATGTCTGATAACGATGCGGAAGCGGTTAAGCCGGACCCAGGCTCTTAGAAGGGTCATTCCAAGAGGATGGATGTTGGTGTCGGGGATGGAAGTACGGAGTCTCGCAGTGTTTTCAAACATCTGCGCATTCCATCGGTAATTCGCCCAGAGTGCCGCACGTATGTTGTGGTAGATGAACTGATGAGCTGTTGGGCAGCGGGTACAAATAGATGTCTCGATTGAATAAACCGTGCATTCACACTAGGTGGACGTGTGATCGCTGAGTGGAGCATGTGTCCATGCTCCAGGGCAAGGCTTGTTAGAGACAGTGTGGCTTCCTTTACGACAAAGCTCAACAGGTTGGATGACTGCGAGAATAGAAAGGATGTCCGTTGGTGCAGGATGCAGGCATCCAGTCACAATTCGTAAGATGTCGTTGATGACAGAGTCAATGAGCACTGCGGCACCAGACAGGAGCGCTGTACTCTGCGGTGGTGGAGCAGGCAAAGGTGGCTAACCAGAGCTCAGGTGACTAGCTTGCGGTAATGTTGGCAAATTCCAGCAAAGGATATCCCCACAAGCTTTGACCTAGTGTGAATCTGTTGACAAGCGAGCCCATATATTAGTTCTTAACTAATGGGAAAATAAGCGAAAAATTTGGTTGCGTGCTTCCTGAATGCGCATGGCTGCTGTTCTTCACAAACGTTTCGTGTTTCGACGCATCGCGCCACAAGCCTTGAGGGTGCAATCGGGATGTAAAAGTTGCACGTGCGCCTAGGTATCCACCGAATGAACCTGGTCGCGTAGAGAATCAGTGAGTTTGCTTTCCCGTTGCACTAGCGGATTTGGCATTCCTTACGTTGCGTGTTCGAATCTCTCGCAAAAAGTCGCAAAGAAACTTGTTACAGAGGTGGACCCAATGGGGGCGATCGCTTAAGAAACAACTTATTCGCCATGATTTTGTACAATTCGGAAAAAATATTCGCGAAATACGATATTTTGTCGTACCTTGTTTTTTATCACAGCAGTGCTGTGAAGTGTGCTTCATCTCTCTTGCGGTAGCGAAGCTGGTATGAGCCTTGACACCCAAATATTACTTAAATCATCCCCCCTGACTTCACTGGCTGGATCCGCACCTGGCTTGTTGAAAGTAGCCGCCAAACTGGCATTTACCTCGTTTCGCTACTTTTTTACTGTGAGCTACACGTGCATATGTGTCCACGAACTTGGGTGCAAGCAGAGTAAAGAAGAAAATGAAAACGATGTCAAAAGTAATCCCCGCTATTCACTACAAATTATTGGATATATCAACCTTGTAGGCTTGATGATGACCGGAAGGAAGGTGTGAGAAATTTCCAATCATTAAAAAGTAAAACAAAACGATAAAATATCACAGTTGACTGCTGCAGTAGGCCTACATCGTTTCACTTTGTTTCGACAGAGTTCATTCTGAGCCTGAAGTAAAATTGCGATTCTCCGCTACATTATTGGAAATTTGTCACACCTTCCTTCCGGTCATCATTAAGTTCAGCATAAAAAATTAGTTTAATTGCAGGTCACATTTCTATTACAAAGTTTTTATCATACAGAAACTTGTCCACTGAGAGGAAAGAGGTTACAAGTGCACGTAGGTAAACAATTCCAATTTTGGAAAAAGTTGATTTTCAAAACAGCAGTATCGTCACAACAACTGATGGTCACATCGATGGGAGACCAGTGAACATTTCAAACAAGGTTTTCGGCAGTTCATGATGAATGCAGTTTTACAATGTTGCTGTTGCTTACACGCTTGCGTGCAAATCCTGTGAATGAACTGACCTATTCATTGCGATTCAGATGTGTCATTCCAAATGGACATTTTTATCGCTGGCTTTCACAAGTGAGGGAGATGATATTGAACATCTCATATTTTGTGTGCTGCTGATGCTGCAGAGATTTGTGAAAAGCATGTAAGAGCCAAAATATATAGTTGAACTTTATCCGACCCCTCAGTGCTGTTGATAGCGAAACCAAGCAAAATGTATTGTTTCACACCTAACCCGGACATAATTCACTGGCCAAGCTACGAATTTTCTCAATTCTAAGTTAAATGATCTACTTTAAATCTCAACAACTTTGTTTTGATTTTGCTGAATAGACGTGTCTCTTATTGTTGGGAAAAAAATCTCGTAATCTTGTGGAGCCATCAACGTGTGGTACCCGTCACATTCATTTTCTTTTTTCTGTAAGCCTGCATATGCAGTACTGTACATGTCTCAACATTTGGATGAAAATAGGCTGTAGATAAAAGACAGAAACACAAATGGAACATGACCTTCGTGTAGCGTCTGAATTATTTTTGTAAAATAAAGGTCAGTGTTTGTAGTGCCCAGCTGTAGCGTTTGTATTGTTTGTACGCTGAGTTGTTTACAGTGTTGTTGTAATGTTTGCAAAATCAAGCCAAAGGAATACCCTCAAACTTTGACGAAGCGCGAATCAGTTGAAGAGAAGTTACGCCATATCTTATTTCCAAGCTAATGGCCAATAAGCGAAAGTTTTGGTTGCGTGCTTCCTGAATTAGCAAGGCTGCTGTTCCTCACAAACGTTTCGTAGCTTTCATTGCGTCCCCAAAACTTTTATCTTCCTCGCTTCGCTGCTTGTTTACAGCGAGGCTACATGCGCGTGTGTGCAGGTGCGTAACGAGAAGAGGGCAAGTGGGACACAATGCCCCATGTGGACAAGTGGGACAAAATCCCCCCAATGCCCCATGCGCCGCATCACTTGGGGGAGCCGGAAAGTCCCAACAACGCGGCAAGTTGAAAGCACACCGAAGACAAGGCATCAGAACCCATTGGGAGAAATATCTGAACAAGCAGCTGGACCTGCTGTGTACAAAAGTAGACGCTTACGTTCCGCTCTGATAGATTCGAAAAACTGACAAAGATTGTCTGGGCAAGTCAACAAGCGTTCTGTTTATCCCTCATTTAAATTCTTAGTCAAACCTATTTACCGACCATTCATCTGACACTTCCACTTCATCTTTTGAGTCAGTTCTTGAATCCGCTGATTGGCCGCACGAGATCTTGAGACATGTTTCGAGTAATCGTTTGATTGTCTCATCATCTGACGTTGAGTTCTCGACTCTTTTCGTCGAGTTTATGTGATCGATAAATTACATACCAATGCACTTGCCTGCTACAAAGGTTCTGTTCGTCGGGTTTGCATTTTGCTTGATAACGTCAGGACGCCAGTAACAAGCGCACAAATCGGCGTTTGCGATATTGGAAGTGTAACAAAGGCTGTGGAGCTTAAATATTTGTTATATGAATCTTTCCACATAACAATTCAGACCTTCAAAGAATATGTCTTAAGGACACAAGTATTGAAAACAAAAAGCTTTTAATTTTCAGTTAAGTCGCGTATACCTTGTTTTTCATTTTAATTGGCTGCTGATGAACACGCTTTCTTTTATAATAGCTCCATGTCAAACTTACACACATACAATGTTTTATAAACCAGCCTCCCGAATTTAATTCTTTTTCCGCAAACCATCTACTCACATAGACGCACGTTGCACCGAGTTAACGAAAACATGAAATGAACTCAACATTCCTGGTCAACGCTTCTGTTTGGCTTTCGTTCAAGTAAAGCTTATCAATAAAACGCCCAATTGTTTCGAGCTTTTTTGGCAATTACTCGACTGCAAACCAAGTTCCCACATGCCACAGAGTACTTTTGCTGCAATGAGCAAAACCTGAATAAAGCAACGATTGTTTCCTGTGGTCGTTTGCTCCATGGCGTTCAGCCCAGCTAGAAAGTCGGCGGAAATCATTGGCTATTTCACGACCTCATCGAAATCAGGTTATGTTTAGCGTGCCTGTACTGCTAGACGTTATGACAAGGAAGACACTTTAGTTTGCAGAAGATCTCTAAGAGGTTTGCCTTAGTTTAATCAAAGCAGATGTTGATGACACAAAAAGATATTTTTTCAGCATTTATAATTTTCAAGTCGGCCAAGGATAACGACTTGGTTAATTTGCCGTTTGTGAATATACACATATTTTTGTTTATGTGAGAGCACGGAGTTCCTTTTTTCGCACGTGAACCTTGATATGGTTTAGAATTTCTGTGCTAAAATTTTATTTTTATCATAGCGTCCCTGCCAGCAACCACGCAATGCTCTCCTTTAATGCATTTTACAGAAATCTTCATCGGATTTTCACCGCACTTCCTGTTTAATTTACAGCGAAGGTTTGTTTTTTTCATGCTTTGCAGAAACCTTGTTAAGAAATCAAAACGTTGCGCTTCAGATTGCGGGAATTTCAAAATCACTTTTTCAAGCTGTGGTGCATGATGCAAGTGTTGTTCTGCAAGTTCAAACATAAATGCGATTTTTTGCAGTTTTCTACTTTTCAGTAAAAAATGAATTTCCAGAAACCATGATTAACTGGTTAAAATCTTTATAACCAGCGTAGGTTATCTGGCTCAAAGTAATTGAATTCTATTGTACATCTGGTAATGACCTAATTTTAATCGAAATGCCGTACGGGTGCAGATTGTTTACAGTAATTGTTGAAATACCCATCCATCAACAGTTGCTTGAATAGACCCATCCCTTTCCTACTGACATTCTGTCCATTACGATAACCTCAAATGATTCTGTGTGTGTTTCATAACATCAGTTATTAGGAAGCACGTTTTAGATCTGCAATGGAGTTATTCATGTTGCATGTTCCTGCAAAGGAGTTATTTATGTTGCTTTGTTTGTAATGCTTCAAGCCTTACACCAGTTCGGCAAACCGCGTATTTGCAGACCTTGGAGGAAACAACAGAAAACTTCCTTAATCAAGTTAAATTCGAATAAGACCAACTCAAAGCGTCTTGTTGGTGATGTGACATTCCGTTTGTATGAAGTGCCGTCAACAGTAATCAACATCTTATTTTGCCTAAAACCCTCAGGTCCGGCCTTAAGCCGATGCAACCGATGCGGCTGCATTGGGTCCCGTACCTCGGGGGGCCGCGCACCGCATGGTGTTAGGTAGATTGTTCATTTTTTTCCAGATGCCCCTAGCGCACGAGAATTCAGTAGAAACGGCGTATAAATCTTATTGTTAACAAACAACGTTCTCATTAGAACTATCGATGGATTTTTTCTATCATCGAACGTTAGCAAACGTGCTCAGTTGTCGTGATAGGGCTTTGAATCTGTGCTCTACTATGGTCGTATAGCAGGCCCGTAACCAGCTTGAGACACTAGGGGGTTGACGTGTTTTTTGAGAGGGACCCAAATCTTTTGGACCATGTCCAACAGTTTTAAACTACAGTATATCCAAGCCTCCCGTGCACCCCCCTAGTTACGGTCCTGTCGTATAACACGGTGGTCTGAACACGATGACGTCATAAAATCACTGCTCAAAAGGGCTCCGAGCCAACGTCTTGCATTGGGTCCTGCACCTGTTAGGTCCGGCCCTGAATGCGCCTATCGCATAATACGAAAATGACATCAAGATCGAGTGTTCGAGTGTTTCAACTTATGTTTTTATGGTGCAGGAAACGAAGATTTCATTCTGCTGATCACATCAGTGGAAACGCGGACTTTTCCGAGAATGCAAGTATCATAATCTATCGCCTCTGCATAATTGGGTGAATCGTATAAAGGTTAACGTGTTTTTGAAGTGTCGCAGCTGAAGACAACTGCTCCGTTTGGGGTCCACGTTTCAGTCATTTACAAATTGAAACTTCAAAGGTAGAAGCGTAGATACCAGGCTAAATCTTTAATGTTCCTCGCTTGACTGTAACAAGGCAGGAGAGCATTTTGGTCAAAGCTCTTTTGACAGTTGCTGAAAATGGATATTCATGTGTTTGTCAATAGACGGCCAAGAGTTGCAAGATAGGCAGAATATTTGGGTCGGGCGTGGTTGTGGGCCGATGTCGGGCCTGCTTATAAAATTGTTTTGCAAAGATGGACATTTTGCCACCAGTTACTCTTGAAGCAGTCGAGTTCATCAGATCATGAATAAAAAATAATTAAATCACATCATCTGATCATGCCGCTTTGCTATGCCACCAACATCGCGCAGTGGCGCATATCTCACCTCACTCGGTAAATTCGGCGTTCAGGCCTAAATCGGGCTTCAAAAAATGCTGCGATATGACCGGATTTGGGTTTCAAAATAAAGCTCGTTTACAACTACCAGACGGTCTCAAACGCTTCTGCCTAAACAAGGTTCTTCTTGTTGTTGTCAGGGTTCCAGCTGTGCATTTGAATTTATTCTCATCCACAAAAATCCACGAATGAGGTTGTTTTCAAAACTTTCGGTATTTTCAGCTGTTCGAAGAGGCGGATATCCTTAGCTATGCACTCAACATGCACAACCCTACGAAAATACAACTGAAAAATCGAATAAACTTGCTAAAAAAACTTAATATCCGAAACCGTGCTAAATAACTCTTAACAAAATAACATTTTATCTAAACAAAATACCTTCGTCACCGAAGATGGGCCAAACGTTGGTGCATCCATCATTAAACCATAGTTGAGTAGTTTACTGAACAGTTTTCACATCTCGGTCAAAAGTTGCGTTATATCATGCTTTTCGTCAGCTTGGTTCTGAAACTTTTATTTAAAATTTTTTTTCATCTCAACTAGAAGACTTGCTGAATCCGTAGAGGGTTCGAACAGCCCTCTCGCGACTGGCGAGTTATAGGATAGCAAAGGTTTTACGAAAAAGTGGCGCACACGTTGCTGTGACAGTGATGGCCTGAGTTCATTCTTTGACCGTTTCAGTTTGGAAAATGACCTTTCACCATTGCAGTATGAGCATATTAAAGAAAGATACATAGGCAGAATATTATCAGTGTTAGGAAAAAGTGATGTCAGGTTTCTTTCCTGAATTAGACGGCGTATAAATGTTCGGTGCGGCTCATCTCCCTGTTTTTCGTCGACACACAACAAAATTGGAGAATTGCTGGTGGTTGTGAAGCGAATAATGACATCGCTTTCAATTACAGCTAAACTGATTTGATAAATAGACTTTGCCGTTATTTTGTCTTCGTTAGTTTTACCGCATTCATTCTTATCTTCGTCCAATGATGACTTTTCTTACGTTTAATGTTAGTGATCACGTTTGTCTCAAACTCATGTCAGAAGACATGGCATGCTTTTCTTAATTTGCTCATCTCATTTTTCTTGCTCTGCCCTGAGTTTCCTTTCAGCCGCAGCACTTTTGTATTGACTCTACATTTTGCCTGTACTTGTGATATCCCTAATCGCAGGTACGAGGCACACTGTTTTCTCACAACACTCAAATGACAACCTTCACTACGAAGTTAGCCTTTCTAACTGAGGTAGCTAGATTAACATCGTAACATGCTTTATGACCTGCCAGGGCTGTCGCAAGTGCAACTCAAAACATCCCAAGAACAGTAACAAAATCCCTAAGTCCGTGATGGTGCCGCGAAAAATCAGAGCACTATGATAAGTGTTAAAAATAGAATCGAACGTGATATGCAAAATAAACTGAAATGATTCATTTTACACATTTTCGAACTTTTACAAAAATCCATAAATCCCTACAAAAGGGTCAAATGATGTGGCTCTTTGCGGTAACACAACATAAGGCATGTAACCCTTGGTCTCTAACTGGCTGGCCATCCCTGGCATATTGCATTGAACGCTGGGCAACAATCATGCGTAGGCAGGTTATAACTGCATTGAATGCCAGCTTTCATGTGTGGGGGCCCCTTGACTGCAGGGGCCCTGATGTCTGTGCCTCACGGGCTTCATAGCCAATACGGCACTGCCCGTGAGCCAAAATGCTTTATGATGTTGATAATATGCTGATCAGCCTATACATTCAATGATTTTTTGATTCGGAGATTTTCTAGCAGTGAACTGTTCATGGCAAGTATCACGCCATATCCCTATTTTGCTAAGATCATCAATGAACTTCCAGATAACTGGATGGTTAATTCCCAATTAGACTTATACTTTTCTGTGTGCTGCCTCAGCATGATCATTGCTTCTGTTTTCACCAGCTATTGTTCGCCTGCATTGATTCCACATTCCTAAGGCGAGAAAAGAGACAAAAACAGTTCATCGCCAAATAACCGGCGCCCAATATTCCCATTCAGCCAAAACTTTGATCGCAGAAAATTTTGTGTTTTTGTAAAATTAGTCGCAAAAATATCACACTAGAAATCCACAGGAATTGAAAAACCGTTTTATGTACTTTCAGCGAGTCTTCACGTATCAGACACGAGGGAAGATGCAACGGGTTCCAACGACCATGAAAAAGGAGAAAAATGAATGATCTCCAACTACGAATGTGGTCTTAGCATGAAGTGATATCTGCAAGCAAACCTTTGCGGAACTCTTCGATTTCCTCATGAACATTTTTACCTTTTGAACAAATCGCTGAAAAAAGCGCTTTCGTGTTGCATGCGCCTTATGACAAACGCTTGATAGCAATGGGTCAGTTATAACTTCCTCATGCACCCATTCATGTGTGAAGCAGTGACGCAATTAAGTTGCGCTTTTGTTGACACTTACGCGTTGTCTACGTGTAACTCGATAATTTGTCACCAGCAAATCCGAAATGTGTTTTGAAATTCATCAGTTATGAAAGACTTTAGCAAAAACTCAACTTTGAAGGTAGGCCTCGTGCTCAGTGGCTGATTTACGCATTGGTCAAATAGGCCATGGCCTAGGGCCCCGCGCAACTCTTTCCTTTGACGACTCATTTTAACTAAAATTTTGCGAAACTGCGCAGAGGCACAACTTCACAATTTACTTCGAAACGACGGAAAATGCAAATGTCTAAAGCAGGGACCCGCAAATAGTTTTTGGCACCACCCTAAAAAAATAGTTCTAAATTCTCGCGACACAAACATTTCGTGAGCATTTAATTTTGTGGAAAATCCTCTATAATTGAATATAAATTTTAGGACTACTATTGACAGTAGCAATTTTCGTACACAAAATTGTATGAAACTTAGTACATGAGACAGTAAATGGTTGTATTTATTCGGTCTAATGAAAATGGCAAATTTAAAATGTAAATTTAAAGTATTTCGCGACCCAGAGTGGAAAGTCTCACGGCAAAAATTTGGATCACGACCCACTATTTGCGGACCACTGGTCTAGACTAGACTCTTAGCAGTGCATAACACTACGACAATATTGTTTCTTTCGCAATATACGAATGACAACACTGCTTTTCACCGTAGTTCTGCAGTGTCTGGCGGTCTTGCATTGCTGTGAGCGTTTTGCAAGGGGAAGACTGAACACGAAATACGAAAGTGCTGTGTGGAAGGCTTGATACTGAGGAAGACGGTTGGGCGCGAGAGAGATGCAGGCCGTCTGTATGAAAGTGGTTACAAGAAAAAAATGAAAAAGAAAGAACAGAACTTGCTTGATGTTCAATCCTCCACTTACAAACAGCTCGCAATAACGCAAGACCGAAGATCGCAAGACTTAAGATTTTTTTGACTGAAGAAGGATTAAAATCAACAATGCAAGACCAAAGATTTTTTTGACTGAAGATGGATTAACATTAATCCGAAACGTCTCAAAATAAAACATGTATAGATTTTTGAAGGCTTTTTTAATGTTGATAAAACTACGTTTTGTATTGCTTGGAAAATTAGAACTTTGAAACGGCATAAGTAATATCTGTGTCCACTGAATGGATTGTACTTGTTTGGTCCATAAAATATGTGGTTACTGTAACAAAGGAATTTCGCTAATCAGATCGACAACCAGACGATATTTTCGTGGGAAGCAACACAGTCCCGCAAGAAAATGTATATATCTGAAAAATAAACCTACAAAAAACGCTAAAAATCACGGCATTTTAACTAAAGAGAACTTCTGAACTGTACGAAAAAGCTATACATTCCACGAAAAGATCGCATTGCCAGTGGTTTTTGAGACGAATGTAGGAAAGGCTATAATTTCTGCTGTAGATCTAAGGCAATCGTAGAACCAAGTCGGCACCGCAGAAAATAGATCTTTGGGGTCCATTAGACATAAGAGGCACTTAAAAGCACTAGTGTTTCTCTATGCTTTCGAGGAATCAGTCGACTGCCATCTGCTTTCGTCTTTTTGCGATGATTCAATTGATGAAGAAACCAAAACGTACGTAGAACTGGTTTGTACTAAATTAAGGAACATAAAACCTTTGGTGTTGAAAGCGTACCGAACGAAAAACAATTTATCGAAAGAACAAAGAAAAAGTTTTAGCAAACTGGCTAAACTAACAGAAGAAAGGAAAATTGTGATCTGCCGAGCGGATAAAGACGGGAAAATTGTCATCCTTAATTACGACCACTACGACGCTATAATGACCAGGGAACTGCAACAGTTCGAAAAATTAGACGTGTCTGTAGATGGAACTGACACCTACCTTGAAAAAGTGAGAAAAGATTGCAACGAACTAGTGGTTAAACTTCATGTTATAGGGGAATTGAAGGATGAACTGCTACTACCCATAACTGGAATGAAATGTAAGAACAACGCGTACCGCAAGGTCAGTGGTGCATCAGCAAAAATTTTTCGCTGCAACACACCAGCGTACGCTTACCCGCTTTTCAAGGCACACAAGCTAACTCCGGAGAATTTGTTGAACGTTGATATCAAGAAAATACAGGTGCGCCCGCTGCAATCTGCTGGGAACATCAGCACCTCACGCATTACTGCATTTCTTGAAATCATACTGAAACCTATCAGTGCAGAATTTTGCAAAAACCGCCCGAACGAATTTTGTCAAGACAGTCGTCAGTACATTGGAGACCTGCTTGTGTGGAAAGAGCGCCTTACAGAAAAACTAGAAACTGCAAAGCAAAAACCAGTGTTTTACATTGTAGCAGCAGATGTTAAAGCACTTTACTCAAGCTTGTATAGAGACACTGTGACAAAAGCTCTTGAATGTGCATTGGAGAAGAATTCCGACTACAGCGCCGAGGCCCGTAAAATCATCGTCGAACTGAACAAAATTTGCCTGAACAATGTGGTAAATCAATATGGAGACCAATTGTACATACAAAAAAACGGAATCATAACCGGTGATAACCACTCAGTCTCATTGGCCAACATTGCTGTGCATTACATCCTACAGCCGATACCGAATGTGCTAAGTGAGGCAGAAGATTTCCGTAGATTTATCGACGACATAATTTGGATTTCTGCGTCAGAAATATCAAATGAACGCATTCGACAAGCACCAACTTCAGCTTTTGAGAACAGTGGCTTGGAACTTACGTTCCGACAAGCTTGCACTGCCGAAAAAACAGGCGAAGTTGAATTTCTGGACGTCAATCATTGCGTAACCATTGAAGATGATTTTGGTTTTGTCACTAAAGACTTCGTAAAACCCAGAGCGGAGGGAAGGCAGTTCATATATGGGAATTCTCACCACCCGCAAACGACATTTAAGTTAATCCTGTTTGGAGAAGCTATTAGATTGAGGCGCCTCAATCAAAGAAAAGATGATTACCTCAGCAGCTCAAACCGACTCAAAAAAAAAGCGTTCCGTTCAAAATTTCTCTTGTACATGAGTAATGACATGATAGCACTGGCATCTAATTGGGAAGACAGACTACGTCCCCCAAAAAGCGACAAGAAAGAAGACCCACATGTTTGGGCTACATCTTTTCCCCATCTACTTACGTTAACACAAAAAGAAAAAAGTTGAACCCGAAGGCAATGATTACCTAAAAAAGACCCACCATAATTGGACAAAAGCTAACGAACTACAAACACTTTGCTT